>Ga0129308_1000878_pt1 | contig 37829 bp, 38 predicted proteins | sample L827metagenome_FD_94440 | JGI IMG/M metagenome (GOLD analysis project Ga0129308, IMG submission 94440) | Ring-tailed lemur group fecal microbial communities from Wisconsin, USA - L827 metagenome | ecosystem: Host-associated > Mammals > Digestive system > Large intestine > Fecal | place: USA...
CCTCCTTTGCATTGATGCGGTTGGCGAACCTTCATCAATTCTAGCATCGGAGGTCTTCTGCTTTAAGCATTTTATTCTCACCAGCATAGCTGGTGGTTTTTTACGCTGAAGCGCCAACAAAAACGCTTTCGCCCTGCAAACAGGACGAAAGCGTGTGCTTCGTTTTAACCACCCATTGCTCCATACCAACATATGTGCTTTCGATAACGGTGAAATACCGGCAAAGCTTAGTCGATTCCTCTTTCAGCCTGCGACTCTAGAGGGATATTCCGCCAAAAGTGACTCGTGCCGGGCTTCCACTCTCCCCAGCTCGCTTTACCTTTTGCTTAAAGCGTACTGTCTCTGTCAACGTCTTTTATACTCTTATTCTATAACACATTTATTTCAAAAAGTCAATGAAAAGCTGGTTTTTACATTTTTTAGTAAAAAAATGGTTTTTCTTTTATGCGAGGAATCTGCGCAGACCATTGGCCATATGCTGTTCAATTTTAACTAATTCTTCTGATATTTCAATGCTCTCCTGATCGGCATTTTTATACTGGTTCTGGTATTTGCTGATGGACTTAACTCCCATATTGCATCCATCAATCATCAAATTGGCAATCTGGGATGTAGAATGATCCGCAAACAGCTTAACGCCAGTGACTACCTTAGCCATCGTTTTAGCAGAAGCTTTTGGTTCTTCTGGCGGGGATTGATTGGCTGACAGAAGAGCATGAAGTTCTTCGCCATATTCCTCGTGTTTATGGATATAATTTTCTAATAAACGCTTGAGTTTTTCTTCCTGTATATCTCCCAAAACATCGCGGATACTGCTAATAGCCATTTTGCTTCCGCTATTGCACTCTTGCAGCAGTGCAATTGAATCAGAATTTTTCACAAAAATTTCTCCTTTTACATTTCAAATTTTTTGCCCTCTGCGGCTAAAAATATTTTCCCCTTTTTTATATAGAATACCAAAAGAAAAATTTTTCTGATCCTTTTTATGGTATATAGGAAACTTACATAAATTTTTCTTTCATTCTAGTTTGGATTTTACCTTCATTTTTATAATCATTAGTAGAATCTTTTTCTGATGATCTTTTTCTTAGAATCGGGCAAAATACTTTTAACAGAAATCGTGTCAGATATATCACGTCCAGAATCTGCTTTTACATTATTGGACAATACAATTAAACACCACTTTTCAGGGGGAAATAATCCATGCAATGTGCCGTTATCGATATCGGCTCCAACTCTATACGTTTATCCGTATACGATGCGGAAAAAACGAATTTTAAAATTTTATTTAAAGAAAAAATCATGGCTGGCCTGGCCAGCTATGTGGAAGATGGAGTTCTAAGCCCGGAAGGAATCGAATGCGCCTGCCATAGCCTGATAGAATTGAAGGAACGGCTGTGCCTTTTAAATATTCAAAATGTTTCCGTTTTTGCAACTGCTTCCCTTCGCAACATAAACAATACCCAGGACGTGCTCCAAAAAATTTATTCCACAACAGGCTTCTGTCTAGAAGTGATTTCTGGTAAACAGGAAGCTTTTTACGGTTATACTGGCGCTATGCTGGATCTTTCTTTGCCCAGCGGCATCTTTTTGGATATTGGAGGCGCTAGCACTGAAATCGCATTTTTTGCAAATGGAACGTTAATCGAAGCAGAAAGCTATCCAATAGGATCTTTGCGTTTATATGAAGACTGTGTAAAAAACATTTTACCGGGAAAAGGGTCCCGAGAACGAATAAAAAAGCGGATAGAGGCGGAACTGGCATCATGCAGGATCTCTTCTTGCGGCGCTTCTCTGGCTTGTGTAGGCGGAACTGCCCGAGCTGTTTTAAAGCTTGGACGCCGACGATACCATTTGCCTGATTCCTGCAATGTCCTATCGATCGAGCAGCTGAAAGCTCTCTATGATGATCTTTGCAATGGGGATCGGCGCGCAGCAGAACTGATTTTAAAAACTGCACCGGAAAGGATTCACACGCTTCTTCCCGGCATGTCAATCCTTTGCTTTCTTGCCCAAAAAACAAAAGCTTCGCAAATGATCGTCAGTAAATATGGAGTACGGGAGGGGTATTTGTGCCAGCGGATTCAAACAAAATTGTAAATCCATATGCATACACACAAAACCGGGAACTTAGCTGGTTGCGTTTCAACTTACGTGTATTGGAGGAAGCGGCGGACGAAACGGTTCCTTTGCTGGAACGGCTGAAATTTATTGCAATTTTCACCAGTAATCTGGATGAATTTTTCATGGTACGCGTAGGAAGTTTATTCGATCTTTCACAGATATCACCGGAAAAAATCGACAGCCGTACTGGCATGACACCTATGCAGCAGCTGCAAAAATTTATCAGACTATCCCAGGATTGATCACAAGAAAAAACCAGATTTACCAAGATGTTTTGGAAAAACTTAATCTCCGTGGTATTTTCGATCTTACATTTGATCAGCTTTCCGCAGCAGAACAGAAATATATCCATCAGTATTTTAAGCGGCATATTCTCTCTGTACTCTCCCCTCAGATTGTGGACAGTCATCATCCCTTCCTACATTTATCCAACAAAGCTTTATATATCGCTGCTATGCTGGAAAACAAAAAAGGGCGGCCTTCTCTTGGTTTTTTACCAGTTCCGTCTTCTCTGCCCGCTTTTGTATGCATGCCGGACAACCCTGGGCGTTTTATCCGCATGGAAAATATTCTTCTGCACTGGGCTCCAAGTCTGTTTGGGAGCTATCGGTCTGAAGAATTTTGTTGCCTTTGTGTAACACGAAATGCAGACATCAGCTATGACGAGGAAAAGTTTGAAGACCAGGACGAAGACTTTCGAAACCATATGAGCAAACTTCTTAAAAAGCGGGCAAGGTTGTCGATTATGCGGCTGGAAATTTCAAAGCATATTAGTGAAAATTTCCGAAAATTGCTGGAAAACCGCGTTCATATCAAAGACAATCAGACATACTTCAATGAAAGCCCTTTGGTGATGAAATACGTTTTTGCATTAGAAAAACAACTTCCTCCGGCAATAACACAACCATTGCTTTTTTCTCCCTATCGTCCCCGTTGGCCGGAAGATCTGGATGAAAAAAGAAGCATGATAAAACAAATCCAAGGAAGAGATCGTCTTCTCTTCTTTCCCTTTGACCGAATCGATCCTTTTCTTCAACTGCTTTCCGAAGCAGCTGAACGGCCGGATGTGATTTCTATTAAAATAACCATCTACCGTCTGGCAGCTTCTTCGAAAATTGTTCGCACTCTTTGCCGGGCTGCAGAAAATAAAAAAGAAGTAACTGTACTGATGGAACTTCGTGCACGATTTGATGAAGCCAATAACATTTTTTGGTCCAAAACATTGGAAGAAGCGGGATGTCAGGTAATTTATGGAATAGAAGACTATAAATGTCACAGTAAAATCTGTCTGATCACGCTACGCAGCAAAGGGCAGCTGCACTACATCACCCAAATCGGGACTGGTAACTACAATGAAAAAACCAGTACCGCATATACAGATCTTAGTTTTATGACTGCAGATGAAAAAATTGGATTAGATGGCATCGCATTTTTTCGCAATATGCTGATTGGAAATCTTAATGGAAACTATGAACGGCTTTTGGTTTCTCCTTCTGGCATCAAAACGCTTTTGCTGGATCGAATTGGAAAAGAAGCAGCCAAAGGTCCGGACGGATATATCCGGATCAAAGCCAACTCCTTAACAGAAAGGGATGTTATCGACAAGTTGGCCGAAGCATCTGCATCTGGTACAAAAATACAGTTGATTTTGCGTGGAATATGCTGTTTGCGCCCTGGTATTCCACACATGACAGAAAACATTCAGGTGACCAGCATTGTTTGACGCTATCTGGAACATGCCCGCATCTATTGTTTTGGTCAAGGACCGGACGCAGAATTTTATCTTTCTTCTGCTGATTTAATGTCCCGAAATTTGAATCGGCGAATTGAAATTGCATGTCCCATTCAAGATAAGGAAATCAAAAGACAACTGGACTGGATTTTACATACACAGTTGGAGGATAATGTAAAAGCCAGTGAACTTCTGCCGGATGGCTCTTATTTGAAAAAACAAGACAGCAAACAGCCATTAAACAGTCAATCTTATTTTATGGAGCAATCTTTTCATCACAGAGCTTCGTCTGAAAAAGTACAAAGTAAATTGAAAACACCTTTTTCTCTTTTGAAAACATGGTTTGCTGGCATAAAAGGAGATTGAGTCTCTTATAGAGTTTCTTGTATTGCCAGCAACATTTCCTTTTGCTATAATTTGCACTAGATAAATATGCGATTTATTTTACCGCCGGGTAATATAAAACCGCCAGACTTTCTATCGATAGGCCTTTGAAGATAGAAAGATCTGGCTGTTTTTATTTTTGATATCACATTATCTTTTTGCAAAAGTCTGTTTGTAGAAATTTTAGGAGGTATTTATGCACAACAAAATACTTTGGAAAGAATTTATTCGGTATGCTTCTTTTGGCTTTTTTCCTCCTGTTTTGGCGTAACCGACGTATAGCTTGCTTTTCCTGACACAGAATTTCTCGTCTTTTTATATGAGCCTGTTTCTTTTTCAAAAATGGGGACAAAATACAAAATCGGACTGATTTTTCAGTCCGACCTTAATTTAATAAAAATGCTATTCTATTCGCTGATGCTCCAACCGGGCCAAAAGGTAATCCAATGGCTTGAACAAAACCAAGCAAGCTAAAAAATTTCCAATACCATGAGCAATATCAAATGGAATTCCAGCCACAAACCAAGCAAACGCTGCTTGCGGCCCGCTCAAAAAGATATAAGAAACCGCACCCAGCGCACCGAAGCAAAGCCCGAACCCGCCGGAAAGTATCGCCCATCCGAGCAGAGACTGATTTTTTTGCATCATCATAGTCATAGCAAACAAAACTGCCCAAATATACAAGTATATAAACCACCAGATGCCAAAGCCAAAAACAAGTCCCTCTAAAACAACAAACACATAGATAACCGGCAGTGCTCGATATTTTAAATGGCGGGTATACAGAATAATCAGTAAAGATACCAATTCCACATTAGGCAAAAAAGCAAAAGCCAACTGCACACCAAACAAAATTGCGCTAAACAGGCCCATCAGTACCAAATCGCGGATCGCAAGGGGCCTTTTTTTCCTTACCATTTGCTCAGGGTCAGCTCATAATGTTCCCCATCTGCAATCGGTGTCAAGTCCGCGCTGGTATTGAGTGTCTCGCCGCCTTTGGTGATACACCACCATTCCTGATTCGAGGCGTCTGCTGTTACCCCATCCACCGTTTCAATATATAAACCATATTCCCCCTGCGTGCCATCTACCAGCTTTTCTTCTTTCAAAGCATCCCCCAGATTTTCAGCATCAGTATGAATTTTGTATTCTTTTTGGTTGTCCTGTGAAAATACTACTGTAAGGCCAATTGTTTTCTCTCCCGCCTGTCCTCTCGGCATGAAAACGCCATAAATCGCAACGAATATTATAGCCAAAACCACCAGGCAGATGCCTGCGATAATCAAAATCTTTCGATTGTTTTTCCCGCTTTCCAACACAAATCTCTCCCTTTCTTTTCCTTTTTCGTAAAGAATGTATCATATCCCTTTTCTCTTGTCAATGAGATGGGCGTTTTCCTTGACAAGATACCGTTTTTCCGATAGTTTAATATTGGCAGGAATGAAAAAGTTTCTATGGCAGGGAAGGTGATCGAATGAATTTTTCCATTGAAAAGAACAGCACTGTGTCTATTTACCAACAGCTGATCAACCAGGTTACGCGAAAAGTACAAAACGGAGAACTTCCCTCCGGAAAAAAGCTTCCCACCGTGCGGGAACTGGCAGATCAACTTGGAATTGCCCGCGGTACGGTCAAGCATGCCTACGAAGAGTTGGAACGCAAAGGAATCATCACAATGACTCGCGGCAAAGGAACCTTTATTCGGGAGCAGGCCAGACAGGAAAGCAGTGCCAAGGTGCGCGCTATGGCGGCAATCGAGCGATTGCTGGATGAAATGGAATCTTTGTCCTTTTCTCCACAGGAAATACAGATGTTTTTTAATTTGAAAATGCGAGAAAGAATGGAGCGCGACGATAATGTATGCATCATTTTTATCGACTGCAACCCTGAAACCCTTGCTAATATCATCAATCAGATTTCTGTTCTGCCTAATATTGAAGCGCATAAGCTTCTTTTGAACAATGCTTTGAAAGAGCCCTTTGTCATAGATGACTTTGCAGATCTGGTCATCACTACTTCGACGCATATGAATCAATTAAGCAGTGTCGTTTCCAACAAGGAAAAGCTGGTTCAGGTGGTAACGGCCCCCAGCAGCCCTACCGTGGCAAAAATGGCTATGATCGGCGGAAAATCTGTTGGCATTCTCTGTGCCAGTGAAACCTATTCCCATATCATTCTTCGAAGCATGCAAAATTTGGAATTGTCCTGCAAAAATATAGAAACCTTTTTGTTTGGCAGCGCTGCTCATCTGGATACTTTTCTACGTCATAAAGATGTTCTCATCGTCCCTAACGATTTTTTATTGTTTTGCAGCCGTACCGAAGGAGACTTGATTCGGCAAGCGGACCAACTAGGGAAAACTGTCATCCGCTACAATTATCAAATTGACGGCGGTTCTTTTTTGAACGTACAGGAAAAGATCGACAGCATCAGAGCCTCAAAATATTTATAAAAAACATCCGGAGATATTTGTATCATCCGGATGTTTTATTCTTTCTATATTGTATTATAACAATAAACAAAGCTTTGCTTTGTATACAATTATCCTTTAATATTGGCATATTTGCAGTTCTTAACAACTTTTTGCAAGTTTTTTGTAAAAACCAGTTGACAGTTCTTTACTCTCAGACTAATATATAGGTATAGTTCAATAGTCCCTAATCATACAAAACAAGTAAGAGGTGCATTATGGAAAAGAAAACTTTGGTCATGGGCGTTATTGGTGCCGATGTCCATGCAGTTGGAAACAAAATCCTCTATCACGCGTTTACCGCCGCTGGTTTTAATTGTGTTAACTTGGGCGTAATGGTATCGCAGGAGGAATACATCAACGCAGCCATTGAATCCAATGCCGATGTAATTGTGGTCTCTTCCCTGTATGGCCATGGTGAGTTGGACTGCCGTGGTATGCGTGAAAAATGTGACGAAGCGGGTCTAAAAGGTATTTTGCTTTACGTCGGCGGCAATATTGTCGTTGGTAAACAGCCTTTTGACGAAGTGGAAAAGCGTTTTAAAGCCATGGGCTTTGATCGTGTATTTGGACCGGGGACACCTCCGGAAACCACCATCGCCGCCTTGTATGAGGACTTGGGCGTACAGCCCCCTGAAGAGACCGAAGAATAAGGAGCGCTTGCCATGAAACCAGTATTGCTCATGGATTTTGGCAGTACATATACCAAGGTAACTGCTGTTGATGTGGACAGCGAAACACTGCTTGGTACAGCCAGCAGTTATACTACAGTCCAAACAGACATTGGAGAAGGTCTCCAGAATGCACTGAATATTCTGGAACAAAAGACCGGTAAGCTGGACTTTTCAGAGCGCTATGCCTGTTCCTCTGCGGCAGGAGGATTGCGGATGATCACCAGCGGCTTGGTACCAGAGCTTACCGCCGAAGCTGCAAAGCAGGCTTCTCTTGGCGCTGGGGCCAAGGTTATCCGGGTCTATTCCTATGAACTGACCAAAAAAGACGTAGCTGAGATTGTTTCCAGTCATCCGGATATGTTGCTGCTCGTAGGCGGAACTGATGGCGGAAACAGTGAATGCATTCTGGCCAATGCTCGAAAACTCTCTCAAGTAGAACCCATTTGCCCGGTCGTCATTGCCGGTAACCGCAATTGCGCTGACGAATGTGAAGAACTTTTGGAGAATTGGGAAACACATGTCTGTGAAAATGTCATGCCCAAGTTTAACGAGTTAAACATTGAGCCAGCCCAGCATGAAATCCGGCAGATATTTTTAAATCGAATTATTCATGCCAAAGGATTGAGTAAAGCTGCGGAACTGATCTCTGGTATTTTAATGCCCACTCCTGCTGCTATGATGGCCGCTATGCAGCTGTTGGCAGAGGGGACTAAGACCGAATCCGGCATCGGTGAACTGGTTGCAGTGGATCTGGGCGGTGCCACTACCGATGTTTACTCCATTGCAGACGGGATGCCAACACAATCCAATACCATTGTTAAAGGATTAATGGAACCCTACGCTAAGCGCACTGTCGAAGGCGACATTGGAATGCGTTACAGCATCTGGGGAATTGTGGACGCCGCAGGAATCGATCGGGTTAGTCAGCTGTCTGGAATCGCACCAGAACGGGCAAAAGAAATGATTCAGTTTCTTTCCGAAAATACGGAAACGCTTCCCAAAGATCAAGAATGGGAAAATCTAGATTTTGCATTAGCCTCCCTCGCGGTAGAGACAGCTGTAGCACGGCATGCAGGCACGATCGAGCAGGTGTATACTCCTATGGGGCTTGCCTACTCCCAAATTGGTAAAGATCTGACCCCTGTTCGCCGTGTTGTCGTCACCGGAGGAGCAATTATCCATACAAAGCGCACTGGCGAAATCGCGTCACACAGCCTGCAAAGCCCCAATCAGCCCGGTTCTCTGCGCCCAGCTGATGCAAAATTCTTAGTGGATCGAAAATATATTCTGGCCGCAATGGGACTACTGGGACAATATTACCCGGATACTGCTCTTCGCATTATGAAAAAAGAACTGGCCGAAGCGACTGAATAATAATATGGAGGTAACCCCATGGATATCAAAAACAAACGCCTGACGGATGACGAATTTTACGAAATCCGCAAAACAATCCTCAATCAATGGCCCACTGGCAAAGATGTGGATTTGGAGGAAGCCTTTGCATTCCATAAATCCCTGCCGGACAGCAAAATTTTTAGTAAAAAACTCAATGAGGCAAAAGCCAACCGGACTACCCTGGTTCAGCCCCGTGCTGGTGTTGCGCTGGTGCAGAAACACATTGAACTTTTAACCTACCTTCAGGATAAAGGCGGCGCAGACTTGTTGCCTACCACCATTGACAGCTATACCAGACAAAATCGCTATAAAGAAGCAGAGGTTGGTATCGAGGAATCCATTAAAACCGGTAAATCCATGCTGAATGGTTTCCCTGCTGTCAACCATGGAGTAGCGGCAGTCCGCCAAGTCGTCAATGCAATTGATGTGCCGTTGCAGATCCGCCATGGTACCCCCGATGCGAGATTGTTGACTGAAATTGTTTTCGCGGGCGGCTACACCAGCTATGAAGGCGGCGGTATTTCCTACAATATTCCTTATGCCAAAAGTGTTCCGCTGGAGAGAACCATTGCCGATTGGCAATACTGTGACCGTTTGACTGGTATTTATGAAGAAGCGGGTATTTCTATCAACCGGGAACCGTACGGCCCACTAACCGGCACGCTGGTCCCCCCCAGCATCTCTCACGCGGTGGCTATTATCGAGGCTTTACTGGCAGCTGAACAGGGCGTAAAAAATATCACAGTCGGATATGGCCAGTGCGGCAACCTGATTCAGGATGTGGCTGCTATTCACACCTTGGAAAGCTTGACAGAGGAATATCTTCACAAATACGGATATAACGATGTGGTCGTTACCACCGTACTGCATCAGTGGATGGGCGGTTTCCCGCAGGACGAGGCACAAGCGTTCGGCGTAATTTCCTGGGGTAGTGCCGCAGCCGCTCTTTCGCATGCGACCAAAGTTATCGTTAAAACTCCTCATGAAGCAATGGGCGTTCCCACTGCCGAAGCCAATGCGCAAGGTTTACGCTGCACCAAGCAGGTCATTTCCATGCTGCGTGATCAGTATGTTGATGAGAACTCTCTGAAAGAAGAAAAAGAAATTATCATTGCCGAGACCAAATGCCTGTTGGATAAATGTTTCGAACTGGGCAATGGAGATATTGCACTTGGTACTGTACGCGCATTCCAGGCAGGCGTACTGGATATCCCCTTTGCTCCTTCCCGCTACAATGCAGGTCAAATGCTTCCGGTGCGGGACAATAACGGGGCTGTGCGTATTTTGACCATGGGTAATTTGCCCTTCACCAAAGAATTGGTCGACTTTAACCACGGCAAAATCAATGAGCGGGCTAAATTTGAAAACCGTAAGGCTTCCTTCCAGATGGCTATTGACGATGTTTACGCTATCAGCAAAGGCAGACTGGTCGGCAGACCCAGAGGCTAATTGTAAAAGGAGTGTCAAATATTATGAAAATTACCAAAGTTATTTGCTCCAAAGGCAGAACCGGTTTCTTCTTTGATGATCAGCGCGCCATTAAAAAAGGCGCTGTTTCCGACGGCGCTGCTTATGTTGGTGATCCGGTAACTGACGGCTTCACTTCTATCCGCCAAGCTGGCGAAGCTATTTCCGTCATGCTTGTGCTGGAAGATGGACAGATTGCTTACGGCGACTGTGCTGCTGTCCAATATTCTGGTGCCGGCGGCCGTGATCCGCTGTTTCTGGCTGAGGATTTCATCCCGGTAATCGAAAACGAGATTGCCCCTATGCTGGTAGGACAAGAAGCAGACAGCTTCCGTCGCTTGGCAGAAATGATTGATCATCCGGAAAAAGCAGGCAAAAAGTTCCACACTGCCATTCGTTACGGCGTAACACAGGCAATTCTGGATGCTGTTGCTAAGGCGAAACATCAAATGATGTGCGAAGTAGTGGCGGAAGAATACGGCACCACTGTTTCCGATAAGGAAATCCCGATTTTCACTCAGTCCGGCGACAATCGTTATGAAAACTCTGATAAAATGATCATCAAACAGGCCGACGTATTGCCGCATGCTTTGATCAACAACGTAAAAACCAAGCTGGGCGAACACGGAGAATTGCTGGAAGAGTACGTTGCCTGGCTGCGGGATCGTATTTTGAAACTGCGCACTCGTGAGGATTATCTGCCTGTTTTCCACATTGACGTGTATGGCACCATCGGCGCTGCTTTTGGCAATGATAACTTTGAGGCAATGGCCGATTATTTGGCCAAACTGGAAGAAATCGCAAAACCTTTCCACCTGCGTATTGAAGGCCCCATGGATGTTGAAGACCGTGAGCTTCAGATGAAAGCGCTGGCCGAATTGACCCGCGTAGTAGACGAGCGTGGTATTCATGTAGAGTTGGTTGCTGATGAATGGTGCAATACTCTCGACGATATCAAATATTTTGCCGATCATAAAGCGGGCCATATGGTGCAGATCAAAACTCCGGACCTGGGCGGTATCAACAACATTGCCGAAGCAGTCCTCTACTGCAAGAAAAAAGGCATTGGCGCTTACCAGGGCGGTACCTGCAACGAGACCGACCGATCTGCACAGGTTTGCGTCAACATTGCAATGGCAGTACAGCCTGATCAGATTTTGGCAAAACCCGGCATGGGTGTTGATGAAGGGTATATGATCGTTTATAACGAAATGCAGCGCATTCTGGCTGTTCGCAAAGCGCTGAAATAAGGAGGCATTCATCGTGAAAGAGGAATTCCGTATTTTATCAACCACTGCTATTTTGGGTTATGGTTTTCCCAAAGAGTCTTTTGACGAAGGCATGAAACGCAAACCGGACCTGATTGCAGTAGACGCCGGGTCTACTGATCCCGGCCCCTTCTATCTGGGCGAGGGCGTTTCCTTTACCGACCGCGGCGCGGTAAAACGCGACTTGGAAATCATGATCTGTGCCGGTGTGAAAGAAAACATTCCGGTTGTAATCGGAACTGCCGGTGGTTCCGGTGCAAAACCTCACTTGGAATGGTGCGCCGACATCATCCGCGAAATTGCCAAAGAGCATGATCTTCATTTTAAAATGGCAATGATCCATGCGGATATGGATAAGGAAGAAATGAAAAAAGCACTGACCGAGGGAAAAATCTCTCCGCTGGAGCCGGCTCCGCAGCTGACCGTTGAGGATATTGACGCCACTACCAATATTGTTGGCCAGATGGGCATTGAGCCGATCATGAAAGCGCTGGACAGCGGTGTTCAAGTTGTTTTGGCTGGACGCGCTTATGACCCCACCGTGTTTGCGGCCCCTGCGATCCGTAAAGGGTATGATAAAGGCCTTGCGATTCATTTGGGTAAAATTCTCGAGTGCGCTTCGATTTGTGCTGTTCCTGGCAGCGGTTCTGACTGCATGTTTGGTTATTTGGGTGAAGACTATTTCCGCGTAGAGCCTTTGTCCTCTGTACGTAAATGCACCACTTTGTCTGTTGCGGCGCATACGCTGTATGAAAAAACCAATCCTTACATCCTGCCCGGCCCCGGCGGCCATCTGGACTTAGCCGAAACCACCTTTGAGCAGGATTCGGAAAATACAGTAAAAGTAAAAGGCACCCGCTATGTAACTGCCCCCAAATATACCATTAAGTTGGAAGGTGCCAAATGCATTGGCTACCGCACCGTTTCTGTTGCCGGCACCCGTGATCCGATCATGATCAGCAAAATCGATGATATCGTCGAAGGCGTTCGTGCTCGTGTTGCAGACAACTACCGCGATAAGGGCTACAAATACAATCTGAATTTCACGATCTACGGTAAAAACGGTGTCATGGGCGACTTGGAGCCGGTCAAAGACGCACATCCGCACGAATTAGGCATTGTCATTGAGGTTGTAGCTGATACACAGGAGCAGGCGGATACGATCTGCGCTTCTGCCCGTTCCACCATGCTGCACTATGGTTACGAAGGTCGTCGTGCTACCGCTGGCAATCTGGCGTTCCCCTTCTCTCCGAGCGATTTCCACGCCGGTCGCGTTTATGTATTCAGCATGTATCATATCATCGAAGTAGAAGATCCTACTTCCCTGTTCCCGATTGACATTGTTACACTGTAAGGAGGAGCGATTGCTATGAAAACCAAACTGACTGATATCACTGATGTTGTCCGCAGCAAAAACTCCGGCCCTTATGAGTTGACGCTGGACATTATGTTCAAAACCTTCGAAGATTTTGAAAAGGTTTGTGCCGCCAAAGCGATCAATGAAAATTTGATTTGTGATCTTTACAAAATTACGCCGGATAAAATCATCAATATCATTGAATTCAAACCTGCAAAATCTATCAAGGTTACCATCAAACGCCCCATTTGTTCTGGAAACCTGGGCGAAACCGATGTATACGGAGCACAGCAACATGCGCCGCTGTTAGACATTGTGTTGGATATTTAAAAGATTGCTGGACATTATCTGTTTTTTCCTCTAAAATAAAGGTGGGCGTTTTGCCCACCTTTTTCGTTACAATTTAAATTTTGGCATTTCTGAATCATCAACTGAAAAAAGGAGGTTTTTTATGCCTTATTCTGCACGTATGCAGCAAAGTCACTTATACAGCGTTTATTTTGCGCCCCGTGGACTAACCAGAATGGCTGATCTGGGGATGCAAATTGCACAGCAGTACCTCAGTCCGTTCGATAAGCTTATCGGCATCATCGGAGAAGCCGGTTCCGGTAAGAGCATGCTGGTCAAAGGTATGTTTCCCGGCCTAGAACTGACCAATGACGATGAAGGCGTAAATGTTCGCCCTCTTCCTATTTTGCATCTGGATACCGGCGCATTTTATAGTCCTCATACTTATCATTTGGATATTCGTTTTGAATCTGCTTTTACCCAAATGTGGCAGCTAAAAGATGCGATTCTGGAAGCAATCGATGCCGGGAAAAGAGTTGTGGTGGAGCATTTTGATTTGATCTACCCTATTCTTGGTGTCAATGCCCATCTGCTGATTGGAGTGGGGAGCGAAATTATCGTCACCAGACCTAATATGTTCGGCCCTGAACCTCAAGACATTGCAGATAGTGTATTCCACACCATCCACGATCGAAAGATGGCCCATTCCGCAGAGGACTTGTGCGGTCATATCTTAGAATCCCATGGTATCAACCGGTTTACCCACCGGGATGTCAAGCATGGTTTTATTCTGGTATTCGACGAAAAGCCTAACATCGACCTGATGGCACTGGAAATGGATGCGAAAGCGGCGATTCAAATGGATTTGCCAATTTCATACGTAGATGACAAGCATATTTCTATCGGCGACGATATTTATCATTGCACCGGGCCGCGTATGCATATCGGCTCTACTGGTGACATTAAAAATTTTGCTTTGCTGCATGAATTTATGGAAGATCCCATTACCAAAGAATATTACCTGGTTGGGGTTGTTAGCTCCAAAGGTGAACTGCGCGCTAACGATCTGAACCGAATTCACGTGGAGGACTAAAAATGGAACCCAAAAAAGATAAATTCGGTTTAATTCATATTTATTGCGGCAACGGCAAAGGAAAAACAACAGCGGCTGTCGGCCTTTGCGTGCGAGCTTGTGGGCGTGGCCGCAAATGTCTTTGGACTTCTTTTTTAAAAGATTACGACTCAGGTGAGTTCATGGGAACAACCCCATTCACCATTTATCCGGGCGAACCTGTGCGGCAATTTGTTTTTACTATGACCGAAAAGCAGAAACAAGCTACTGCTAACGAGCATACCCAAAGACTCAAGGCCGTATTTTCCAAGGCAGAGCAAGAAAATTTTGATCTGTTGGTGTTGGACGAATCTATCGCTTCTTGCAATTTAAATCTAATTCCGACGGACCTTCTGGTGCGGCTTCTTCAAAAGAAACCTTCTCATCTAGAGGTCATTCTAACCGGCCGCGACCCCAAACCGGAGCTGATAGAGCTTGCACATTATGTCAGCGAAATTCGTCCTATCAAGCATCCTTATGACAGCGGTATTCCCAGCCGCGAGGGGATTGAAAATTAAAAATCAAAAATTTCAGTATAAAAAATGGTCTTCACTCTAAGAGTGAAGACCATTTTTTGATATGCCTTTTAAAAGGAATCAATCGTCTAAACTGGCAAAAGCTTCTTCATCCACTTTATGATGGAGTGTTTCCGGAAGACTGAAAAGCAAAGGCAAACGAATGCAGATCTCGCAGGCAATATAAATGATGAAAATCCACTGCCCTCCTAGCTGATCGTAGATAATACCGCCTAAAGCAGCCATTAAAGCGCTGAACATGGAACTGAAAAAGCGCACAACACCAACCCAGCGTCCCATTACCTTATGCGGTACTAGCTCATTTTGGATAGACGCAGCCAAAGGCCCTCCGATTTCCTGGAATCCCTGTAAAATACCGACTATCAATAACATAACAGGATTTTTAGTTGTCACAAGCAAAACTAGCCCAATCAAGTACAAGCCAATGGTTAACGTTAATATCTTCTTCCGGCCAAAACGGTCACCTAAAACGCCAAAGAAATAGCCGCATACAACTGAGGTCAATGCTGTTGCTGTGACCATACCCGACAACGTAGCTACACTGGCATTTTTAGTTTCAGCAGCAAAAAGCTGTACATAAGGAATGACCATGGCTACTGGCATATTGCCTACAATTGCCATGAAAATCCACTTCACACAGTTTTTATCTGCCTTTAAAATAGCAACCGCATCTTTCAAAACGTTACGTTTTACATTAGAATTGCTAGTGGTCCAACGGGAAAAAGACAGTTTAAATACTACAACGAGCAGAGAAATGATTGTAATCGTCAGCGTAATGAAAAATAGTGGGCGAATACTGTTGGGATCCGTAGGAGTATCTTCCACACCCATAATGCTCACCAAAAACCAACCCGAAATCATCGGGCCAACCATTCCTAAAACACCGGCGGCCAATGACTCGCAGACAAGCATGCCTTTCGCTCTGTCACAATTGGCAAGGCAGTTACCGCAGATAGTAGCACAGCTCTGTCCGCCGACACCTCCGCCCAACTGGTGTAAAAACATGCCCAGTGCCGCAACCTGCCAAACTGGGGCAGAAGCGAAAGCCAAATATCCGCCAGCGAGGATCAGAATACCGACAATATAAACCTTTTTCGGACCATGACGGTCAATAACCTGTCCAATATAAGGTCCGATCAATCCGCTGGCAATCAGCCCCAAGCTTGTTACAAAACCCAGCTGCGTCTTAGTCGCACCCAGAAGAATGATATAAAGCGTTAAGTAAGGCAATATAATTTTGTAGCCCAGTCGCTCCAACGATGTTCGAATAACGGTAATTCTCCAGTCTTTCCGTTGTGCTTTCCAAAATGCAGGAATATTAAGCGCAGTCGTTGTTTGATTTTGTGTCGTATCAGTTTCCATCTTTCTCCTCTTTCCATTTTTATTTCCCAGGTTCCCAGGACAGGAACAGCATCAAGGACCTATTGACTTATAATATATTATGATAAGTTGTTTCTCTTAGTTTGTCAATTATTAATGTATATTTATTCTATTTTTAATTATTTTCAAATTTATACATTATCATTCAATACAAGATTTCACCTGTTTTCTGAAAACCCTGTATCAGTAAATTTTTGTATATTTGCCAATTAAATCTATCTCGTATTTTCACCTAAAGATTTTAAAAAAGCAATAAAAAAGCCGCTGAGGCATACAAACTCAGCGGCTTTTTTTATTGTGTGTTAATTACAGGCGAACTGCCGTCTGCAACGCAATTTCCATCATCTGTGTAAAAGAGCTCTGTCGTTCTTCCGAGGTACTGCTCTCCCCAGTCAACGGACAGTCGGAAATCGTACAAATCGCCAGTGCCTCTTTTCCTGATAAAGCAGCATTCATATACAGCGCAGCGGCTTCCATCTCCACGGCCAAAACTCCCATCTTCTGCCAACGAAGAAGACTGTCTTCCCGCTCATCATAAAAAGTATCGGAGGAATATAAATTCCCGACGATCAGATCGATTCCTTGCTGTTTTGCCGTATCTACGGCGGTTTGCAGCATGCGATAGCTGGCAATAGGCGCATAATCTCCTGGCAACTGATATTGTTTTGCAAAAGAGGAATTGGTACAGGCTCCCATTCCAGCCACCACATCGCGCAGTTTTAAATCTGCGCGAATCGCTCCTGCCGTTCCAATCCTAATGATGTGATCCACTTCATAAAAATGAAACAGCTCATAGCTATAAATGCCCATGGATGGCATGCCCATACCGCTTGCCATAACCGAGACCTCTTTCCCCTGATAAAAACCGGTATAACCCCCAATTCCCCGGACATTATTGACCAGCCTGGCCTTTTCCAAAAAAGTTTCTGCAATAAATTTCGCCCGCAGTGGATCTCCCGGCATCAAAACAGTTTTCGCAAACTCCCCTTTTTGAGCGCTGATATGCGGTGTTGGCACTGACATCCTGATTCCTCCCTTTCGCAGATTAATTTATGATTTTTTCAAACGCCCGATACCATTTCAGTCCATAAATGGGTTCCAAGCCCAGATCGACTCTTCCACATTCCTAAAAATTGCATTTCTCATAAAGCCGAACAGCCGGAGCATTCTTTTCATAAGTATCCAATCGAATCGCTCGTGCCCCTTGTCTTCTTCCAAAATTTTCTGCATACTCCAGCACTGCTTTTCCGACACCACAGCCAAGATAATCCGGATGGACGGCCAATATGTGAATCGCAATTACAGGTACATCGAAATCGAGCTGCCAATTCACATTTTGATAGACCTGCCCTTGCTCCAACAAATAAATTACTGAACCTACGATTTTCCCTTCATACGTGGCTACATACAGGCTTTTGGTACAAATCCCTTCCTGTGCATGCTCTCGTAACGGGTACACCCCTTTTTCCAACGGGGATAATTCTCATGAACTGCCAAATAATCATTTCATTCATCGTACAGCCGTTCCACTTCATCCAAATCAGCCTGCTGTGCAACTCTAACGGCGATATCCATTCCCCAACCCCCTTTCTTAAAAAAGAAAGCCTTATTTTTCCCTTTCCCGCTCTATCTGTTTTATCAGAGTGCTGGTTCCCAGCCGACTGGCCCCCAACTCCAAAAATTTTTGTGCATCCGCAAAAGTACGGATTCCTCCTGCTGCTTTTACCTTTACCGAAGGCAAAACATTTTGCTTGAGTAACACTACATCTTCAAAAGTAGCGCCAGTTTTGGAAAAGCCAGTGGATGTTTTGATATAATCTGCACCAGCCTTGCAAACAACCTCACACATACGTATTTTCTCTTCTACAGTTAAAAGGCAGGTTTCAATAATTACCTTTAATACCCGGCCGGAACACATTCTTTTCACCCGCTTGATTTCTTCCGTCACCAGATCATATTGCTTTTCTTTTACCCAACCTAAGTGAACAACCATATCAATTTCATCTGCACCGTCTGCAACTGCTTGCGCCGCTTCGAAGCATTTAACCGATGTAGAAGCATATCCATTGGGGAATCCCACCACTGTGCAAATTTTAATATTACCATCAACATAATCTGCTGCCTGTTTGACAAAGGAAGGTGCGATACAAACGGAAGCAGTATGATAACGGATCGCCTCGTCACACAGCTTTCGTATCTGATCCCATCCAGCGCATACATCCAAATTCGTATGGTCAACCGCTGATAAAATTTCTTGCCGATTCACTAACATCCCCCTTTTTTAGTATATCATTTTTCCTTTTGTGCCGCAATATTCACCTATTTTCATAGATGGATCAATATAAAACGGGGGAACGAATCTTTCGCTCCCCCGCTGCCAATCCAAACATTACTGCTCTATCTTTTCTTCGGCCTCTTTCATTGCTTCCAATGTATCTGCCAACAAACGATCCAATTCCCATCCCAGCATATCCGCACCATTTGCGATGACCTCTCTGGAACATCCGGCGGCAAAACCACTGGATTTATATTTTTTCTTCAACGATTTTAATTCCATATCCTTACAGCTTTTTGACGGCCGCATCAACGCTGCCGCGCCGATGAGCCCTGTGAGTTCATCAATTGCATATAGAACCTTTTCCATTTCATGCTGCGGCTTGACATCTACCGTCAAACCATATCCATGGCTGGCTGTTGCATGGATAATAGCTGGATCAATGCCCTTTTCCTCCATAATCTGCTGTGATTTGATACAGTGCTCCTCCGGGAATTGTTCAAAATCCAAATCGTGCAAAAGACCTACAATTTTCCAAAAATCTGCCTCCTGCTCATACCCTAATTTTTTTGCAAACCACTCCATCACATAAGCTACTGTTTTGGCATGCTGCAAATGAAACGGTTCTTGATTGTATTCGCACAGCAAAGCCCAAGCTTCTTCATAGTTCATTCCTTTCTTGTCCCCTTCCGGTCATATATCATTTATTTACGTTCTCTACGTTCTTTTAAATATAGCAACATCAGAAAAAAGTGTCAATATTCCCGCACGAATCCCGCAACAAAGCATAAGATAAAGCAAATACATTTTGCGAGGTGGGTCCTATGATGAATACTCCGTACACATCGGACGCCTTTCCGGGAACCAATCTACAGATCGGTTCCCGCGGCAGCGACGTTCTAAAAATGCAGCGTTACTTAAATGCTATCGGCCGGTATTACCGATCTATTCCACAAATCAATGAAGATGGACTTTTCGGGTATAAGACCGATCAAGCTGTTCGAGCATTCCAGCGGCTTTTCTCTCTGACGGACGATGGCATTATTGGTCCTGCAACCTGGAATAAAATTGTAGAAGTCTATAATGGCCTCCCCGATACTCCTAACGGAACAATGCCCTATCCGGGAACGACATTAATTGTAGGTTCCAGCGGAGAGCCTGTTCTTCATATCCAGCAACAGCTCAATCGGATCCGGCAGAGCTATCCTTCTATTCCTCAGTTGCAGGAAGATGGATATTTCGGAAACGCAACCCGCGATGCTGTCATGGAATTTCAGCGGTTATTTTTGCTTCCCGCCCACGGCGCAGTGGAAGAAAGCACTTGGAACGCGATTGAAAATGCCGCTAAAAATCTTCCCAGCAATCCACTGGTCCCCTGGGATGGCAACATTCTGTCTTACGGTTCCATGGGAGAACGAGTGGGTATTTTGCAGGAGTATCTGAATGATGTTGGAGACGCTTATCCTGCAATTCCGCTGCTGGCGGTGGACGGAAAGTTTGGCGTGCAAACTCAAAATGCTGTTATGATGTTCCAGCACCTGTTTGACTTAAAAGTAGACGGGATTGTGGGAGAAAAAACCTGGAATCGCTTACTGCAGGTAAAAAGCTATTTGATGCGCCAAGAATAATAAAGAAAGCGGTGATAAAACGTCACCGGCTTTTCTGACTTCCTTATGTTTTAAAAATAGGCAGCACCAAAATTTCCGCCTAAAAACCATTGAAAATCATCTTTTTATTTTATGAGAAAGTGCGTCGCATGATGATACTTGTGTTTTTTCTACCTGCATGATAGGATAAAAAGAAAAGGATGTGGTAGGCTATGAGAAAAATCCTCGTTATAATTGATATGCAAAATGATTTTATTACCGGCGCTCTTGGTTCTGAAGAAGCGCAAAAAATTTTACCTTCTGTGTTACAGTATGCTCAAAATTTTTCGGGTGAAATTCTTTTTACCAAAGATACACATCAGCCAGACTATTTAGAAAGCCGGGAAGGAAAAAAGCTTCCTATTGTTCATTGTGTAGAAAAAACTCTTGGATGGGAGTTGGCGGCGCCTTTGGAAGAATTTTGCAAGAGTCAGCAATGCCCTGTCTTTTGCAAAGAAACATTCGGCAGCATACAGCTTGCCCAATATCTATTAACCGAAAACGAAAAAGAAATGATTGACGAAATTCAGTTGATCGGTGTTTGTACGGATATCTGTGTTATATCCAATGCTTTCACTCTGCGCTCTTTTCTGCCGGAAACTCCTATATGCGTAGTTGCTTCCTGCTGTGCTGGCGTTACACCTCAGAGCCACCAAACCGCACTTGATGCAATGGCCGGATGCCAAATTGATATTCTTTAAAGCTTATTTCGTTCTGTTCACGTCACTCTGGAGATTATCTACATTTTAATCGTTTAAATGATTTGTTCAGAAAAACTGTTTGAAAAAGGGAAGTTACATTGCTCTACCCTGTATTAGCAGTAAAAAGATGGGGAGGCCGATTTTGATCAAAATCAGCCTCCCCATCTTTTTACTGCTTTCCGACATCTCATGATGAAAATTGTAGGTATTTCAACATTTTTATTATCTTGACAAGTATATTCTACGATGATAGAATACGCTTGTCAATTTCTATTATCGTAGAAAGAAGGGCTACTATGCATAAATCACTGAAAAAACTTGGGGATGCCGAATTAGAATTAATGTGTGCAGTCTGGGAATTAAACCGTCCTTTCCTGCGCAGCGACTTGAACCCTTGGCTGGATAAAAAAAGCTGGGCAGATACAACCGTTTTAACCATTCTTTCTCATCTATGCAGCAAACAATATCTGGCAATTGAAAAAAGCGGCCGTAGTAACATTTATACCCCTTTGGTAACACGGCAAGAATATCAGCAATTTTCCAACCATTCTTTTTTAAATAAATTATATGGCGGTGCTTTTTCCCGCATGACAGCAGCACTCGTTGAAAGCGGAGATTTAACAGAAAAGGATCTGGAAGAACTCCAAAATATATTGGACCGGCACAAGGAGGAAAAAGAAGATGTTTGAAAAAATTTTCCATACCGTAATTGAAATCTCTTTGGGAACATCAGTTGTTATTTTTCTTTTTCTTGTTACCAAACCGCTGTTGGACAAACGTTATGCCGCCAAGTGGAGATATTGGGTCTGGCTCATTTTAGCGCTCCGCCTAATCATTCCCTTTCGTTTCTCTTTTTCGCAAACTCCGGTTATATTACCTGTACCGGAACGTGAAATCGTCTATGGTGTAGACGAGAGTAAAATCCCGGATATTCCCAAGCCGGAAGCCCCAAAAGAAAACGTAGATCCGTCTGTTTCATCTGCTGCAAATGTCCTTTATCAGCAGCAAATGGAGCATTATGAAGTTCAAATGAATACGGAGAAAAAGGCGGCCGGGCAAACAACTACCATAAGCAAACTGGCTGCCATCGGCTGGCTTATCGGCGCATTTTTCTTTTTGACATGGCATATTTCCATCTATTTTTCCTTCCGCATGAAAATACGACGACGTGGCAAACCGTCCGTAGACCCCCAGCAACTGTCTGTATATCGGAACATCCGGTCAGAACTGGGTGTGAAAAGGAACATTCGCCTGGCGATTCTTGACGGAATAGGCAGCCCAATGATGACTGGAATTATTTCTCCCCTTATTTTGTTGCCAAACATCACATTTTCTGAAGAAGATTTGTCCATGATTCTTCGGCATGAACTGATTCACTGGAAAAGACGGGATATGTTGTATAAATTTATCCTTTTGCTCTCCAACGCAGCACATTGGTTCAATCCCTTGGTTTGGATTATGGTACGCAAGGCAGATCAGGATATTGAAATTTCCTGTGATGATGCCGTGCTAAAGGGGAAAGATGATTTTTTTCGCCGTCAGTATGGACAAGCGCTGCTATGCATTTTAAAAACAGGAATAACCCAACAAAACACAATTTTCTCTACCCATTTTTCTGCAAGCAAAAAAACATTAAAACGTCGATTTTACAATCTTTTCCGGGCAAGTGGAAAACGATTTGGAAAAATAGCATTCAGCATTGTACTTTCTTCTGCCATTCTGGCAGGAAGCCTAGTTGCATGCAGGCAGAAAACTCCCCCTCCTAAAAATTCAGATTCCATTGACGATTCGTCCTCACTCCCCGCAGCAGCAACCAGCAGCCAGCCTTCTGAATCGGTCTCCCCTGCGAACCCTGGTACGCTGGAATCGGTATCTGCATTTTCTTTGCAAGGAGAAAAAGTGGCACAAATCAAAAGCTTTTCTTTTTACGTAAAAAACACAGATACTGGAGAAATTTTATCCCCGGATGACTTGGACCAATATGGTGCGCCGCCCAAAGGACAAGTCATTGCGGTACAGAACGGCAGTGACACTGGCTATGTGATCGGCAGTTTTTCTTTTCCTTACGAGCGGTATGGTTGGGGCAGTATCAGTGATTTGCAAGACGGTACTTTTTGTTACACCAACGGGAAACAGCTTTTCTTCTATGATGCCACAACACTGGAGCCTTTAGAGCAAAAGCTGGATTTTCAAACACCATCGGAACCTTACTGGCATATCGCATCTGTCTACTACGACCAGGCCCTAAAAAACTATGCTGTTTTGTACCATGTTTCTTCTTTCCCCCCATCTTCAGAGAAATTGCCGTGGGAAGTTTGGGATGACGACAATCAGAAATCAAACGTCCACACAGAAATTCAGAAGTTTGGCGTCAACGGAACCTTTGTGGAACGTGCTCAGACAACCGCTCCTGCTTATGATATCAATACTCTGTCCGTTTGTCAGCCCGGTCAATACCATAACGGTTTTCTGGAATTTCAGGTTTCACTATACGGCGGATATGCTTCTTATGATTTCTCTGCGAAAAATTATGCTTTCTTCCGCGGAGTACCCCTTTTCAAAGACGATGTCGTTCTTCTTTACAACAGATCCTATCAAAACGATACGGAAATCTTCACCTATGAATGGATGCAAAAACAAAAGTCCCTTTATCAGGTCAGTGTCCCGCGGAAAACACAGTCTTTGACGGAAGAAAGTGCAGCTGAACTCATCGTCCTTGACCCTTCTGCTAAAACCGCTTCGGTCAAAATCGGCAATATCCGGCACGATATTGACTTTTTATCCGGTTCGGGAAAAGAAGTTTATGTAATTGACGAAAACCAGTTAACACGGGAAAATCTGACCCATACCAGCCCGGACGGTCGATATGAGGTCTATCACATTGGACACTCTGCAGGCGGAGATGGGTGGGCTGACGAATTTATTTGCCGGGATACGATTTCCGGACAGGCGCAGCAGCTAGGCGTTCTCTCCGCATCACAAATCGGCGGAATCACCGGCAAAAACGAGCTGATTTATCTGGAATGGAATACGCTTTACAGCATAGATCTGGCTACCGGTGAGCGCCGTCAGCCGGTAAAAGCCCTGTACGCTCCTGCTGACCATAAATATAAACCCGGTGATCCTTACCTGCTCGATTTTGTTTACGATGCAGAAAATCACGTTATCATTGCCGAATGCGTCGATTGGTTTGACATCTATGCCGAAAATTTTGACATTAATGCGATCGAAGAAACACTGTATCTTTTGGTGTTCGACGAAAATTGGAACCAGCAAAAGCAAATCGATACAACCGTTCCAGCCGGAGCCGATTTCAAAGCCTATGGCCCCACCGGCTGCGATCTGATTTTGCAATCAGACGGGTTGTATTTGGGAAAAGGCAGCTATGGACCGATCTCTTATCTCGAATAACCCTGTTTTTAAAGTAAAAAATGAAATTAGGAGGAAATTTTATGAAGACCAGATTTCTTCAAATAACAGTCCTGTTGGTTTGCTTTCTGCTAAGCGGATGTGCGCAGACGCAAGGGGTATCCCCTTCTTCATCTAACCCTCTGGGGGATACTTCTCAACCTTTCAGCAAGGAGGAATCTAAAGAAGAATCCTCTGCTTCTGAGGAGGAACCAACAGAATCCGTGCTTGAGGAATTATTCTGTGACGCCATGTTTGAAATCAATGATTTAGCTACGGAAGATCCTCAGGATTGTATGAGGCGCATATTCGGCGATATCGAGGTATATGATGATGACCAGGTGACAATTGATTCTTTCGCCTTTGCAAGAACCTCGAAAAATTACAGCGAACTGGTCGAATACTACGGAAATATTTTCATTGACGAGGCTTTGGAATGGATCTTATCCACGAAATTCGCAGATATGGACGGCACGCTGCATCTCCGGATTGACGGCGGAGCTTCTGTAGTTGGCACTGAGCTGCTTTCAATCGAAAAGCTGAAGGAAAACACCTATCGCAGCAATTATTTGCGCATTTATGTGAGCGGTGAATCTGATGAAGAAAGTACTGTTTTTGAAGTAAAAAAGACTGACGCCGGATATAGAATATCTAATATTGATTACCATCCTGATCTTTTAGGCCGAGAACTTCTAAGAGACAGGCTGGGGGTGAAATAAAACTCTTGTTATAAGATGCGACAACAAGGAGAATTATCACATTTCTTCTGTTTTGATGGAATAAAAGGAATATGATGAAAATAAAGTCACTTTTACAGCAAAACAGTTGACTAAAAGAACTGGAAAGCATATGATAGGGACGGAATAAAAGAACCCGGTAGGTAAGGCTACCACAGTTGCCGCAAAATAGTGGAGACACTATGAGAAGGTCAACAGGCCATGTCGAAACCAAGGCATTGTCTAATATAATTTCATCGCCCTGCGAAGTTGAAGCTCAAACGGTGGCTGGATTTGGTTGCGCTTTTTGAAACGCCGCAATATCGTCACCGCTGGAGCAAATCTTCGGCGGTTTTTTATTCCATCGGTAGTTATTTTCCTGAAAAAACAGCCAAAGCATTTTCATCAAAGTGAAAGAGTGAGGTGACAACGCATGGATGCAGGAAGTACCGGCGACACAAAGACCGTTCCGCGAAGTATATATGAAAAGATTGCTTCCAGCAACACACCTGTGCGGAATCCTCTTTTCTATGGATGACTTCTTCTGCAGTCTGATGTTCCCGCTTCCTACCTAACGAACTACAATACTTAGGAGGAATGAACATGACAGAAAAAGCACTGGCTTTATTGACCGAAAAAAAATTCTCTCAACTGAAACAACTATTAAGCACCATGAACCCTGTGGACCTTGCCGGAATTCTGGAAGAAATGCCGCAGGATAGTCTCCCGTTGGTATACCGGCTTCTTCCAAAGGAGTTAGCAGCGGAAGCGTTTGCCGAAATGGATAACGATTTGCAGGAAATCCTGATCCAGGCATTTAGCGATAAAGAGCTGCAAGAGGTTTTAGATGAATTATATCTTGATGACGCGGTGGATATTATCGAAGAGATGCCCGCCAACGTAGTCAAGCGAATTTTGCGCCAAACCAGTCCTGAAGTGCGCAAAAAAATCAACGAAATCCTTCATTATCCGGAGGATAGTGCCGGCAGCATTATGACCATCGAATATGTGGATCTGAAAAAGACCATGACGGTGGACGAGGCATTCTCCCGGATTCGTGCAACAGGTGTAGATAAAGAAACCATTTACACCTGCTACGTGACAAATCACGACCGAAAATTGGAAGGGCTGGTCACAGTACGAGAACTCTTACTCTCCCCCAAAACAGCGATTATCGGAGAGATTATGCAGACCCATGTGATTGCCGCTTCTACCTTGGATGATAAGGAAAAAGTCGCCAATCAACTGCAAAAATACGATTTTTTAGCATTGCCAGTAGTAGACCAGGAATATCGGCTGGTCGGAATCGTAACTTTTGACGATGCGATGGACGTTCTGCAAGAAGAAAATACAGAAGATATCGAAATGATGGCAGCCATCACCCCTACCGGCAAGCCGTATCTGAAAACAAGCACGACTGAACTTTGGAAAAAAAGAGTGCCCTGGCTTCTTTTGCTGATGGTATCTGCTACCTTCACCGGAAAGATTATTCAAGCATATGAAAGCGCTCTGGCAGCACAGGTAGCGCTGACCGCTTTTATTCCCATGTTAATGGATACAGGAGGCAATGCAGGTAGCCAAGCGTCAGTGACTATAATTCGTGGCCTTTCCTTGGGAGAAATCCGCATGTCCGACCTTCTTAAAATCATTTGGAAAGAGATACGAGTCGCCATTTTATGTGGATTAACCCTTTCTGTCGCCAATTTTGCCAAAATGATGTTACTGGATCAGGTGGGGCTCTCCGTATCATTGGTTGTCTGCCTCACACTGGTGGTCACGGTAACGATTGCAAAAATCACTGGTTGTACGCTTCCTATCGTGGCAAAACGCATTGGATTTGATCCGGCGGTAATGGCCAGTCCTTTTATTACTACTATCGTTGATGCGCTGTCTCTCATCGTTTATTTTAACTTTGCATCCATACTGCTTCATTTGGGATAATCCCTTTCTAAGTCCTGACCAGAAATATCTGGTCAGGACTTTTTTGACGGATTTTAAATCTTCCAATCGTTTTCTGATAAAACGATTGGAAGGATAAAAAAATGGCAAAAGAATATCAACATCGTTTTTTCAAAACAGCAAAAAATTTGGGACTGCGCAGTCTCTTTTTTGTGCTTTTAGGCTTTTTATTGGGGATTCTCTCTAAATGGATGGATATTATTCCGCCAAAACAATTTGGATTTTGGGGTCCTCTTTTTTCTGCTGGGGCTGAAATTTTCTCACGGATCAATATATGGATCTTGTTGGCCGTATGGATTGCGGTTCGCAGCAAAACCCCACTGCAGGCTGCTCTTTCTGTTTTCTTGTTTTTTTCGTCAATGCTAACGGGATATTATGGCTACGCGGTATGGGCTGATGCATACTATTCCATCCCATATGTGATTGGCTGGTCCGTTGCCGCGGTCTGCACACCGGTATTTGCTGCACTGAGCTGGTATACGACACAAAAAGGGAGAGTACCGTCGATTCTCCGTATGGGAATCACAAGTTGCATGATTTTCACCTCTTTCCGCTTGGGTGGCCGTATTTTTATTCCTGATTTGGCATTGTCTTTTCTTATGATGATTCTTCTATTCTCCAAAAAATCTTTTTTGAAAAGAACTCATTTCAATTTTTAAAATAGCTTACCAAAATATACTTGTATCAATTTTTCCCGATTGCGTTTATACTGAGAAGCAGGAATGCAAAGCGGAAAGGGTGCAAAAGCTGTGGAAATTTGTGTGTTACATATGGGATGGAAATCAGATGAAGATAAATACCGCCAGCGCTGTTATGCTCTTCTGGAATACCAGCAAGCAGGTAAAACAGAATATGCTGTCCGATGTTTTACAGAAGAGGATGAAGCGGATACAGCACTTTGCTGGATGAATCCCCGCCTGGCTCAGGATTTTGAAAAGGCATATGCTGTACTCTATCATCTTGCTTTACGGCAGGTATCCCCTATTCATTTGGAAGATGTACTGGGGGATATGGAGTTATAGCCTTGAAAAAACAGGAAAAAAATGTTATGATGAGAATATTTCTTAATATTAAAGCCATTATGGTCGGCGGCATAGAAAGAAATCTGCCGTCATAGGTTGACAGTAAGGGGGGGCGTCATCGTGAAACGGTATCAGAAAAAAATGGAAAAAGTATCTGCACAAAAAGCAGCAGAACGTCTGTTCCAAAATCCACAGGGATTTTTTGCTGCAGAGGAAGCTGTTTTTGACAGTAAAATACGAGAGGTCTGCAGCTATATCATCCAAAAGCAGACCACTGTTATTCTGCTGGCGGGACCTTCTGCTTCTGGAAAAACGACTACGGCCAAAAAACTGATTGATCACTTAAAGCAGTGTGGCAAAAATGCGGAACGCATTTCTCTGGACAATTTTTATAAGCCCAGGGATCAACTGCCGTTTTGGGAAGACGGCAGTACCAATTTCGAAAGTATCGACGGATTAGATATGGAATATTTTCACCATTTGATGCAGCAGCTTTGGGCACAGGGGGAAGCGGATTTTCCTATTTTTGATTTTCACGAAAGCCGCAGGCGCGAAAAAACGTTCCATGTTTCCTATTCGCCCAATACATTTTTCATTTTTGAAGGAATACATGCGCTTCATCCGCTTTTTTTCGCAGCGATGGATGGACATCCTTGTACGGGAATTTACGTTAGCGTACATAGTGATTTTGTATCGGCAGACGGCAGGGTTTTGATTCCAGCAAGGCAGCTTCGCTTAACACGCCGGATTATTCGCGATTTGGCTTCTCGTAACTCAACAGCGGCCAATACTCTGTCGATGTGGGATAAAGTTCTAAAAGGAGAACGCTTGTATATTCAGCCCTATCGGCCTTCAGCTGATATTCATATCAATACCGTCCATGGGTTTGAGCCATTTTTGTACCGGGAAAAAATCGAATCAGCGCTTGCTGAATACCCTGTGGATGCTCCTTACCAGGATATGGTCCACGATTTGATTGAACGATATCTTTTGTTTTCTTCTTGTTCTGGAGAATATTTAAGTCAAAATTCTCTAATCCGTGAATTCTATAAAGAATAATGCAAAGAACCCCCGCTTACATAGCATTTTGCAAGCGGGGGTTCTTTCTAAAAATATTTCTGCTAGTTAAAAGAATCCTCTTTATTTTGAGAGGAAAATATTGTTTTTTCTCTTGACTTGGAGTTTGCTTCTAATGATATGATAAAAATGCAAAAACTTTTTACGTACTACCAATGAAAACTGGTATGAAGGAGGAAATTTTATGACCATCGCAGAGGTTAGCCGAAAATACGATATTACTGCCGATACATTACGCTATTATGAGCGTATTGGCCTTATCCCCCATGTCCCCCGCAGCAAAAGTGGAATCCGGGATTATGATGAAGCATCCTGTCGTTGGATTGAATTGATGAAATGTATGAGAAAAGCCGGTGTGCAAATTGAAGCACTGATTGCGTATGTTGCATTATATCAGAAAGGCGATTCTACACTGGAAGCTCGAAAACAGATTTTAATAGAGCAACGCAGGCAGCTGATTCAGAGAATGGAAGATATGCAGGCTTCTCTGGATCGGTTAAACCAAAAAATTGATCATTACGAACAATGGTCTTCTTTTTAGAAAAGATTCATTCCTCCTCGTATTTCGCTTGGGATATTAAAACAGATAAAGGCCCAGATTAGATTCCAGGCCTTTGATTTTAGATAATATGTGTTGTTCCATTTGTGGTATGATCTGCGATATATTCATAAAGCGTAGCCATAAACTGTATATTGCTGGGTTTCCCTGTTTTTCTGCTAACGGTATAACCAAAAATCTTATGTAGCAATTGAATGTCTCCCCGTTCAAAAACGGTTTCCACTGCCGTTCTCACATTTCGTTCTACCCTGCTATACGTGCTGTCTGCCTTATCAGCCACCTTTTGGCATAAACCACGCATATCAGAAAAATATTCTGGATGCTCAAACATCATTCCTATTCCCATTTTTACCAAATGATATCCACTGAGATGCACAGGCATTCCAATTCTTTTCAGCACTTGCGCTGCTTTTTCTTCTGGAGAAAAAGCAGTCTTTGAAAAATCAACAGTATAAATGCGCCCAGACGTTGCCTGAAGTGCCTTGAGTATTCTCTGTGCGGCCATATCCGGATCTGTTGGCCGAAGAAATACTTCCTTTCCGCCTGCAGCCAAAAATCTTTCGAGTAAAAAATCCTGGTCAAACGAGGACAAAATGGCAAATACCGGAAAATTGATATCTTTTTCCCCACGGAGTTTCTCCATAATAGAAATGACATCATAATGCGGCATAAATACATTACATATCACCGCATCCGGCCGTTCATTCCGAATAGTTTCCCACAACTTCTTTCCGTTTTTGGAGACGGTAACCACTTGGAATCCAACTGAAACAAAAGCATTCCGCAATAAAAAAAGTAATTCCTGATCGCCGTCCGAGATAATGACTTTTCTGACTTGTTCTGGCATATTCTACCTCCGCAAAGTGTATCTATGCCAATCTCCTCTTCTTTATCTGAACTATACCATATCATCGTTTAAAAGAAACCGCAATAGCCCTGAATAAAAACTGGATTTTATACTTAAAATCGTCAATATTCTGGTCTTATTTTCATATATTTTACTGTGTAATAGCCACAAAATTTGTTGAAAAACACGTTTTCTCTGTTCATTTTAAATCATTTTTCTTTGGAAATACGACTTTATTGCAAACAAATCAAATCGGAATTGTAAATTTTCCAGATAAATCTTGCCATTTTACTCTTTCTTGGTATAATGATTTCATACTTCAAAAAAGAGAATGGTCTTGTAAAATGGATATCATAGAACATTTTAGATGGTATATTTTTATGGAATCTCTTTTATCCCCAAGATCGTTGCGTTCTTTTCAAGAAATGCACCTCAAGATAAGTTGAGGTGCATTTTGTCGCATATATAGAAAGGATGAACAGCCTGTTGCTTTTAACAGCAGGTTAAATATTGCAAAACAAGAAGGGAGACTCTAAATTGATTTTTTACCATGAAACCGGTGAAAACGTGCTCAAAGAATTAGGTTCCAATGCTTCTTATGGGCTTACTGACGAGCAGGTTCTTCAGCGAAAACAGCAGTATGGTGAAAACCGACTACGGGAAAAGAAAAAGAAGACGAATCTGCAGAGATTTTTAGACCAATTTAAAGATGTTATGATTCTTATTTTGATTGGTGCCGCTCTGATTTCTTTTGTCATAGCCTGCATCGAAATGGAGCCAAAAGAATTTTTTGAACCCGCTTTGATCCTGCTCATTGTTGTGGTAAATGCCGTTATGGGCGTTATGCAGGAAAGTAAGGCTGAAAAAGCCCTAGACGCTCTAAAAGGCCTGTCTGCCCCTCATGCCCGTGTGATCCGCAACGGAAAAGAAACCATTTTAAACGCCGCAGATTTGGTGCCAGGAGATATTATCCGACTGGAAGCTGGAGATTTTATTCCTGCTGACGCCAGACTGCTTCACAGTGTGAGCTTAAAAAGTGAAGAATCCGCATTAACGGGTGAATCGGTTCCCGCGGAAAAAGATACACAGCCCATTACTGATCAGAATGCTCCATTGGGCGACCGAAGCAACATGGTTTTTTCCGGCTGTAGCATTACCTATGGCACAGCTACCGCAGTAGTCACTGCCACGGGTATGGATACAGAAATGGGGAAAATTGCCAATCTTTTGGAAAATGAAGAAGAAGGACAAACTCCACTTCAGAAAAAGCTGGCACAGCTGGGAAAATATCTGGGGATTCTTGCGATCGCTGCCTGTGCGATTATTTTTATCGTTGGCATTATAAACGGTATTCCGGTTATGGAAATTTTCATGACAGCGGTTTCCCTGGCAGTTTCGGCTATTCCAGAGGGGCTGCCAGCCATTGTTACCATTGTTCTTTCCATTGGTGTTCAGCGAATGGTGAAAAAGAACGCTATTATCCGTCGGCTTCCCGCGGTGGAAACACTTGGCAGCGCCTCCATCATCTGTTCGGATAAAACTGGCACCCTTACACAAAATCGTATGACTCTTATCGAAGCGTATCGAGATGGCGGAGCAACTGAAAAGATCAGTACACAAAATTCCGAAGGAATTCGCCAGCTGCTTCAATATGCGACCCTGTGCTGTGATGGCTCAGTTGTTTTTCAAGGCAATGAACCGCAACATATTGGCGATCCAACGGAAACGGCAATTATCCTTGCAGCACACCAAAATGGTATGACGCAGGAAATGCTTAGCCAAAAATATCCACGTCTAGCAGAAATTCCTTTTGATTCTGACCGAAAACTCATGTCTACCGTTAATCAGATCGACGGAGAAAATGTTGTCATCGTCAAAGGTGCATTTGATATGATGGCTTCCCACTGCATTCAGGGGGATTTGGATACCGCCAAACGTATTACGGAAGAAATGAGTGCATCCGCACTCCGTGTCCTTGCTGTTGCCTATAAAAAGATTCGTGAAGTGCCTGCCTCCCCCATTTCTGATGAATTAGAAAACGACCTGATCTTCCTAGGGCTTGTAGGAATGATAGACCCGCCACGTCCCGAAGCGAAAAAAGCAGTGGCTACCTGCCGCAAAGCGGGAATCAAACCAGTTATGATTACGGGAGACCATGTTGTCACCGCTTCTGCCATTGCCAAAGAATTAGGCATTCTTCAACCGGCTGATCGTGCAATTACCGGTTCTGAGCTGGATACCATGACCGATTCGCAGTTGGACGAACAGGTGGAGCATATTGCTGTATATGCTCGAGTTTCTCCGGAAAATAAAATTCGTATCGTCAAAGCCTGGCAGCGAAAAGGTCAGGTCGTATCCATGACCGGAGACGGTGTTAACGACGCTCCTGCGCTAAAAGCTGCTGATATCGGGTGCGCCATGGGTATCACCGGCACAGATGTAGCCAAAGGCGCCGCCGATATGACATTGACGGACGACAATTTCGCAACAATCGTGGATGCCGTTAGAGAAGGGCGCGGTATTTATGCCAATATTAAAAAGGTTGTTGGCTTTTTACTCGGTACCAATATCGGCGAAATTATTACCGTTTTTGCAGCTATGCTGTTGTGGCACAAAACACCGCTTTTGTCCATGCAACTTTTATGGATCAACTTGGTAACAGATAGTATGCCTGCCATTGCACTGGGCATGGAGCCGGTGGAACCGGACATTATGGAACAAAAGCCCAAACCAAAAGAAGAAGGCATTTTCGCTCATGGCCTTGGCGTCCGGATCGTCCTGCAGGGATTCATGTTCGGTATTCTGACCTTGATTGGCTTCCAAGCTGGAGAGCAGGTTACCGGGACCCTGGTCGGAGGGCAAACAATGGCCTTTATGGTATTAGCGCTTTCTCAGGTAGTCCAGGCATTCAATATGCGTTCTGTTCATTCATTGTTCCAGATTGGCTTTTTTGGAAACCATAAACTGAACTGGGCAGCATTGCTTTCCATCGTATTGGTCGCAGTCGTTCTGTTTACCCCCCTACGTATCGCATTTGGACTGGTTATTCTTCCTGGGAAATTATATCTGCTCGCTTTGGGACTGATTCTGACACCCCTTGTCGTTATGGAAATTTCCAAGGCACTTGGACTTTTAAAGCATCAAAAATAATGCTGTCAAGGTTATCGCTCTTTTTATCGTACCCTTTCATCACCCATTTCTTTAGAACAAAAGCAGCTGTGGAATATTTCACGGCTGCTTTTTTATTGTGGTGCTGCCAAAATAATTTCTGATAACCAAAGAAAGGCAAAATAAACAACTATATTTTTTCAATAGAATATGATATAATAACAACAAATTCGCCAATAAAGGAAAGACAGAATTATGGCCGCAAAGGATCAAAATTGCTCTGACAAATTCACGCAATTATATCTGCAATACTATCAAAATATGATTCGATATGCGACCTAGATTGTTAAGTCGGTTAATATTGCAGAGGAATTGGTGCATGACGCTTACATCAAAATACTCAAGCATATCGAAGAAATTGAGGAGCCCTCGTCTGCTCGTACCAAAAGATATCTGCTTGTCACTGTTCGAAATGTCTGCTTTGATTATTTGCTGAAAAATGTCCCAACAGAAGACTTAGCAGATTATGAGGCAGTTCTTTGTAATCCCTTAGACTCCATATGGGATAAATTTACAGTGAAGGAAATCAACGAAAAGCTGGTTTTATATTTAGGAAAGCTGTCGGAAAAAGACCGTCGGTTATTTATCGATGCGACCATAAAAGGTTATCGTTATAAAGAGTTGACAGAAAGATATCAAATGACAGAAGGGAACATTTCGGTTAAAATTTTCAGATTGCGTATGAGACTGCGCAAAATGTTTGATCTGGAGGATTGAAGATGAACGATCAAAAAGATTTGTTAGAGCAGTTTATGCATCACAACATGCCCGAAAAATCGATTGATCCTGACGAAGTGTTTGCTCGTACTTATCAGGTTCTGCCAGATGACTATGAGCCATCCAAAAAATTCACCCGAAACATGAAAAAGCTTTTGCGTAAAGCCAAATGGATGTCATATAAAAACAGTGTCAAACGTTTTTTCACAAAAAAAGGTGTCCCGCAAATTGTTGTTGCATCAATGGTAGTCATTTGCTGTTTGGTTGCTGTCCAAGCCAATAATGGTCAGCTGTTTTCCTGGCTGACGCAGCAACACAAAACACATACAGGAATTTTACTGACGGAACAGATCCAAACAAGTGAACTGAAAAATAAGCTGGATAACGCACAAATGTTGATTTATTTTCCCAAATATGTACCAACCGATTATGAAATCGAAAAAATAGATACTGCTCCCAGCTATTCTGAAATCACCCTAAAAAAAGGGAACGCATATATTCAGATTTTGCAAAAAAAATTATCCTCTTCCCAATCCGAAGATTTTCTAAATTCAGAAACTCCTCTTCATAATATGGAGGAAGTTGCAATAAATGATTTCCATGGTTTTTTCACTCAAAAAGAAGGGCAGTCTTTCTTATATTTTTCAGATAATAGCAATTCTTTTTCGATCTGTGGTGATTCTTTAACAAAAATAGAAATCATTTCTTTAGCTGAAAGTTTGGAACCTATCATATAGAGGATTTCATTTTTCTATTTTGGATAAGTTACAAAGTAAAAAAGTGGTGAGATTTTTGTCTCACCACTTTTTTCAAAAGAAGGAATTCACATCCTTTTATATTTCTATCATATCGCATGATGTTAATCTCTTTTTGATAATTGTAAGGAGCTATTATGATACACAAATTATTCAGTACCTTTAGTTTAGGGATACTGGGCATTGACGTGCGTTACTGATCCCACTTGTTATGCGGTGATGCTGATGGGTGGCGAAACCGGAAATTTTCTCTCTGCCGTTGTGCTTTTAACCCTATGGTTTTTAGTCAGCCAATTTTTGGCTGTCATCGTTTATATCGCCAATGAGATGAACCTACTTGAAAAACTGGTTGACTTTATCGAAAAATTCAAACAAAAAAATTGGAAAGCAGCCACACATCTTTTTTATGGTATTCTCATCCTTATTGCGATTGTTCCTTTAGTAGATACCGGTTACTACTTGCTTGTCGGGAATTATCTATTATAGATTTTTTGCTTAAAGCAAAATTTCTGCATCTTCAAGAAGTATCATCTAAACAGGCACATCTCATCGGCCTTTCGTCAAAATGTGCATTGATTTGTTATCGAATACGAAACAAGAATTATCTCATAACGTTCCAATATGCGCACCATCATCCATAAATTCTTCTAAAAAATATCCACCGTTATTTAAAATGGTTTGTATTGCAGATACGTTTTCTTTGCTGTTCGAACAACTATGTACTTTTCGGATACCTTTCTTTAGACACTCCTTTAATACAAGTGCCAGCATAGCAGTGCCATAGCCTTTTCCTCTGTGCCACGGAACAATACCCACATGCAGATGGCCGCGTTCAGTATCCTCGTGATTTAATACGATACTGCCAACAATTTCCCTTTGCTCATTCAACGCAAAATATAACGTACACGGAACATGAGTCGATAACATCGAGCCTGTTTTTCGATCATCCTCACAATATTCAAGCCATCTTTCGTAAGAAGTATCGTCTCTACACATCAACTCGGGCTGAATATTATCTTCTAGTTTTTTCCACCTATGTATAATACGACGATATTCTAGCTAGTGTGTTTCATCGGGTACTTCCAAAATCAAAGAAGGCATATACTTCCCTCCTTGTTTTGCTTATAAAAAACTGGACACCAATCGTGATACTCATTGTATCAAAATTGATGTCCAGCTATGGTGCGGCAGATGGGACTTGAATCCACAGAAATCCTTTACTATCAAATCATACATTAACACAATTGAAGTATTTATGCGGTTTTACAGGATTTTATTTTTTCTACAAGAAAGTAAAAACACCATCTTAATTATAAAAGTGTGTTATAAAGTGTGTTATTTTTTCACACAAAAAAAAGCCCGCCTGCCTTGATTGGCAAGCGGGACTTTTCTATTTCACCATATTTTGTGCTCTGCTGATAATATCACGGAATCCATCTTTTAATTCCTCTATTTCTTTCACCTGCGATTCGTACAAAGCCTTTTGAGCTTCGTACATGGCCTGATAATCGCTCCCGGTGGCCGGATTCTTTTTCCACCCATTCAACCCTGCGTTTTGGATGATAGAGGGATAATCCTGATAGGCATAGTCCAAATCCACCGCCCCACTGATCCCCGGCACGCTGCCCGACGCGCTGTACTGCCACATGCCATAACTGCCGTTGTAGGTCGGCGCGGAAGACCATTGCGCCAACCAAACATCATAGTTAGAAAGCCGGGATAGATCCAGCAGGCCGGTCAGCCAGTATTTATTGGCGTACAGCATGGCGTAATACCCCGCTTTTTCCACCGTGGACAAAAACGCCTTTGCAATGTCGGTCAGCGTGGATTTGCCCAGCTTCTGCTGGCTGCTGTCCTCCAGGTCAAATACAACGGGATATTCCGGACGGCATCCGTCAATGACGCGCAGGAAAAACTTCGCTTCCTTTTCCGCGTCTTCCGGGGTCTGCGCGTAGCTGTAATGATACAAGCCATAAGGCAGTCCCACCGCTTCGCACCCCTGCACATTGGCGCGGAAATACCGGTCAATCTGGCTGTCGTCGTCCCAGCCGTAGCAGGCCCGGATCATGGCAAACGATACGCCGGACGCTTTTACCTTTGCCCAATCAATATTCCCCTGGGCATAGCTTACGTCAATCCCCTTAATCGCCAACGCTCTCATCCTCTCTGCTTTTGAAAGGGACTACATAGGTCATAGCCCTTTGGGAATCTGCCACACCTGCGGTGGTCGGGTCGTTGACTACTCCGAGAATCGCCAGTACCGCAAACAGGGCGTTGACCACTTCCAGCAGCTTGTTCCCCAGCTCTCCCAAATCCAGTGTAAATCCAAATACCGACGCTACGACCTGCACCAGCAAAAGGGCTGCCGGGATCAGGCTCAGCCAAAAGGTTTTATTTGCAATTCTGACTTTCCAGTTAATACGGTTCATATGTATTCCTCCTTATTTGATCAACATCGTGGCAATGGCCACAACCAGCCCCCCGCCGATGGCGGAACCGATAGCGGCCAGTATGCTCTTTACCATACCGTTCCAGTTTTCGCCTGGCTTGCCTTCCAGCTTGTCCAGCCGTTCCCCCTGCCGTTCCTGCTCTTTGAGCATTCCCTCCATATTGGTGGCCAGCCGCTCCACCGAGGACGCAATCCGGCCAAACCGGTCAACACTCTGTTCCAACGCTTCAATGCGCCGGTTCTGGCGGGTGTTTTCCGCGTCGATCCGCTTGGCAAATTCCTCATGCTCTGCCCGTGCAATACAGTTTTCCATTTACGCCACCTCTTTCCACAGGCTTTCGGTA
>Ga0129308_1000879_pt1 | contig 37783 bp, 21 predicted proteins | sample L827metagenome_FD_94440 | JGI IMG/M metagenome (GOLD analysis project Ga0129308, IMG submission 94440) | Ring-tailed lemur group fecal microbial communities from Wisconsin, USA - L827 metagenome | ecosystem: Host-associated > Mammals > Digestive system > Large intestine > Fecal | place: USA...
AATTACTTCCGGCTTCTTAGCTTTTCCGTTGTATGTATAACTTGTTTTAGACAACTGGACCGTATCCCGATTTATCGTTCCTTCGCTTAACCCTTCTCCCGGCTTTTCTTCCTCCCCGATAAGTTTAAACCGATAGCCATACTTTTTTGCATATACCTCTGCTGTAGACCCCTCATATCCATAAACAACCAGTTGATTAACATAAGAACAAGTCCCTATCAATTCACAGTTCGGATTCCTGACTTCTAATTTTTTCAATGAAACGCTCCACATGTCCTCTGCGTATTGCACACTTTCCGGCAAGACCAAACTCGTTGCTCCTATCCCCATAAATGCCTCTTCTCCGATTATTACCACTGTATTCTGCAGATTGACATTTACAAGTTTCTTACAATCATAGAACACCTGATCCCGTAATACTTTAGCCCCAATGTCTGCGCTCTTTAAATTCTCTACCGCTTCAAAAGCCATTTCTCCAACATAATATACCGTACTGGGAATCGTTACATTTTCCAGATACTTTTGACACATAAATGCCCCTGAGCTTATCGATACTACACCTTCTGGAACCATATAGGAAACATTTTTTTTCTCTGCCGGGTACTGCATTAATATAGATCCTTCCTCTTTATTCAGTACAGTTTCCCCTTCGTTACGTCTAAACAAAACCCCTTCTTCTGAAAAAAATATTTCGTTCGCCTCATCTACAACGTATTCCTCTATCTTTCCCATAGGCACCCAGTCTGGCCAACTTTCTGAAGTGGTTATATCCTCAATACTTTTCGGTATAACAAGGGTCGAAATATTTGAAAATTCAAAAGCAGTTAAATTGATATATGCAACCCCATCAGGAATTGTATACTTTTTTGTTTTCTTCCCATCCGGATAATTTATCAACATACTTTTACCATTTAATCTTTTAAATAATACGCCTTCCTCCGAAAAATACACTTTGTTTTCAGTATCCACCTTGAATGCTTTAAAACTTTCCCCTATATACATTTCTAAATCATCACATTTTAACAAGTCATCATATGCCTTCGTTTCCACCTCACCAATTTCTTTCACATTTTTCCCAAGTTCTATTGTTTCCAGTTTCTCGCACTTGTAAAAAGCGTCCTTTGCTATATTTTCCACACTATCCGGTATCTTTATCGATACGATATATTTGTTTTGGCTAAAGACTTTTTTCCCAATTTTTTTGACCTTTTTTCCGTCTATCTTATCAGGGATTACCAGCTTTTTCTTTTTCTCGCTATATCCTGTTATTTCAACCGCTCCGTCTTTTATTTTATAAGAAAATCCATCAGATGTAGTACCTGTTTTCTCCGTTGCCGCAAGCACCTTGGTAGTTGCTCCCATTCCTACTAGCACTGTTGTCAGAAAAAAAGCTGTTACTAATGTCAATATCCATTTTTTCATCGTTCATTTCCTCCAAATCTTTTTCCCACTATATATCCTTAGAAAGTTTGTCTAAATCCTGTAAGGCACTTTGTTTCCATGTGTTCTTTCTGAAATCATATTTCGCTCCATCCTTCACCAGACTTTTTACCACCTTAGCAGAATCCTGATAGCGCCATGGCTCTATATTCACATTGTCCTCATACATTCTGTTTATGCTTCGCTTTTCTCCCTTTTGTTTTTCAATATATTTGCTATTGAGATACCTAAATTCAACAGGCTTATTGGACTTTCCACCTCTTCCTGTTGCCACTTCGGTTTTGAAATAGTTCCAGTCCTTAAAATCTTTCTTTACAAAATATCCATTATCACTGTTTCCGGTCTTTTGAGCTGTCCTTAACATATCAGAAGTCACCACTGTCCGATGCGCATAGATATCCCCCACTACATGTATGGCAACTCCCATCACCTTATATGCCATATTATGCTTGGTGCCTTCATTCACTCCTAAATCAGGAAAAATTTCATTATTAAGATACCATTCCATATTTTTTACAATATTCCACCCTTCCTTGCACTTAAGTTCTTTTTCAATTTCCGCAGCCTGGTAACACCTATTAATTTCCTTCCAATCCTTTAAGTAATAACTATGCGCAAGATTTACCAAAAAATTTAACGTAGCGAAATAATTCTTCGAACCATGGAATCTCTTGTCCACATTCAGCGGATTCTTGTTATCATTATTAGGTGACTTCAAGCCTCCCTTTAATTCTTCCTCATCCGGGAATGCAGCCGCCGCATACATCAGACGATACCCGCTTGTATCAGCCGGGACCATTTTCTGATGTTCTGCCTTAACCCACAATGCCGCAATTTCTCCTGCATCAAATTCCAGCAATGACTTTTCCTCTGGCTCTTCTGTTTTTTCTCCCGGCACAAAGGTATTAAGCTGGCTGATTGCTTCTTCCACATCCAGCAATCCCGCTCCATACTCCGGGTCTATCCCTTTGTTGGCGGTTTCTTTCAACAATTCCCGTATATATGCAGCATCTTTTGTCCTGTCTTTTTCCCACACTACGGAAACTGCTCCGCTTACCTGCGCACATGCTAAGCTGCTCCCACTTTCTATCGTTGTCCCAAAGAGCGGTGCATTTACCATGATACCGGCACCGGGTGCATAGATATCCACTTTTTCTCCCCTTGTGCTCTCTGTGGCAATTTCGCCCGACATGCTGCCGGAACCAACCGCAAGAACTTCTTCATAAGCTGCCGGATATTCCACATCTCCATTGGGAGTGTTTCCTGCCGCTGCCACCAATAGGATGCCTGCCTCTGAGGCATCTTTTACCGCTTTCTCTAAAATAGCAGAAGATTTCGGCGTCCCAAAGCTCATGTTAATGATGTCCATATCGTTCTCTATCGCCCAGTAAATTCCTTTCACCACACTGCTTAGGGTTCCTGTATTATTTCCATCCAATACCTGTACAGAGTACACTGCCGCATCTTCATTGATACCCTGAATGCTTTCTTCATCAAGAGACGATACAATCAGCGAAGTAACTGCTGTGCCATGTCCTGTGGCATCTTCAAAAAACGGATTGCTTTCTTCTCCTTCTAATGTACTCACATGTGCCTCTATGTGAACGCTTGCACGATAGTCCGCTCCTGAATCTAAAACTGCGATTTTTATCCTTTCTTTCGGTGCGGTATCTTTTACATACGCTTCTGCATGTACTGCAGCTAAATTCCACGCTTCTTCTGCCTCTGCCTTTTCTTTCTCCGGGCTGCTTTCTGTTTCGGTACTTTCTGTTTCTTCTATTATCTCCTCTGATTCTATCTCTTCTGTTTCATCTATCTCTTCCAGTTCTATCGTTTCTGTCTCTTCCGGCGCACTTACTTCTTCCAACTCTGTGGTTTCTGCCCTCTCCGGTTCGTTTATTTTCTCTATCTCTTCTGTGTTACATATTTCTTCCAGTTCTGTTTCTATTTCCTGTGCTTTTTCAGTTTCCTGTAAACCAAGTGGGTTTTTCTCTGGAATTTTAGTTTCGCCTGTCTCTGTTTCTCCCGCTTCAAGTTCCGTTTCAATCGGTACAGCAGACGCAGTGAACAGGCTGTCCTCCTCTATTATGACATCTGCTCCTTCTAATTCCTCTGCTTCTTCGGCTGTGAGTTCCGACACAACAAGTTCTTCCGTCCCTACTTGGAAAGAATTTTCCTCTAACTCTGTTCCAACAATCTCCTCTATCGCTTCCTTATCTTCTCCCACAACCACATAAGATACCTCCTCCGCCTCAGCGTCATATCTTATAGGTATAGTCTCAGCCTTTATGCTATTTCCGCTTTGCAGCAGCATTGCAGTAACCAGCATAATTGCTATCTTTCGTTTTTTCATAACTCTTTTTTCCTCCCTGTATCATTTTCATCAGTCACCTGTCTTAGCAACCACATATTACATATACTACAACACATTTACATAAATGTAAACCTTTTCCAATATCTTTTACTTGTGCAGCTTCATATGTTAATACAGAAGCTATCTCCTATGAATCCAAAAAGGAGCTGCGCACGAAATTACTTCGTGCTGCAGCCCCTTTACCCCAATTTATAATCTGAATGTCTGACTTTCTGCACCTGCTATGGAGTTCTGTACTTTGTCACACTCATTTTACAAATTTTTCACGGTCTTTTTCTCTGACCACTTTGAGTACAGTCTCTCTGTCTTTCCATCCTTCGATACTACTTTATAAGAACGTATTCTGACATAATACTGCTTCTCCTTTTTCCCCGCCTTGATAGTTTTCTTCACCGCATTGCTCTGGTTTACAAATACCCGCTTCCTGTTTTCTTTTTTGAACTTTTTGTCTGTGGAATACTGTATCTCATAACCATCTATCTGGGAAGCCTTCACGCCTTTCCACTGCACACGGAAGCCATTTTCCGTCTTTTCCGTTTTTGTTATGCTGCTGACAGGCGGTTTTATGGAAAAGGTTGTTTTGATGGTTCCGGTGTAGCAACCTTTTAACTGTATTTTTACGGTGGCAAGCCCTACATTTTTGTTGTTTTTATAGGTTACCTTGTAATATTTCCTGTCAATGGTATTTCCGAATTTATCTTTCACCACAACCTTGGGTTTTTGGGCTTTTCCATTGTAAATATAACTGGTCTTAGAGAGCTGGACCGTATCTTTGTTTATCGTGCTTTCATTTAATCCTTCGTCCGGCGTCTCTTCTTCTCCGATGAGTTTAAAGCGATAGCCGTTTTGCTTTGCATATTCCTCTGCCGTGGAGCCTTCGTAGCCATAAATAACTAACTGGTTGATATAGCCGGAAATGTTTCTCAAATCAGTAACGCTGTTTCTGACTTCTAATTTTTTCAGCGTGGGGATTTCCATGGTTTTCACAATTTTTACTTTTTCCGGTAAAACAAGACTGGTTAATGCTGTCTTGGAAAATGCCTCTTCCCGAAGCTGCTTCACACGTTTTCCCAGGGTAACATCTGTCAGATTTTTACATTCATAAAATGCCCGGACATCTATTATCTTAGCTCCAATATATGCACTCTTCAAGTTTTCCATCTGGCAAAATGCTTCCTGTCGAATGTACTCTACTGTGTCCGGTATTGTCACATTTTCCAAATATTTCTGTCCTTTAAATGCCCCCCGGTCTATTTCTACTACCTCTTTCGGTATCGTATAGGATATATCCCTCTTCTCTGCTGGATATTGTATTATTTCCCAGCCAACAGACCCATTTAGCATTTCAACATCTCGTTCAAATAAAACCCCATCCTGTGCAAAATATCTTTCATTTGTTTCATCTACAATATACTCCTCTAATTTTTCAGATGGATTCCAACTTGGAAACTCTATTGTGTCTATGTATTCAACACTTCCAGGAATCACTAATGTTTTCATTTGGGCATATTCAAAAGTGTCTAAATATATATAATTTATTCCATCCGGAAGCATATACTTTTCTGCCTCTTTCCCTTCCGGATAATGTATTAATACTTTTTTATTTTCTCCATATCTATTTACTCGGTTTCTAAATAGCACACCATCTTCTGCATAATAGACCTGATTTTCAGAAGCTACCTCAAAACTCTCAAAATTCTTTCCTATATACATTATCATTTCATCACAATCATAACCAATGATCCAAGAAATCTGTGAAGAATCCTTCTCCACATCACCAATTTCCTTAACATTTTTCCCCAGCTCTATTGTGCACAGGTTATCACATCCTTCAAAAGCATCCAAAGCTATATTTTCCACATTGTCAGATACCTTAACTGATACAATGTTATTATTTTTGCTAAATGCTTTCTCCCCGATTTTTTTAACTTTTTTCCCCCCTATGGTTTCAGGGAGAACCAATTCCTTCTCTTTTCCCTTGTATCCTGTTATCTCAACCGTTCCTGTTTTCGCTGATATTTTGTAGGAATATCCATCCGATGTAGTTCCTGTTTTATCTGCTGCCGCAGATATAGAAACCACTCCTGTTTCTGCTATTATTAATGTCATAAAAAGTGCTGTCAATAACGTCCCTATCCATTTTTTCATAACTGTGTTTTCTCCTTATATTTTATTTATCAGTCACCTGTCTTAACAACCACATATTACATATGCTACTACACATTTGTATAACTGTAAACCTTTTCCAATATCTTTTCCTACTTCTTTTGCCACTTTGCATACAATGTCACATTTCCAGTGCTGCCCTTCTTAATCTGCGTTATTTTTTTCCTGCATTTTTTATCCTGATACCAGCCTTTGAAAACGTAACCTTTTCTGGTCGGCTTTGCCAGTTTGATGGTCTTTGTGGTGACAGTATACGAACCCGGATTATTTTTGTGATTCTTCCCCCCATTCAGCTCATAGGTAATCGTATATTTTATCTTTTTCCACTTCGCATAAAATGTTTTATCTCCCGTACTTCCGGAGGCAATCTTCGTTACCTTATGCTTCAATTTTTTATCCGAATACCACCCCGCAAAGGTGTAACCCTTACGGGTCGGCTTTTTTAATGTAATGGTATCCGACGTTTTCCGATAAGAGGCTGGATTATTTTTGTTATTTTTTCCGCCATTCAAATGGTACGTTATCGTGTATGTGTTTTTCTTCCACTGTGCATACAATTTTACCGTTTTGCCATCCTTAGAGGTGAGATTTTTCACCGCAGCACCGTCCGCATATGCTTTACCGCTCCCATCCGCTTTCGTATTCCAGCCGCAAAAAGCATACCTGCTTCGCTTATACTGACTGGCAGGCAGCGTGCTCTTATTATTTCCCCCGCACAGCAGTTTTTCCATACTTCCCGACGCTGCGCCGTTTCCCTCAAATTGTATCGTATAAAGCCATGGGCATATGACTACCTTTCTTCCGCCGAATGCTTCTGTGCCAAGCTGGCTTTCCGAAAGGGAAGTTACCACCAAAAGTTCCCTGACAGAACCGCTAAAGGCGTCTTTGCCAATCATTTTCACCGTATCCGGCAGCCGAACTGCTTTCAGCAAAAGTGTATAGTAAAATGCCATATCGCCAATCGTTTCCAGTTTTGTTTTTGATAAATCAAGTTCGTTTTCGAGAGCCTTGCAGTCATAAAAGGCATATTCCCCCAGCTGGGTTAACGTACTCGGAAATTTAATTTCTTTCAGGGAAGTACAATACCCAAAAGTCCAGTTCGGTATTTCAGTTACTCCTGTTTTGGACAGGTCTGCTTCCTGCAAGGCTTCACATCTATAAAAAGCAATCTCTCCTATCTGCTTTAGGCAATTCGGGAGCTTTACCTCTTTTAACGAGGAACATTCACCAAAAGCCCATTTGCCTATTTCAGTTACTCCTGTCTGAGCCAAGTCAATTTCCGCCAGACTTTTGCATTTGTAAAAAGCATATTTGCCTATTTCAGTTAATGTCCCCGGAAATTTCACCGTTTTTAGGGAGACACAGTTATAAAAATTCCACTCTGCAATCTCGCTTATTTTTGACTTTGATAAATCAATTTCTGCAAGAGATTCACAGTTGCGGAAATCGTATTTTCCTATCGCAGTCACTTCAAATCCCGCAAAGCCGCTCCCGCATGCTATCTCAGCAGAATCCCCCTTTGCTCCTGTCAATTCCAGATACCAGTCGCAATCGCTCCATGTCGCTGCGTCCTTTGACGTCTGCAGACGATAATACACATTATTTTCTAATAACCCATCTATCGAATAAACCTCATGGCTGGAAAGTTCTGCAATCTGCTGCGGCGTCAAATCAAAGCATAGGTACGAGTACCCTCTGTAATTCCATACATCCTTGTCCGTATATGTATTTTTACTGCACCAGGTAGCATCCGCAAATACCCAGGTTCGGTTTTCACTGTCATAAACTGCATTATACGCATGCCTTTCGCCTCCCAGATACATACAGGGAATACCAAGAGAAATAAAAAGCGTCCTCATCAGGTTTGCATAACCGCCGCAAATGGTTCTTTTTTGCGCGTATACCTCATAGGGAGCGTAGTATAAAGTTTCATTATTATTGTAATAATACACGAAATCATAATATATGCTGTCTGCCACATATGCCGTGATTGCTTTGATTTTCTCATATTGTGTGGTACAGCCCGACACTGCGTTCAGTGCCGCATTTCTCAGTTCCTTGTACTCTTCATCCGTCATTTCATCTCTGTATGGGTCATCCAGAAAATAATCCGGGTCTGCATAGGTCTGAATGATATTCCACGCTTTTTCCTCTGCAGCAATTTTTTCTTCGCTTACTGTCCCCGCATATTTTACGATAGACACAGCATATACAGAAAAATGCCCTGTCTCAAAACAGACGGTATTTTCATTTACTGTCACCCCATCTGTCAGCAGCTCCAACCCGTTTTCCGCGTAGTTTAGTTTTCCGTCTGCCGCTGTGACTATCCCCTCATCCGGTATATGAAATAAATCTATCTCGCACATTTCTTCGGCAGATTTTTCCTTTATGCCGTCAATCTCAAGCTGCACCTGCACGCTTTCATCCGGCGCAGGTTCATAGGTGCATACGTCCCCATTAGCGTCAATATATGTAATTTCAAAATCCAGTGCATAGGTTCTCTCTACGGACGCTTTCAGACCAGAATACATCTGAAAAACAGAGCGTTCTTCTTCCATTTTTCTTTGAATTACTGCATTTGCCTTTTCAAGGCTGTTATCTTTCAGAAGTGTAATGTGGACGCTGGCATTGTCCGGCACAATCCCGGCTTCTGCCGTCAGTACTGCTTTCACGCCTTCCTCTGAAAATTCCTGGACATAATGAAATTCCTTTGTACTTTTATATTCTTCCGTTTCTTCTGCTTTTTCTGTTTCTATCTCTGTCTCAGCTTCCGGCTCTGCATTCGTTTCCTCTGTCTCTTCTGTCTCTGCTTTCTTTGCCTCTTCCGATTCTGTTTCCGTTTCTTCTGTCTCTTCTGCTTCTGTATCTGCTATATTTTCCTCGTCCCCGGCAATTTCTTCTGTCTCATATAACATTTCATTTTCAATTTCTTTACCTGCTTCCGGTATTTCTATAACATTTACCTGCTCCCCCCCATTTTCACCGGCTGCCAACGCCTCCACTGGAATTCCGCTAATTAAAACAATAACTGTCAAATACAGTGCGATGAGTTTCTTCATTTTCATTTTCTTTTTCATAACTGTGCCTCCGAATACATATTCTATCTCTGGATACTTTTTGCGACACCTCCTATTATTTTAGTATATTACATCCTTAATCATCTTACAAGTTATTTGTCTTACCGAAAAATACGCAAAAAAAGACAGGCGGCAAATTATTCACCGTCTGTCTTACGTTCATCCTTCCTTCTGTATTTTACCCCGAGTGTAATCGCAGACCCCAAAAATACTACTATGATTACCAAAAACCCTGCAATTACAACCCATTCCTCATTACTCTTTGCCAGCTTCGCAAGCCAGCCTGTCAGCTCCATGCCATCTACATAATACATCCATGAACACACAGCCAGTATGGTTATCAAAATCAAATTACACCAGGCTACCACCGGGTATTCCGTCCCTTTTTCTCCTGCCTCAAGCTTCGTCAGTCTCGCAACAAAGTAAATGAAAATAAAAATCAAATTTGTTAAACAGATTCCCCATATACACGCAATCATCATAATTTTCAGCATTGGCATCTCGTCTGCTTTCATAAATACATTATCCAGTACTGAAATGCTTCCGAAAACCAAAAAAGCCAATGCCGTAAAAATACCTATCAAAGCAATTAGCTGCGCATATATTTCCTTATATGCGCTCTCAATCTTCCCCTCAAACCTTTCTTTTACCGGTTCTAAATTTCTTCCGATAATATTTTTTAACTCTTCGTCATCTCTCTTCAAATGCTCAACCTGATATAATGCCAAATGCACATGGTCATATATTTTCAATATATCATCTCTGACTTGCACAGGTAAATTTTCGTCATTTCTGCTCTTAATCAAAAGGGTTTCTATGTTTGTGACAAAATCCCCGATTTCTGCATCCGACAATGAAAAAACATATGCACTTATTTCTGAATAGATAATTCTTGTATTTAATTTTGCATATCTGCCAATCGAAGCAATGGTTCTACCGGAATCATATTCGTCGGACGGACGATTTAATGAAATGCAGATTCCTCTCATTTTTCGCTTCAGGTCCTCAAAATCTGTCCCCTTTAACTTCTGCGCATCCGCCTCATGGGAATCTGCCTTCAAAAGCTTATCAATTTTCCTCACTCTCAAAATACTCCCGTATCGATTTCTTTGATATCACATTATTCATGCCTTTTTCATATACTTTTTTCCAGGGCGCCTGATGATGCGTAATATTAACTAAATACGCCGCCGAGTAATCCGACAATCCATCTACAATATCGTCGATTCTTTCCCTGTCTATGCTTCGAATGATATTTTCTTTGAATTTTCGTTTTATAACATCCCAATTTTCACTTACTTCAAAATACTCCTTCACACTGGGAATATTATTGCTTCCGTACTGTTTAAATTCCCGATACACACATGGCACCACCGGTCCAAATCCCCATGCCTCAATTTCCTCGTTAAAACATGGTTTTTTTTCATCCGAATAAGCTAAAAACTCCGCCTGCACAAAATATAATAACTTTTGCAGTTTTAAATTGGAAACCCCATAACCTTTTTCATTACTATAATTAATAATGTATCTGGCTACATCCAACGCCTTATATGCCATAATGCCACCTCTTTTCTTTTTCTAATATAATGCTATCACCACCACAAAACATTGTCAATACTTTTTCGAACATTCGTTCTAATCTTAATTCTTCACTTTCTCCAACACCCTAATATCACTCACCGGATGCACCTTCCTCTGCTCCACCGGCGGCAGCTCCATATAATCCCCAAATTTAAACCTCAGATAACCGTCATAATCCTTAATTCCCGGAAATGTCACTCCTTCAAATGTAATATCCGCAGACTTCTCGTACCATCTGGTGCGATACCCATATGCCTTGTTCGGCGTGGGGAAAGTAAGAATCCTCACCCACTTGGTCTTTTTCTTATCGGATTTTGCCACAAACCGGTTAAAGCTGTCCTTCAGTTTCTTTTCCGGCACCTTACTCATAACCGAATAAAGCCTGCGCATCCACACATTTTTGTCCGCTACTCTCCCAACCTCTGACCAGAAAAATTTGCGGTACAGAAAACATACAAAATTATGAATCCTGCGCATTCCATAATTTTCCGGCACATAATCCAGGGGAAACACATCAATGAATACTCCCTGCTCATAAGGCATGTGCTCCTGATGCTCCCGGAGAAAAACCGTATCTTTCCGCCTTAGCTTTCCATATCCCCAGCGGTATCCCGGCGTATTCCGGTGGTCCTGAAAATAAAAGCGCGTCGTATCCAGCTCTGTCTCACACGCTTTGCGGAACTTCTCATATTCCGGGCGCAGCAGCGCCACATCCGCATCATCATCCCATGGAATAAATCCGCCGTGACGCACTGCCCCAAGCAGCGTCCCCGCAATAATATTATAATGAATATCACATTTTTTACAGATACGGTCAACTTCCTCTAACAATTCCAATTCTGTCAGCTGCAGATTTCTTAAGGTTTTTTCATCTAATTCTATCACTCTTATTCTCCCTTTTCCGCCTCACAAATTCTTTTTGCCACATCAGGATAATTGGTAATAACAGCCTCCACTCCCATCCTGGCTAATCTTCGCATTTCATCCTCACTGTTTACCGTCCACACATGGACATCCACATTTTTCCGGCGGCACTGCCGCATCTCATCCTCCATATGAGTGCAGAGCACCGAAGGATTTACGGCATGGATTCCATTTAACAGTGCATAATCCGCCGCATTAGAAAGCTGATGGCTGTATAAAAATGCCAGCCTTGCCTCCGGATCATAGTCCCTCACCTTTAACACAGAGCAATGATTAAAGGAAGAATAAAGAACCCGGTTTTCATATCCCATCTCATGTACCAGCGCCACGGTTTTTTCTTCTATTCCCTCATAAAATATAATGCCGGTTTTCAGTTCGATATTCACCGTAAGTCCTGTATCCTTCAAAAGTTCAAATACCTCCCGCAGGGTTGGTATCCGGCATTCCCCCTCATATTCAGGATGTGTTTTCTTAAATTGGAACTGTTTTAATTCCGCTAACGTATAGTCCACAATCCGTCCGCTGCCGTCACTGACCCTGTCAATCCGCTCATCATGCGCCACTACCAGCTCGCCGTCTTTCGTAAGCTGCACATCCAGTTCTACACCGTCAGCCCCCATCTCCGCTGCCAATGCAAATGCCTCTAAGGTATTTTCCGGCGCATATCCCGATGCACCCCGATGCGCCCACACCTTCGTGCCAAGGGAAACCCTCCTGTCCTCCCCTGCTCCAAAGCGGACAAATTCCAGCCTTCTCTGCTCCGGCAGCACAATCAGCACATCCCATAAATCCTGTGTTACGGTATTTAGCTTTCTTTCATAACGGATAGAGTTTTCCGGCTTTTTGTCAGGGAAATATTCGCATTTGCTGCACCCAACCGAAATAATCGGAAAGCTTCTCTTTCGATACACGTAATCCGCATGGGTATGTCCGTGGATATAGCCCAAAATGCAATGTCCCGGCTCTTTATGATACTCCTCTAATACCGTCATCAGCTTCTCTCCGTTTCGGATGTCGGAAGCCCAGTAATCCAGCTCGGCAAGCGGCGCATCATGGGAAAACAGTAAAATTTCAACTCCCTCCGGTGTTTCCTTTAATACCTTTTTCACCCAGAAGATTTCTTCTTCCGGAAAGCCGTACCGCAAGCTTTCTCTGTGGTTAAAGGAAGTAAGAAAAATCATCCGCAGTCCATGTTCCGGGTAATCCGCATAATACCAGCCCTTTTGTCCCTCCCGGCAGACATAGGAATCCAGAAACCGCCCATAAATGCCGTACTGCTCTTTTTCCGTGAGCCAATCCACGTTTCCCTTGAAATAATTCGTATCATGATTTCCAATGGCAAAATACAGCGGTTTGCAAATATTTCTCAAATCCGAAATACACTTTGCCGCAATCCGCCTGCAAAATCTCTTATCCAGCATTCCATCCTGCAAATCTCCCAGATGGATGATTCCGTCAAACCCGACTCGTTCATTCACCGCTGCCAGATTAGCGACGGTATCCTCCCATGTTCCATTCACCACATAGTGAGAATCTGTCAGCAAGCCAAAAACAAGCGCCTTTCCTTCCGCCGCCTTTTCCAGCACCGTATCCGCTGTTTTTCTTATCTCCTGTTCAAAGCACAGCTTAGGTCTGCCATCACCGTTTCTTTCCTCAAGGCTGATGCAGGAATGGAAGGACAGAATTTCATTGATTCTTGCCGCATCCTCAGGAATGCACCAATTTCCATCTTCTTTTTTCAGAATAATACGAAAATAGCAGTCCTCCGTAAAGACAAAATCTTCCGTGGAAAAGACTGCTTCTTTCAAATTTCCATTGTAATGACTCCAGTTCTGCTCCTCTTCATACATATAAGTATACATGTACTCTTCTGGAATCTCCATATTATAGGTTGCAGCTGCCAGTTGAAACGCCCAGTCATTTACCACGATACGGTCTCCCTTCGCAGCGCGGTAAATGATACGGGACGCCATGTAAAACGGCTGCTCCTTTTCTATTTTCCCATTTTCCGGATTTACAGATATTCCTGCCTCTACTTCCAGATACCTATGCTTCATTTCTTTCCAGTCTCCTCTTTTCCAAAAATCTTTCCATCACCCCTGCAATCGCAATCGATTCCTCTTCTGTGAATTTATAGGACCGACCCTGATGTCCATGTATCATATAAGCAAAATCACTGATTTCATAGCGCAATCCCTGCCCTAAGAATTTTGAAAAATAGCGTTCTTTTTTGGATGGGTCCTCGAAACGCACCTCAAAATACTGTGTAAGCCACCAGGGAGACTCTGATAAAATATATCCCTTTGTGCCGGAAATTAGAAGCTGTCCCTCCGATTTAACCCCTACGCCGCTTTTTGACAACGCCATGCCGTTTTCATACACAAAAGACGCCTTCGTATATAAATCAATGCCATTCTCATCCTTAATACTGTCAAACCGAACCTCTTTGTAATTCGTTCCCATCAATTTCATAATGGGAAGCAGCGTATGGCTTCCAAATTCCGTAAAGCCTCCGCCGTACTCTAAATCTGTCCTCTCTCTTAACCCTGCGTCAGTTAATCTGGTAAAGCATGCCTCCACGTCACATACCCGTCCGATGACGCCGCTTTTCGCGATTCCCATCATCTGCACAAAGCCCGGACAGTATGCCGTCTTTATTGCTTCGAGTAAAATTTTTTCCTTCTGATGTGCCAGGGCAAACAGTTCCTCCGCCTGTTTTTTCTGAAAAGCAAGGGGTTTTTCACACAATACATGTTTGTCATGCTCCAAAGCCATCTTCACATAACCATAATGCGTCTCATGGGGCGATGCAATATAAACCGCATCCACCACATCAAAAAATTCCTCCAGATTGTCTGTCGCCACATCCAGCTCAAATTTGCTTCCGAAATCCTTTGCGCTGTCGATACTGGGATTATAAACGCTGTTTACAATTACGCCGCTGACATATTTTGCCTCCGGCACAAACCGTACTGCAATACGCCCGGTTCCAATCACTCCGATACGGATAATCGGATGCCCCTGGTTCCGTACCATCGTAGAAGAAATATTTTTCGTCCGCTCAAGATATACTACTTCGCAAAAGTCCTTCATATACTCAAAGGCTCCTGTCCAGTCAGAGCCGACAGTAAAAATATCGATTCCATATTTCTGGACATCCTCTACCTTCTGCCCCGGATGGTCTTCCACAATAATCTCGTCTGCAAAACCGCTCTGTCTTACATTCTCAATTCTTTTATCCAGAGAATCTACAATATTAAGCTTTCCCCGCGACTCATCATACTGTTCCGTAGTCACTCCGACAATCAGATAATCGCCCAAAGCCTTTGCGCGTTTCAGCAAATTGTAATGTCCCTCGTGGAACAGGTCAAATGACCCATATGTGATTACTTTCTTCATGCTTCTTCATCCTTCTCTGCAGATAGCAGCTTCTCATTTTCCCGTTTTTTTTCAGGTTCTTCTTCAAAATTAAGGCGCTTTTCCTCCACCACCAATGGACGATGGATGACACGGGTATTAATATTTAAAATATATTCTCCAAGCAGCCCGATAAAAAACAGCTGCAGCGAACCAAGTAAAAAGATACCGATTACCATCGGCGCATTTCCCGCCTGAAACGTGTACCAGTGCGTCAATTTATACACCAGATAAAAGAGTGCAATAAATAAACTGACCGCCGCAGCCCCAAAACCTAAAAACGTTGCCAGACGCAGCCCCACCTTCGTGTAAGAGGTGAAGCTGAGCATTGCCGCGTCATAAAGGCTGTAAAAATTATTATGCGTCTTTCCCGCCCGTCTTTTCGGCTGCTCATATTCCACTTCAATCCGGTTAAATCCATGTCCGTATTCCGCCACAATCCCTCTGATAAAGGGAATAGGGTCATCTAACTGACGCAGAATTGCTATAAAGGATTTGTCATAAAGCCCAAACCCGGTAAAATGCTCAATCATTTCCGTGGTGGACATATTTTTAATCACTTTATAATATACCGTTCTTAAAAAATAAATAAACCGGTTTTCCTTGCTGCTTGTCTTAATTCCGCTTACAATTTTATGTCCCTTCTCCCACTCATGGACAAAGGTTGGTATCAACTCCACCGGGTCCTGAAAATCACAGCACATACAGATGGTACAATCCCCTGTGGACTGGCACATAGCATAAAAAGGAGAATTAAACTGACCGAAATTCGTCACGTTAAATATCGCCTTGATTCTCTTATCTTTTGCGCAGACCCCTTCTAATTTTTCTCTTGTTCCATCCGTAGAACAATTATCAATAAACAAAATTTCATAGTCATATTCCGGCAATGCTTCATCAAGAACATTTTTCACTGCAAAACTCATCAATTCTACATTTTCCACCTCATTGAAGCAGGGGATGACTATACTGATTTTTTTCATAATATTATTCCAATCTATCCTTTTGAATATTTCCCGGCATTTCCTTTAAACTTCACCGCTACTATTATACCCCTTATCCAAAATACCGTCAACGCTTACCGGCACATCGCTACACCCGCTAAGTTTCCTGTCACCTGAAATCCAGTTCCCTGTCTTCACTGCATTTCCAGTATTCCATTTACCGTCCTGCGTATTCCTTCCGTAAAAGAAGTCTCCGGTAAAAATCCCGTATCCGCTGTCAGTTCTGCAATATCTGCACACAGGCACATCACCTGTTTCGGCGCATAAGGAAGCTCTCCGATACCAAGCGTCCCAGGCTCCGGTACAGCCTCCGCTACTGCCCGGTGTAATTCTCCGATATATTCCGCCAACGGCTTCTTTTCTCCACTGCCAAGCACATATACCTTACCTGAAATTCCCCTTTCCGAAAGACGCCACAATGCCTCCGCCGCATCTTCGCTGTAAAGATAATCCCACTCCTGCTCTCCCGGTGTAAATCCGGCATGCCCGCCGGAAAGCAGTTTTTTTATCGTACTGCTAATCATGGTGTTCTCACCATCAAAAGGACCGTACACGCTTAAAATCCTTACCCAGATATGTTTGATCCCGTATTTTTCGCATAGCGCCCTGCTCATCTGTCCTGCGCAGAGCTTTGCCATGCCATATCCGTTTTCAGGAAATGCAGGGGTCTTTGGCGTTAATTTTCCCTCTACTCTCCCGTACTCCGCCTGCGAACCTGCCCCAATAAAAGTATGGCAGCCAAAACGTGCTGCCAGTTTCACCGCCTCTATGGTATATTCTATATTTTTACACTGCAGCTGCATATCGTTTCTGCCTTCTCCGGTGGTCCCTACCCATCCAAGGTGGAAAAAGGCGTCGTAGGTTTCTCCCTCTGCCGGATTTATCTCCTGCAGCTTAGACAACTCTACCTCCCTTACGGTCACGTAAGGACTGTGGGGAATGTTTGAAATTCTTTTTGACCCCTTGTGGCAAAGCGCTAAAACATGCGCCTTATTCTCTATACACTTTTGTATGAGCGCCATTCCCACTGCCCCCGTAGGTCCGGTTATTACAATCTTCCTGCACATATCTCCCATTCCTATTCCATCAAAAATAGTTTCAGAAACTCTTCTATCTGTTTTCCGGTACACGCTGCAAGATTCCCGCCCTTCTGATAGCAGGCATACCATTCCACGGTCTTTTCCAATGCTTTTTCCACATCCCAGCAGGGCTTCCAGCCAAAGGTCCTTTTCAGCTTTGAGCAGTCTAATTTCAGATAATTTGCTTCGTGAGGACCGTTTTTCTGCACGCTCTCCCACAAAATATCCTCTCCTGTATATGCGCTCCAATTCCGGCAGAAGCCTTCCGCAAGACGTCCGGTAGTTAAACAATCGCTTTCTTCCGGTCCCACATTATAGCTCCCCGCCATAGCCGGATTTTCCCATTGTCTCTGCAAAATCATCAGATAAACCGCTACCGGCTCTAACACGTGCTGATACGGGCGGACCGAATTAGGGTTTCTCACCTCTATCCTGTTTCCGCTCATTGCGGCACGGGCACAGTCCGGTATAATCCTGTCCGCTGCGAAATCGCCTCCGCCAATGACATTTCCGGCTCTTGCCGTAGAAATGGAAACCCTGCGCGCTTCCTCCTGCTGAAAAAAGGAATTGCGGTACGAATCTGTCACTAACTCCGAACAGGATTTGGAATTAGAATAAGGGTCAAACCCATTCAGCCTTTCATTTTCACGGTATCCCCATTCCCATTCGCGATTCTGGTATACCTTGTCTGTCGTAACATTTAAAAAGGAACGGATACATTCATTTGTCCTGACGCACTCTAACACGTGAACCGTCCCCATGACATTTACCTCATAGGTGTATACCGGTTTCCGATAACTTTCCCTTACAATCGGCTGCGCCGCCATGTGAACCATAAGCTCCGGTTTCGTTTCCCTTACGGTCTGCTGCAGCTTCTCTAAATCCCGAATATCCCCGGTTACCGTTTTCATCTCCTTATCCAGACCGCAGAGCCGGAACATGGAAGGCTCCGTAGGCGGCTCTAACGCATACCCCGTTACGTCCGCTCCCAGCTCTAACAGCAGCCGGCTCATCCAGCTGCCTTTAAAACCGGTATTTCCCGTAATCAAAACCCGTTTCCCCTTATAAAAATTCCAATCCACCATTGCGCTCCTCTCCACTAATCCCATAAGGGAATTTTCATTTGTCTCTCTAATTCTTCCCTCGGAAGAAACGGCGCCAAATCCTCCAGCGGCGCAGATACCATCGTTCCATCCTCCAAACGCCTGCTTGCGCACTTGGGTTCAAATTTCTGTTCTATATCCGCCATAATCTCACAAATACAGGGACCTTCTTTCTCCAGCGTCTCTTTTATCTGCGGCAAATCTTCGTTTCTTTCTATTCTCTGATAAGGATACCCATACGCCCATGCCAGTTTTTCCATAGACGGGAAGCTCAAATCTCCGCTATCTGCACCGATTCCCACCAACGGCTCTCCAAAAAAGTTTTTCTGGGTCTGACGGATGGAGTGATATCCCCCATTATTGATTACAAATAATTTTACGGGCAGGCGGTGGTGAATGATTGTCTGTAATTCCTGCAAATTCATCTGGATACTGCCGTCCCCTGAAATGCAGACGACCTCCTGCTTCCCGGACGCAATACATGCTCCAACGGCTGCCGGCAGGTCATATCCCATGGATGCCACTGCAGAATTAATAATAAACCTCTGCCCCGGCTTTATTTCATATCCGTGGCTGCCAACCACGCACGCCGAGCCATTTCCTACCACTGTGATTCTATTTTCCGGCAGCATACTGCTTAACATACCGATAAAGGCATAAACATTGACCAGCCCCTGCTGCATTTTGTGCTTTTCCTGCACGACAGGATATTCTTTTTTCCAATTCTGACAGCAGGCAAGCCACTCTGACCGTTTCCCGTTCTGCTCACCCTGCCCCTGCTCCCCGGTCCATTCAGGCAGATTGCGGTCTAATGCCTCCAGCAAATCCTTTGCATCTGCCCAGACCGGCATATCTACATGCAAATCCGGCTTTTTCAATTCTTCCTCGTCCACGTCCTCAATGATTGTATACGCTTCCCGCGCCCAGCTCTGATACTGATATCCCACCTGGCGGATACTGAGACGGCTCCCGATGGAAAGCAGTACATCACTGTTCTGAACCGCCCAGTTGCCCGCACGGTCCCCCATAATCCCTGCTCTTCCGGTATAAAGGGGATGGCTGTCATAGATTAAATCAATACTGTTCCAGCCAGTCACCACAGGAATATTTAATTTTTCTGCCACCTTTAAAAACAAATCTGCGGCTCCGGCAATGCGAATCCCATTTCCGGCATTTAACACAGGCCGCTCCGCAGCCTGGATTTTTTTCAAAATGTCCCTTGCCAGTTCATCTGTCACTCTCGGAACAGCATTTTCCTTTCCGGGTTCATATCCACGCAATTCCTCTGTCTCAATATAGGCTCCCTGCACATTCAGCGGGATGTCCAGCCAGACGGGTCCCGGTCTTCCCTCCTGTGCAAGGTAAAATGCCTTTTCTAAGCAGTAACGGATATCGGCAGGGTTTATCACCATCTCTGCATATTTCGTGATGTTCGACACCATTTTTACAATATCATATTCCTGGTCTCCATAGGCACGGATACCGAGTCCGGTACTCCTTGCCGTGGTATCATACCGAACCTGCCCCGACAGCACCAGCATGGGAATGGAATCCAGCCAGCTCCCCAGCACTCCGGTAATGGCATTTGTGCCGCCGGGTCCGGTGGTAACGCAGACTGCCGCCATCTGATTGTTCATCCGCGCATAGCTTTCCGCAGCAATGGCGCAGGCCTGCTCATGATGATTATAAATACAGGTAAGCCCTTCTTTATGTCCAAGCCCGTCGTTCAGATGCATCGCCCCGCCGCCTGTTACGGTAAATACATGCTTTATTCCCTTTTTCACCAGCACGTCCGCAATATAATCCGCTACTCTTACCTTCATACTTTATCCCTCTACAGCCTCAATTATTGTTTTTGCCATATAGTCAATCATCTCATCTGTCATTCCCGGATAGACGCCTACCCAGAATGAGTTTTCCATGATTTTATCCGTCTCCGTAAGTCTGCCCGCAATCCGGTATCCGGTTCCTTCCCTGCGCATCTCATCAAAGCAGGGGTGCTTTGTCAGATTGCCGGCAAAAAGCATTCTTGTCTGAACCCCTTTTTTTTCAATATAAGGCACCACTTTATTTCTATCCACGCCGTCTTTACAGGTAACGATAAATCCAAACCAGCTTGGAATCGAATGTGCCGTAGCCTGTGGAAGTATCAGCTTGTCTGAAACAGGCTGTAACGCCTCTTTTAACCGATTAAAATTATGAATCCGCTTCTCCACAAAGGATGGGAATTTTTTCAGCTGCGCACACCCAATCGCCGCCTGCATATCCGTGGCTTTTAAATTATAGCCGAAGTGGGAATACACATATTTATGGTCGTAGCCTAACGGCAGCTCTCCATATTGTTTGTCAAAACGATGACCGCACAGGTTGTCCCTGCCGGAGGGACACACACAGTCTCTTCCCCAGTCCCGGAAGGAACGGATTATCTTATGAAGCAGCGGATTGTCTGTATAGACCGCACCGCCCTCCCCCATCGTCATATGATGAGGCGGATAAAAGCTCGACGTTCCGATATCCCCAATGGTGCCTGTAAATTTTTTTTCACCATTTATTTCATAGATGCTTCCCAGCGCATCACAGTTATCCTCAACCAGCCACAAATCATGCTTTTCGCAAAATGCCTTTACCGCTCCTAAATCAAAGGGATTTCCCAGTGTATGGGCAATCATAACCGCCTTGGTCTTTTCCGATAATGCCGCCTCCAGCATAGTCACATCAATGTTATACTCCGGAATGGTAACATCCACAAAAACCGGAATCGCGCCATACTGTATCATGGGCGTCACGGTAGTGGGAAATCCCGCCGCAACGGTAATTACCTCGTCCCCTCTTTTTATCTGCCGCTCCTTTAAAAGCGGTGATGTGAGCGCCATAAACGCCAGTAAATTGGCAGAAGAGCCGGAATTTACCAGGGAGCAGTACTTCACCTTCAAATATTCTGCGAACTCCCTTTCAAACTGTTCGGTATAATGTCCTGACGTCAGCCAGAACTCCAGGGCGCTGTCTACCAGATTTACCATCTCCTCAGAGTCATACACACGGGACGCATAGGGAATTCTGTCCCCTTCCTTGAACTCCGCCTTTTTATGATATTTATTGCAATATTCTTCCACACTGTCTAAAATAGCCTGTCTTGCCTGTTGTTCTTCCATATTCTCAAACATAATTTTCCCTCTGTTTTCTCTGTTATTTTTCTATCAGAGCCGCTACTCCCATACCTTCCATGGCGCATTCCCTGACGTCCACATTTCGTTCAGCTTGTCCATCTCGCGTTTGGTATCCATGCACTGCCAGAAACCGTCATACTTATAGGCTGCAATCTGGCGCTCCGCCGCTAAGCGCTCCAACGGCTCTTTTTCAAATACCGTTGTATCTCCCTCAATATAATCAAAGATTTCCGGCTCTAACACCATATACCCCACATTAATCCTGTTGCCATCGGATTTATGCTTTTCCCGGAAAGAAATGACACTGTTATCCTCTGTAATATCAAGCACGCCGAAACGCTGTTCTAAAGAGACGGCTGTAATCGTCGCCTTTTTCCCCTGGGCTTTGTGAAACGCTAACAGCTCTTTCATATTGATGTCTGAAACGCCGTCTCCATAGGTCATCATAAACGTTTCGTTTCCAATATACCGTTTTACCCGCTTAATACGTCCCCCGGTCATGGTATCCAGTCCGGTATCCACCAGCGTAACCTTCCACGGCTCTGCCACATTATTATGGACGGTCATACGGTTATCTGCTGAGAAATCGAAGGTAACGTCACTATTGTGCAGATAGTAATCTGCAAACCATTCCTTAATCACATGCTGTTTATATCCGCAGCAGATTACAAATTCATTGAACCCATAATAAGAATATTCCTTCATAATATGCCACAAAATCGGTTTTTCCCCTATTTCAATCATAGGCTTCGGTTTCAGATGACTCTCTTCACTGATTCTTGTTCCGTATCCGCCTGCTAAAATTACGACCTTCATTTTTACTCCAATCTATCCATCCTAATCTCTATGGAATCTTTACTGCGCACCGTTTTTTACCATATAGGTGTTTATTTTCCAGTTCATCACCTTATAGCTTTGGTATTCCTCTAAAGCATATGTGCTTTTAAACCATTCCGTTGTGTTTTCCGCATCTGTTTTTTCAGGGATTTCCAAATAATACACCCGGTCATACCCGTCTAAATTTATTTCTTTTTCGGAATTAACGGTCTTTATCTTTATTTCCACATCCCCTTTTTCCTTAAAGCTGTTCAAATTGCTTCCGTCAAAGTAAACTTTTTTTCCGTAATCCGAGTACCATAAATTCCCCCAGACTGCATATTTGGAACGATTTCCTTTTAGATAGGGATAGGCTACGTCATCCATGAGAAATAACGTTTTTTTATCCGGTTCTACATCCTTCACAATTTTCAATAAAACCTGATTCAGATAAGTATATTCAAAATTATACACATTCGCATCTGAGTAAGACAGCTCCTTTTTACAATAAGCGCTTGTAAGCAGCGTCCCATTTCCTGTATCTACTGTATGGTATGAATTTCGGGATATCAAATCAATCGGAATAAAGTTCTGCACAAAGGACAGGCACGCTACTGTTACCAACAACGGCATCGACATTTTTTTCTCATATTCCAGTATCAGGATTGCCGCATACATCCCCACCAACAAAATAATCGGCTGAAAATACCTCGGATGCGTATATGTAAGATACACGCAATGCGCCACGACAAACAGCAGCACCGATAAGCTCAGGGAAATGACATATTTGTTTTTCCATATTCTTCCTTTTCTGAAAATGTCCGTCAGCAGAAACAGGATGATGATTCCCCAATAGAGCCACTGAAAATTCAATGCGAACAGATTTTTCAATCTCAGGAATAGATATTCCCTGCCTAAAAGCCCTACGGAATTCAGTTGCTCCATCGGACCGTATACCGCCTCCACTTTCTCTGAAAAGACAGCGGTTATCATTCCTGTTATTATCAGTATCACTACCGCAAATTGAAAGCATTTTACCACCTTGTCCTCCCATTTGCAGTATAAAAAATACAGAAGCCCCACTGCCATTATAAGACCTGCCATTATCAGCACGATATTCTTTAGGTTCAGTAATGACGTAACATTTAACCATTTAGAGTTTTCCCTTGTGAGAAATATCGCTCCCCACAAAATAACAGGAATAAAATTTATCCCCTCCTCCTTTATCAGCTCGCCTTTCTTTTTCCAATCCTTCCCCGCTATTTCCAAAAGCGCATAAGCAAAACAAAAAACTGCCAGAAGTATCACTGCCGTTTCTTTTGTCATTACCATAATGGCTGCCGAAATTATTTGCAGCAATCGGTATTTTTTGATATGCGCCAGTAAAAAATAGATAAAAAAATTTGCCATAATATAATCGGTAGATATGACACCATTTACCCCATAATATAAAGGCATTAAAATAACAAAGCATGACGCGCCCACCAGGACAATCCTTTTCTTCTGCGGATATAAGGTTTTTAAAATCTGATAAATACAAATTTCTGTCAAAATTCCAAGAAGCAGATTGACCCAAATCAAAAGATTCGCATTTCCCAGAAACACAAAATAAGCATATTCATAAACCGCCGCAAAGCCCATGGAAATGTGTATACGGTTAATGTTCTGTAAACAGCTCAGCGTAAAATCAAATTGAGACGCCATGGAAACAACCTGCTGCGCATAATCCAGAGAATCCCAGCGATACATTACCTTCGCCTGGAAAAAAATCATGATAAAAGAAATAATGGCAACTGCCGCTAATGGTATCCGGGTTTTCTGAAAGCTCCATTTTCTTATTTTCAATCTTTCCCTGTTCTCATAAAACGCCCGAAGCATCCAATAGCCCAGTAACAAAAATAAAGCCGCTTCTAACAGGATTACATGATAATGGTTCTTGCTTGTGACATCTGATAAGAGTGCAAAAAAATAGAAACTCACGAGATATACAAAACCTACCGCCAACTGGCAGAGCTCTGACCATGTTACCTCCCGATAGCTTTTCCTGACAAGTGAAATAACCGCTGAGATACAAAAAAGCAAAAGCATCCCTTTGAAAACAAAATCCCCGATTAATTCTTTTCCGGCAGAGTATGCCACTATTGAGACAAACAACAAACTATATGAGACAACTTTACTGATTTTCTCCACTATCATTTCATATATCCTTTTCCACTTCCAAAACAAAAAGTAAAGAGAACACTACCAAAATAGCATTCTCTTTATTATAGCATACCTGTATCTTCAAAGTAAATAAATTCATCTCTTACAGACTACCAATAATTCTTAACAGTTTATCGCCGTAATCCGCGTCTGCCGCCCAGCCCTTTCCATAAGGATTTTTAGGGATGGCAAGCCATTCGATATACGGTGCGCAGCCTCTGGTCACATAAGAAAACCGGGTGTCCACACAGGGATTGTTCAAAGCCTCGGTGCTGGCATACGCCTTTAAGTGCTGGGTCTGCGCCCGAAGCCCGGTTCTTACGTCAGAAAATGTCTCTCCTGCCACGCCGTTTCCGGTAGCTCCCAGACCTCCGAAATTACACTGAGCTGCATTTACATCTCCGCCGAAACGCAGTCCGTTGGTTTCTAAGATAACCTGTGCAAACAGAACCTCCGCCTTCACGCCCTCTGCATCCGCCTCTTCCTTTAAAATCGTAAAGAAAACATCTGCACTGGCAGCGCCCTTGTCGGTATATACCTCTGCCGGGAATGTATATCTGGCATTATAGTACTGTAACATCTGCTCCACCGTCACACTGCTGCTTCCCATAATCAGATGGCTGGCATCTAACATGGATACCATCACAATATCGCTGTAACCGCCGACACTGTTGTCCTTTCCTGTTATGGAATAATCAGCCGCCACCTTATAATAATAGGTTTTTCCTGTCTCCACCGTCTTATCCGTATATTTTACTTTACTGCCGGAGGCAACGCTGCCGATTTTTTCAAATGTGCCGGCTTTATTCTCACTGCGGTAAACAGAATAGCCTTCCGCCTTCGCCACCTCGTTCCATGCCAGTTCCACCTTCTGTCCCGACGGCACGGCTTTTGTGACAACCACCTTCTTTAAGGTCCATGTTTTTTTCGCCCCGGTAAAGCTTCCGGTTTCCGTCTGTTTTCCCTTGGCGCGGTAAGCCCTTACTTTATAATAATAGGTCTTTCCGTAAGAAAGCTTCTTGTCCTTATATTTTACCGTGGTTTCTCCGGTGACTGTCCCGACCTGCTCATAAGTACCGTTTTTCTTTGTGCTTCTGAAAATCTGGTAACCGTCCGCATCCGCCACCTTCTTCCATTTCAGCGTCATAACATTATCTGACGCCGTCACAGAGGTAACTGTGGTTTCTCCTAATGCTTTTCCTGAAACCGGATTGGAAATGCCGTTGCCGATGATTTTGCTGCCGGATTTTACTAAAATTTCAACCTTATAATAGTATTTCTTTCCTGCCGTCACCTTTTTGTCCTGATACTTCACGGTTTTGGCTTTTTTGATGGTCTTGATTTCCTTATAAGTACCGTTTTTGCTGGTGCTTCTCAAAATACGGTAGCCGTATGCCTCGTTTACCTTGTTCCATTTGAGTTCCAATGTATTGGAGTCTACGGAAAGCACCGAGGTAATTTTTGTGGTAATGGTGGTCTTAGCGCTCTTCACCCCGGAATAACCGCTGTAGCCGCGGTTCTCCCCCTTACCGCTGAATGCCTGTATTTTATAATAATAGGTGATTCCGAATTTTACTTCACTGTCCTGATAACTCACGGTCTTTCCGGAATTGACAGTTGCAATTTTCTTATAACCGCTGTTCTTTTTGGTACTTCTGTAAATCTGATAGCCCTCTGCGCCGCCGACTTTTTTCCAGGTCAGCTTCAGGCAGTTTGCGCTCTCTGTTGAAATATCCTTGATTGTGGTTTTTGCAAGCGCCTTTGCCGTCATTTCCTCAGAAAATGCTCCGGTTCCCTCTACCTTGCCGCTGGTGTTATATGCCTGCACCTTATAGATGTACGCTTTATTGTTGGAAGCCACCTTGTCCACATAGCTTAAGGTGCCGCCGGAGGTAACCTTTCCGACTTTTTCAAACTCTCCGTCTGCGCTGTCCTTCCGGTAAATCAGGTAGCCTTCTGAACCAGCCACGCCTTCCCAGCCAATCTCGATGTTTTTGCTGCTCTGGGATTTCGCATAGGTAAGCTCCGCCTGCGCCAGTGCAAAACCACTCATTGCCGCTGTCGGCTCCCCCAGCTGTCCATTGGTGTAAACCGCGCGGATTTTATAGTAATAAGTCTTTCCAATCTCCACGTCTTTGTCCACGTAAGAGGTTCCCTTTGACACATCCGCCTGTTTCTTATAGCCGCTATCCTTTTTTTTGCTTCTCCACACCTCGTAATAAGAAACATTATCAGTTTTTCCCCAGACCACATTCAGTTTTCCGCCGGGCTGTGACTGTACATAGCTGATGGAAAAGGCTCCGTTTCCCTTCTGCATACCGTAATATTCCGCAATGGCGGTAGCGTCCGCTACGCCCAATGCTTTTAATTTATCGTCAGAGCTTAAAAAGCTGCTGTAGTCCCCGTAAGAACTGAGAAAAGCATGTTCAATCAGTACTGCCGGAATGCCGACTTTCTTACAGTTTCGGATAACGCCCAGATAATCCGCCGCTGAGCCGTCATCATATTTGTCTTCCGTCGCATTCCAAATCATGGTGCCGCTGCCCCAGGCACTTAAGCCTAACGCCCGCAGCTTCTCATAAATCTTCTGCGCAAGACCCTGTCCAACCTGTCCGATGCCTGCATTATAGTTACTGTTAGGATAATAAACTCCCACTCCGCTTGCCGAACTGCTGACCGAAGAATTTAAGTGGAAACTGATATAGGCGTCCGCTCCCACGCTCTGGGCATATGCCACCCTCCGCTCGTTGCAGACGCCGGAGGTGACGCTGCTGCCTCCGTTAGGGCAGGCCCCGGAAGTTCTTGTCATATAAACCGTCACATTGGCATATGTCTCTAACTCCGCCTTACAGTACTGAGCAATCTTAAGCACCAGCGTTTCTTCCGCCGCCCCGTTCTGATGCGCTCCGCTGTGGGTGTCGTCATGTCCCGGGTCTAAGACGATTACCCTGTTGCCGCCGCTGGCATATTTCATGCTGTTCGCCAGCCCTGCGATGCCCTTGGAGGTATCTTCTGATATGACGTTTCCGTTTTCGTCCATGGTAATCACATCCACGTCCAAGTCCGCCGCCGTTCCCGGCTCTTCCTCACTGATAATCTGGTCGGGTTTTGCCTCTACGGCAGCTCCCACACCGAAGGTTACCTGCATGTCCAGCCCGGAAAAAGCAATCGTTCCCTTTGCGTCGTCTGTCTCATAGGAGATGCCTGTCAGCTCGTACACGCCGTTTTTGCTTTCATCCGAAAAGTCCATGGAAAAGAGAGCCATGTCCTCTGCCTGTGCATTCGAAACCGTCTCAAAGCTTTCTCCGGTGGTTACGTTCTTATATGTAAGGGTAAGCTTTTGAAAGACTGTGCTGCCGTCTCCGATGCTTGCCACCACATTCTGCTTTGCCGGGGCTTCTAAATAATCGGACTCCAGCATTACATAATTTAATGGAAGTTCCGCAGCTTCTTCCAGCTCTGTTTCTGTGGCTTCCGGTTCTTCCGTTGCTGCCTCGGTGCTTTCTGTTTCGGTTACCTCTGTTCCGGCGCTTTCTGTTTCGGTCGCCTCTGTTCCGGCACTTTCCGCATTTTCCGTATCGGCTGCCTCCGTCTCAGAAGCTTCTGCCGGGGCGATTGTTTCGGTGCCATCCGGCACTGTCCCTGAAACTTCCGTTCCGGTACTCTCTGTCCCGGTAGTTTCTCCAGTCCCGATTGTCTCTGTGTTTTCAGGTCCTCCGACGCCTTCTGCGCTCTCCTGCATCTCTGCTGCACTGTCAGTCAGCGTCATCTGTTCTTCCCTGACCTCACCCGCATATGCCGTACTGTCCAGAGGAATGGACGTGGCTGCAAGGCAAACTGCCATTATCACCGTCAGTAATCTCTTTCTCATGTTCTCTCTTCCTTCTTGTATTTCTATAGTTCTTTTTTACTATTTTTTATTATTTCATGTGCAAAAGCGGCACATGACAGACATTCGCCGTCTACACTCCGTTCCGGTCCGCGCCAAGCAGATGTCCACCGGACATCTGGCGCCGCCAATCATGCAAGCACGTTGCCTCACTTGCGCTCATTATATCATGTGCAAAAACGGCACATGATTAACATTCGCCGTTCGCCGAACATACAAGTACGCCCTTCTCACTTGCGCTCATTATATCATAGATAAACGCCTGATAAAAGCCGTAAATATGTGGTAAAAACAATCTTAAGATTTTCTAAAGAAATGAGAAAACAGGAAGCCATCCGGTTTCCTGTTCCCATCCTAAAATAAATATAAAAAAAACGCTGCCGCCGCAATATCAAAGACCAATATCCAAACCTGCGGTATTTTCCATTTCTGCACCATTCCGGCATTCAGCAATGCAAGTCCTAAGAGCACCGGCACCGCTCCCCAGCCTGTGCCGCCTGAATGAGCGCCCACAACCGCCATACACTGGTTTGCCAGAGATAAGATAATATTCAGCAGCATACCCGCAATAATCGGACGTATCCATCTGCTTACCATCTGAAATGCCCACAACATCTGCAGACTGTCATAAAGATGATAAATCATCATAAAAAAGCCGCAGGAAACGGCAATACTGCTGACAAACCCCGCCGCCGCAAAAATAATTCCCGTCACGGCGCTGCCTGTGGTATTAAAGCCGATATAATATCCCACTCCTGCCAGGGTTTTGCAAAGAATCGAGCCGGGAAGCACATTGACCACCGGGACAATCTGACTGTAATACTGATGTTCTGTAATCATTCCGCTCTCCACAAACAGACCATCCGCAATCGTCAGATAAGCATCTCCGCCGCCAAAAGACATCAATGCAGACAGGCAGCCCTTTCCGACAAAAACAAGCGCTCCCCTTTCTGCCAGTACCGCCAAAATGCTGAATACTCCCAAAAGAGCAAACCAGATTACAGTTTCCCTGAAAAGCTGTCGTTTGTCACCGGAAAACTTCCATTTTTTCTCTCTGCCATTCTGATAAACGCCCCAGACGGCTAACGCCAGCATCAATACCTGAACTGCCTGAAGCAGATAGGGAACAGAAATAATCTGCGCCTTCCCATTTCCCAGAAGAAAAATCGTCCCTAAAACAAGCATTACGGTAACATTTTTCACATTGTAATTGCTTCTTGAATAAAACATACAAAAGAAAGCCAGCGCTAAAATCTGTACCGTGGAAATCGCAAACAGGGGCGTCCCTTCTATTCCGAAAATTTTATGAAGATTCTTCCCGCATACCAGAACAAATACCACTATCATCAGCAGAACAGCCTTTATCTCCCGGTTTTTGCTCTCCTTCCGGCATGTTTTCACCACATTTACCACATATTTCACCAAAAGATAAATAATAAATGCCGAAACTCCCACAGAGGCTGTTTCTATCATAGAAAGCAGGTCTGACTGCAGCACGGAAAGCAGCGTCATCATAAGAATCGTGACAAAAGCTCCCGGCAGCGCCATCATCACCGCCGCCATAATCATCCCCTTTGTCCCGAAACACCGTCTTCCTATCGAAGAGACAATTTCTACCGGCAGCGCTCCCGGAGTAATGCTTGCCACAACAACATCCTTATCTATATTCTCTTTGGTATCCAGGTTTTGTTTTTTGACAATTTCCTCTTCAATTACCGGGATTAATGCGCTTCCGCCGCCGAAGCCAATACATCCGATTTTCGCCACCGCCCCTAAAAAGGCGGCATACTCTTTCCTGTCATTTACTCTGTTCATTCACAACATCCTGCCATGGAGTTAATTAATTTTCCCCAAGATATGGTTCTAATCCCTTTATTATAATGTCCACGCACTCTTCTACCGTATGGGTACTGGTATCTACTATGATATCCGGTTTTTCCGGCTTCTCATACGGGCTTGATATTCCGGTGAAGTTTGCAATCCTTCCGGCTCTCGCCTCTTTATAAAGCCCCTTCACATCCCGTCTCTCGCATTCTTCTATCGGTGTGCTGACATATACTTCCACAAACCGGTCTCCGATAATATCCTTCGCATTTCTTCTGTCCTGACGGAAAGGAGAAATAAACGAAGTAAGGACAATCAGCCCCGCATCATTCATTAATTTGGAAACCTCTGCGATTCTGCGGATATTTTCAATCCTGTCTTTCTCGTCAAAGCCCAGATTTTTGTTAAGCCCCATGCGGACATTATCGCCGTCTAAAAGCATGGTGTGTTTTCCCATGGTAAAGAGACGTTTTTCTAACTCATTGGCAATCGTCGATTTTCCGGCGCCGGAAAGCCCCGTCAGCCAGACCGTCGCTGCCTTCTGTCCTAACTGGCTTTCCCGAAGCTCTCTTGTAACATCCATGTTATGCCAGGTAACGCTTCTGCCCCTGTCCAAAGGACGTATTACCACTCCGCAGGCGGAGGTCATATTCGTAATACGGTCAATCAGAATCAAGGACCCCAGTTCTCTGTTATTTCCAAATTTATCAAATACAATGCTGCTTCCCACGCTTATTTCGCAAAAAGCAATCTCATTTTTATAAATATTATCCGCATAGACCTCTGCACCGGTATTCACATCTGTTTTATATTTAATCCGCATTACCGTTGCCGGAACCTGCTGCGTTCCAATCTTTAACCAGAAATTTTTTCCCGCCACCAGATTGGTGTCATCCATCCAGAGAATAGACGCATTAAACATGGAGCCTGTATAAAGCCCGTAATCCCGCTCTAAGACACAGCCTCTGGATATATCTATTTCTGTATCTAACTGAATCGTAACGGCATGTCCCTTGCTGCTCTCTGTCACTTCCCTGTCGGTCTCTAAAATATTGCTTACCTTCGCCTTCTCTCCACTGGGAAGAACCGTAATGGTATCGCCCACTGCAACCTTTCCGGAAGAAATCTGCCCCTGAAAGCCGCGGAAATTCTGATTCGGACGGCAGACGCGCTGTACCGGCATGGAAAAGCCCTTTTCATTTTCTCTCTCCGTCACATCCACATTCTCTAAATAAGTAAGAAGCGGCTCCCCGGTATACCATGGCATCTGACCGGAACGCTTTGTAATATTATCTCCCTCCGTAGCGGATACCGGAATAATTTTCATGGTGGCATAGTCAAATTCCGCCATCAGAATCTTGATATCCTTTTCTATTTTCTGAAATTTCTGCTGGTCATAATGCACCAAATCCATTTTATTGACTGCAAACACAAAATGCTTAATTCCCATCAGGGAGCAAATTCTTGAATGGCGTTTTGTCTGTACCAAAACTCCCTGGCTTGCGTCAACCAGGATAACGGCAAGGGAGGCAAAGGAAGCCCCAACTGCCATATTTCTCGTATATTCCTCATGCCCCGGCGTATCCGCCACAATAAAGCTGCGGTTATCCGTAGTAAAATAGCGGTATGCCACATCAATCGTAATTCCCTGCTCCCGCTCTGCCATAAGCCCGTCCAACAGCAGGGAATAATCTATATTTCCATCTCTGGAGCCAACCTTTGAATCTAACTCCAAAGCCTTCTTCTGGTCTGCAAACAACAATTTTGCATCATATAACATATGTCCAATCAATGTAGATTTTCCGTCATCCACGCTTCCGCAGGTGATAAATTTCAACAATTCGTCCTTCATACCTAAAAATATCCCTCCCGCTTTCTCTTTTCCATACTTGCAGAGCCGCCGTCAGAATCAATGATACGGCTTGTCCTCTCAGATTCCACAGATGATAATGTTTCCTCGATAATTTCATCTAACGTAACGGCTGTCGATTCCATGCCGCCAGTCAGAGGATAACAGCCCAAGGTACGAAATCTCACCATTTTATTTTCTATCTTTTCTCCCGGCAGCAGACGCATTCTGTCGTCATCCACCATGATGAGCTGTCCGTTTCTCTCTACCACCGGACGCTCCTTTGCAAAATAAAGAGACACGATTGGTATATTTTCCCGCCGGATATACTGCCAGATATCCGCCTCTGTCCAGTTCGATAACGGGAATACACGAATGCTTTCCCCCTGCTTGATTTTCGTATTAAATAATTTCCACATTTCCGGGCGCTGGTTTTTGGGGTCCCATGCCTGCTGTTCGTTGCGGAAGGAGAAAATTCTCTCTTTTGCCCTTGATTTTTCCTCGTCTCTTCTTCCGCCGCCAAAAGCAGCTGTAAAGCCGTACTTGTTCAACGCCTGCTTTAATGCCTGGGTTTTCATAATATCGGTATAGGAAGCGCCGTGGTCAAAGGGGTTAATTCCCTGCTTTACCCCTTCCTCATTGATATATTCCAGCATCTCTATTCCGAGCTCTTCCGCTCTCCTGTCACGAAACTCTATCATTTCCTTAAATTTCCATGTAGTATTTACATGAAGAAAAGGAAAGGGCGGTTTCTCCGGGTAAAATGCTTTCAAAGCGAGATGCAGCATTACGGAAGAATCTTTTCCGATCGAATACAACATGACCGGTTTTTCACATTCTGCCGCCACTTCACGCATAATATAAATCGCTTCTGCTTCAAGTTCATCTAAATGCTTCATATCTTTTCTCCTGTTTTCTTAATCTTATCTCTTTTTGTTCTCGCCGCATTATACTTTAAGCAATAAACATTAAAGTAACATTAAAACGGTTTAGCAGTCTCCTATCTTTCCCAGGCAGACAGGATACCATTGCTGATATCTGCACATTAGCTGCAGCTCCCCCTTCTCCTGTTCCACCGGAATTTTGCAGCTGAGGGTTCTTTTCTGTGCAGCCCCATATTTTAACGGACAGTTCTGTTCTTCCGCCTTTTCTTCTGAAAAATGAAATTCTCTTCTGCCATCCCACAAATAAAACTCTATTTTTTCCGGCTGCAGGGGCGCCTCTGTTTTTCCTGTAATCTCCCAGCTTTCGCCGACCTTCTCCCTGCTCTCTATTTCAAAGCAGCGCCTCCGGTTCATATCAAATACAGGAATATTGTGAAACAGCAGCTTTCCTCTTCGGAAAGTTAAATGTTCCCTGATATCATAACCATACTTTAGCGAAAGAAGATATATTCTAATTACATTATTTGTCTCACCTTTATAAATAATACAATCATCCATCGTCTGTAAGGTTTCCTTCAGCCATCCTTCATATTGCTTTTGCTCTTCTTCTGTCAGAATGCTTTCCATATCTGCATTGAGCGTCTTAGATATTTGCTGCAAAAGCAGGATATCCGTATGGTTTTTCCAGACTTCTCCTTTTTCCTGCAGCACATGCTCTAATTTTCTTCTTAACTCAGGCAGACCTGTCAGGTAATCCTCTTTTTCTTTTCTTTCCTTCTTCTTCTCACTTTCCTTTTCCGCATTTTGTATCACGCCAATCTCGTCTGCCTCGAACAAAATCCTCGCTAATCTCTCTAACTTTTCCCATTTATTCTCTGCAGCTATCAATTCATCTAAATAATCAGCCAATGTTCTTCCAAAAAAATATTTTTCCACATTCTCCTGAAAAGGTCTGGCATGATTTATCATTGCGGTCACATAATTCTGCGCAGTCTCGCGCCTGTTTTCCTCTGCCATTAGCAGGGAAAGGGGGGCATCAGATAAATCACATGTTTTCTTTGCTTCCTCGAACAGATTAGCCGGGCAGACTTGTCCTTCTTTTAAGTAATGGATATACTGTCCCCGTATCTTTTTCCGGTTTATTCTTCGGCAGACTCCGACATTTTGGGCGCACTGTTTTATAAACGGGAAGATATTTTTTCTTTCTGTCCATATCAACACCTGTATATTCTCCTGAAACGGCAAGGTCTGGCGCTTTAAAGAATCCATGGTTTTGGCTAACTTTTCCGGGCTGTTGGACTTAACGATTACGGTAAACAAATACTCTTTCTTCTTTTTCGTTTCTGTTTGTTCGAACGTCTCCTCTGTCTCTTCGGCAACCCCCGGCAATTCCACCGGATATACATTTTTGTATGTCCCTTCAAACCGATACTGCTGTTCCTCACGCTGCGGCAGGGCAATATCAAAAGCTAAACGCTCCCCTATTTCCTTTCCCCAGACAAACTCCTTTTCACGCCGTGTATCTTTTTTCTCTATCGGATATTTCTTTCCCTGCTCATCCTTTATATAAAACGTAATATCCTTCAAAACCGGTGAATGAATCTGTCCTGACACCAACAGCTGCTGTTCTTTTTTATCAAGCTGCTCCACCTTGACTTCCGTCTTATATTTTAAATTTCCCAGAGAGATATTGTTCCAGAATAACGTGCCATCCAGATAAAATAACCGCTCTTTCACATCTTCTCCGTATTTCAGAGAAAGCAAAAACAGCTTTTTCCTCATATTTATGCTTTTCTGCATTAATATAACATCATCTTCACATTTTAACAACAGTTGTTTTATAATTTTAAGGTAATCCGCCTGTTCCTCTTCTGTCATGATTTTCGTAATTGAGTCCTGCATTCTCCACTGCATATCATAGCAGGTCAGATATTGTATATAGGGTATTACCGTCCCCCATTTTTTTTCAGACGCTTCCATGAGCCTGATATAAAAGCGTTCCGGCGTTTTAAAATACCATTCGGGCTGTGTTTCCCTTCCCTGAAGGGCAGACGTATGATTTGCTCTCTTCCTGTAAAAATGAGTCGGCGCAGAAACCACTCCATATTTATGCCTCTCTAAAATTAATTGAGAAACATACAGCGCATCCTCTCCATATCTCATTTGTTCATCAAACAGATGGTTCTTCATCTCCGAAGCCTTGACAAAAGAGGCGCTTACATGAAACTGTATCTGAGAATAATCATACAAAATATCAATCACACGATTACTGTCAAACTTTTCCTTAGAAAGCGGGTGCAGACCGGATTTTGCTTCAAAAAATTCCTGCCTGCAGCTTACCAGATGAATTTCCTCCTGGTGCTGTTCAAAAAAAGCATACACCTCTGAAAACGCATTCGCACTCCACTTATCATCAGAATCCAGAAAATTCACATACTTTCCTTCCACATATTCCATTCCATGATTGCGGGCAGCGCTGACTCCGGCATTTTCCTGTTTTACATACACGATATTCTCAGGATATTCCTTCTGATATTTGATACAAATCTCTTCTGAACCGTCTGTACTTCCATCATTCACTAAAATTATCTGTATATTCTCTAAAAACCCAATGTCCTGATTTAATACGGAAGTTATTGTTTCATCTAAGTATAGTTCTGCATTATATATGGGAACAACTACTGAAAATTTGTATTTCTCCGCCTGTCTTTTCATAAACTTCATCTCTCCGCAAATCTTAAGATATTATTAATTAAATCCTATCAAACATCTATATAATTGTCAAATTGTACTTGACTTCCGTCGTGCACCTTCATCCGTTAAGACGGCAAGGCATTTCCTATGAATCAAAGCCTTTCGCTGTAATGGTTGCGTACCGCTACCCGTTAAGACGGCAAGGCATTTCCTGTGAATCAAAGGGAGCTGCGCACGAAATCACTTCATGCTGCAGCCCCTTACGCCAATTCATAAACGGAAGTTCTGTATTTTGGTCATATTCCTTTTAGGAATTTTTCACGGTCTTTTTCTCTGACCATTTCGAATACAGCCTCTCTGTTTTTCCATCCTTTGATACTACCTTATAAGAACGGATTCTGACATAATATTTATTTTCCGTTTTCGCCGCCTTAATGTTTTTCTTCACCGCATTGCTCTGGTTTACAAATACCCGATTGATGTTTTCCTTCCTGAACTTTTTGTCAGTGGAATACTGTATCTCATAACCGTCAATCTGTGACGCCTTCACGCCCTTCCACTGCACCCGGAATCCCTTTTCCGTCTTTTCTGCTTTTGTTATGGTGCTTAACGGCGGTTTGATGGAAAAGGTTGTTTTGATGGTTCCGGTGTAGGAGCCTTTTAACTGTATTTTTACGGTGGCAAGCCCTACATTTTTGTTATTTTTATAGGTTACCTTGTAATACTCTTTGTTAATCGTCTTTCCAAATTTGTCTTTCACCACAACCTTTGGTTTTTGGGCTTTTCCATTGTAAATATAGCTGGTCTTAGAGAGTTGAACCGTATCTCTGTTTATCGTGCTTTCATTTAACCTTTCATCCGGCGTCTCTTCCTCACCGATAAGCTTAAACCGGCAGCCAGCTTGTTTCGCCCATTCTTCCGCAGTGGAACCATCGTAGCCATAAACAACCAACTGATTGATATAACACCCAATTCCCTCTAACTCGCAGCTCTTGTTTCTGACTTCTAATTTTTTCAATGCCGGGCTCCATAAACCGTCTATATATTCCACGCTTTCCGGCAAAACCAGGCTTTCTACCGCCACATTATCAAACGCATCTTCACAGATTGAATTCACTGTATTCTGAAGCGTAATATTTGCAAGCTTCTGGCAAAAACTAAATGCCTCATCCGATATTATCTCTGCTCCGATATCTGCACTCTGCAAATTTTCCATACCGTTAAACGCCTTCCAGCCGATATATTTTACTGTACCGGGAATTGTTACACTTTCCAGGTACTTATGCCCGCAAAACGACCCTTCATTTATCCTCGCTACCCCTTCCGGGACTGTATAAGATATATCTTTTTTCTCCGCCGGGTACTGTTCCAGATACGAACCTGTCAAGCCATCCGGGGTTGTATAATTTTTTTCAAATAAAACCCCATCCGCTGAAAGATACCTCTCATTTGCTTCGTCCACAACATATTCCTCTAACTTCCCAAAAGGTACGCTTCCATACTCATTCTTTGTAGATATGCATGTCACACTCTGCGGAATTACCAATACAGCAATTTGAGTATCCTCAAAAGAATCTAAGTACACATCCGTTATTCCATCCGGAATCGCATATCTCTCACACTCTTTTCCCTTTGGATAATAAATCAGACCGCATTCTTCCTTATCCTTTTTAAACAGAACTCCTTCTATTGCATAATAGCTTTCATTTTCCTCGTCCACCTTGAATTCCTCAAAGTTTTCTCCCAGGCTTATCCTCAAATCGTCTGTCCATTTATATAACCAGTCCGGCTCATCACTGAATTGCTTTACACTTTTTCCAAGCTCTATTGTGCGCAGCTTATCACATGATTCAAAGGCATCGCAGGCTATATGCTCCACACTGTCAGACACCTTTACGGATACAATGCTGTTATTTTTGCTGAATGCTCTCTCCCCGATTTTTTTTACTTCTTTTCCCTCTATGGTATCTGGAAGCACCAGTTTCTTTTTCTTTCCCTTATAGCCCGTTATTTCCACATCTCCGGTTTTCGCTGATATCTTATAGGAATATCCATCTGATGTTGTGCCTGTTTTATCCGTTGCCGCAGATACAGAAGCTGCCCCTGTTTCTACTACGATTAATGCCATAAAAAGTGCTGTCAATAATGTACATATCCATTTTTTCATAATTCTGTTTTCTCCTTGTATTTTCTTTGTCAGTGACCTGTCTTAGCAGCTGCATATTACATATATTACTGTGCCTTTAATTTTTCACAGTCTTTTTCTCTGACCATTTTGAGTACAGTTTCTCTG
>Ga0129308_1000880_pt1 | contig 37742 bp, 42 predicted proteins | sample L827metagenome_FD_94440 | JGI IMG/M metagenome (GOLD analysis project Ga0129308, IMG submission 94440) | Ring-tailed lemur group fecal microbial communities from Wisconsin, USA - L827 metagenome | ecosystem: Host-associated > Mammals > Digestive system > Large intestine > Fecal | place: USA...
TCGCAGAATCGCCACCAGATTTGACAAGTCGGATGCTTCCTTCCTGGCCTTTGTGTATCTTGCCTCCATCGCTATTTTGTTGCTTTAGCACTATCTCCACCTTTTTTCAAACAAGCCCTAAGCGGTTCACTATGGCTTCTATTTTGGAACACCTTGAATTTTCCTTGGAGTGCGCAGGAAAGTACCGCAAGGGAACAAACAGCGGCCATGTCAACAGGGGTTTGTGTGCTTTCGGCAACAGCCATAACCCATGAGTCCAACGGAGCTGGCAATGCCTCTGCGGGGAATGAGGGTAATTCAATATCATCTAGTGGTGTCGGCATTTTCCATTTAGGCCCACACAATTCGTATTTCAGCTTGTGAATGGCCTGCGCTTTTGTCAACCCCTCTACATAAATCAGATAGTCTATAATGCTCCCGCCCTTATCTTGGGAGCGGCAACAGAAGGTATTTGTTTCCTCCACATACATCAGATTATCGTGGTGACCGCAGATTTCACAGTTGTCAAATACCACGCCTTTACTGGTGCGGCGAAAATCGCCGTTGCGTTCCTGCAGATACCCGAACAAATCAAAATTCTTCACAAGCTCGTCCAGTTCGGGATCAGAACGCCCGCTCGTGTGGCAAGAATGGCCGCTACGGTGTTCCTCCGGGCGGGTAGGAAAAGAGTCAGCCTCGATGTTCTCGCACGAAATACGCCCATTTCTGTTGAGGAGTTTTGCTCTTTTATTCGTACCGTGGAAAATACGGTCGGCGTTCACGCAGCTCTTGTCGCTCTGAGGGAACAAATTGACCAGTGTTTCTATGATACTCTTTCGCATACCTTCATCGGTAACAGGCTTGTCCATTACAAAGGCCAGCCGAAATTTGGGGTGTTCTTTTGTGTGACTGAAAGTCTGGTAGTAGAAAGCAAGGGGCAGACCGTTGTCGTGGCAAATGGCTCTTGCGTCTTTGATACGGAGTATCGGCCCATCCTCCTCATTATCAATATCGACCAGAAACAACTGCTGTTCCTGCCAGTCCTTTGCGGACATACCGCCCATGATTCCGGGGCTGATGGAGTGGCCTGTTTCAATTTTCTGCACCAGTTCTTCCAGCGTAACAAGGGAAGGGCTGGCGCTTTTTTGCAGTCTGGTCTTAATACCTCCAATCTCTTTGCCCGTGGGTTTTTCATCATACCCTCTTGGGTCTATATGTACTTTGATTCTCTTCATACTCATCCACACCTTTCTGCTCCAGCAAAAATTGTTCATATTCTTTTTGGTGAGTCTGAATGTACGCAGACACATTTTTATAAATCGCCCGTGCAAAAATGCGGGCTTGCTTTTCGCTGATATATAAATCTGCCTGTGTCACTCATATCACCACCTTGCCGGAGAACTGTATGGCGGTATTTTATCATGGAATAAAATCCTTGACCTATAAGTGTTTCAAGAATATAATTGCAGTTGAAAGGAAATATTTGAGGAGGGCAAAGCATGGATTACAAGTTGATTATTGTCAAAGAAAAGGGGCAATTAAGTGCAGAACTGCAAACAGCAGACCAGGGCCGTCGCCAAGCATTCAACATTTATGATGTAATTAGCGACTACAAGAAAATCAGGAGAACAGGGCAAGGAAAACGAGGTCGGCCCAAGACCTATTTCGATTTACAGAATCATGTTTTTGGGTGCTTGTTCGGCTGTGCAGATTTTCTCTATGACGCTACTTGGATGGAACTTCGGTATGATAATGTACGGAAGTCATTTCTATTTTTAAACGAAGCAGAACCAATATTGAAAGAATCTCGCAGACAGCCTTACAAAAGGGCTGAAGAAATTTGGCGCTTGGCCCGTAAATATGAAGCAAAACTGGATGTAAATATGTATCGGAGCGAAGAAAATGATAATAGTGGAGCAATTTCCTATAACATCCCCATTACCAAGTATTCGGAAGTAGCTCAATCGGACCACTGGATTGAATACGCTTGCCAGACAGCGCTGGATATGGTGGTAGCTATCATGCACTACTATGCCCTCAATGGCTTTAAAATGGCGGTCTGCCGCCACTGTGGAAACGATTTTGTTACTACCAACTACAAGCAACTGTACTGTGGGCGGATAAGCCTGTATCAGAATCGCTTTTCACAAAAGCGCAGTACCCCCAAAACCTGTGAAGAAACCGTTCGGCAAACCATTCAGTTTTTTAGAAACGAAAAAAACGCTCTGATTCGAAGGGCTGCGAGAAACCCAGATGTAGAACTTTGGTGTGGAGCGGGATATGAATTTTACAATCAGATCGTTAGTGAATGTAATACTTATATGGACAAGATTAAAAAGGAGCCTACACCAGAGAACTTTGATAAGTTTGGCCAATATCTGCTAGAGGTCAATAAGAAGAAGGGGTGGAAAAAATAAACATTGTTATCTATGCCCGATACTCTTCTGACCGCCAGACTGAGCAGAGCATTGAGGGCCAGCTGAAAGAGTGCTATGAGTACGCACGGCGCAACGGCTATACCGTTGTAGGCGAATACATTGACCGGGCCATTTCCGGCACCACATACCACCGCCCGGAATTTCTGCGGATGATTGCGGACGGAGACAAGAAGCTCTTTCAAGCGGTATTGGTCTATCAGCTTGACCGCTTTGCCCGCAACAGCTACGACAGCGCCACCTACAAGGCCAAGCTCAAGAAGAACGGTATTCGTGTTTTGTCTGCCCGTGAGAACATCTCCGATGACGCCTCCGGTGTGCTGATGGAGGCCGTACTGGAGGGCATGGCAGAGTATTATAGTGTCGAACTCTCACAGAAGATTCGCCGGGGCATGAATATCAACGCCGAAAAGTGCCTGTCCACAGGCGGAAATGTGGCGCTGGGCTTTTGCGCAGACAATGAAAAGCACTTCCAGCTTGACCCGGACACCGCTCCCGTTGTACGGAAAATCTTTGAGATGTACGCCAGCGGACAGTCCATGGCTGACATTATCCGATACCTCAATGCAAACCATATCAAGACCTCCTATGGCAACGAGTTCAACAAAAACAGTATCAACCGAATTCTCCGCAACAAGCGGTATATTGGGGTTTACACCTACCGTGGGATTGAGGTGCCGGACGGACTGCCCCGAATCATCAGCGATGACCTGTTTTATGAGGTGCAGGATATGATGGACAAAAAGAAAAAAGCCCCTGCTCGTGCAAAGGCTTTTGAAGGTTACATATTGAGTACCAAGCTGTTCTGCGGCCACTGCAAAGCCGCTATGACTGGTATCAGCGGCACCAGCAAGACGGGCAACAAATACCACTATTATCAGTGCGTCACCAACCGCCGGGACAAGTCCTGCCAGAAAAAGACGGTCAGCAAAGCCTACATTGAGGATTTGGTGGTCACGGAAACCCGGAAGCTGCTGACCAAGGAGAATATCGACCGCATTGCCAAAGAGGTCGTGCACCTCTGCGAGCAGGAGAAGGACACGGACAACCTCAAGCGGCTCAAGAAACTCCTAAAAGAGAACGAGCGGGCCACAGAAAATCTCTTTAAGGCCCTTGAGAGCGGCCAAATCGTTGATGTGATTGCGGAGCGTATCTCCCAAAAGAAACGGGAACGGGGCGAGCTGGAACAGCAGATTCTTGTGGAAACCGCTTCCCATCCTACGCCCACGGTCAATGAGGTGCGTTTCTTCCTCAATCAGTTCCGTAAGGGTGATGTGAATGACCTGAAGTACCGTCAGGCGTTGGTGGATACCTTTGTCAACAAGATTTACCTCTATGACGACAAAATGACTGTCCTGTATAACACACAGGACAGCCATTCTGATGTGACCATCGACGATTTGAGTTCGTCTAGGGTCGCTTTGGTGGAGGCGGGGGGAGTCGAACCCCCGTCCGAAAATGTTTCAACGGGAACTTCTCCGGGCGCAGACGGTCTTTTAGATTTCCCTTCCTGAAGCGCGAGCCGTCACGCTCAGCAGGTTGGTAGCTTCATGATGCATGGTGCGCTCAAAGCTTTGCGCACGCACGGTCCCCACTCAAATCACGCCCCAAACCGGCTCGTGGGCCTTCCGGCTGGGACGGCAGCGGAACTTAAGCCGCTACGAGTTCGTAATCGTTGTTGTTCTTTAATTTATAAAGAATGCCCATTTTTAGAAGGCTGGGCGCCTTCGCCCGCTATTCCCGCCTCTGCATCCCCGTCGAAACCGGTACGCCCCCGCGTCGTCGCAAAGTCCATTCCGTTCAGCACACCCGGCAAAGCCGCGCATCCATCCCTTCCTGCCCTTGCGCCTCCGCCCCTGAATGGGCCCGCTTGCGCTGGGAACCGTTCAGGAAGCTGCGAGTTTGCAAAATCCAACCATTACGTGTGATTATACCTTTTCCGGCGCGGGGTAATCCACACCGAAGGTCTCCACAGTCACCGCCTTCATCCGCTGGTCCTCCATGGGCTTATCCATCCGGTCGGTGCGCACGGACACGATGGCATCGGCCACCTCCATGCCCTCGATCACCTTGCCGAAGGAGGCGTACTGGCCGTCCAGATGAGGGGCCGCCTCCACCATGATAAAGAACTGGCTGCCGGCGGAGTTGGGCGCCATGGTACGGGCCATGGAAAGCACGCCGCGGTCATGCTTCAGGTCGTTCGGAAAGCGATTCCCGGTAAACTCCCCCCGGATGGAGTACCCGGGGCCGCCCGTGCCGGTGCCCTGGGGACAGCCGCCCTGGATCATGAAGCCGGGGATGACCCGGTGGAAGATCAGCCCGTTGTAAAACCCCGACTGGACCAGGCTAATGAAGTTGTTGACGGTATTGGGGGCCTTATCGGGGTAGAGCTCGGCCACCATCCTGCCGCCGTTTTCCATTTCAAAGGTGACAATGGGATTCTGAGCCATGGGAAACACTCCTTTCAATTTGGGAGAGTACTATAAAATAACACACTCTCCGGCCGGTGTCAATGCCTAATATCTGGCCCGGTCCTTCATGGCGCGGTCAATTTCCCGCCGGGCGTCCTTGGCCGCGGCGGTGGCACGCTTGTCATAAAGCTTTTTGCCCTTGCACAGGCCCACCTCCAGCTTGATGCGCGGACCCTTGAAGTAGATGCACAGAGGCACCAGAGCATAGCCGTCCTGCTTGACCTTGGCAAACAGACGCAGAATCTCACGCTTGTGCATCAGCAGGCGGCGGGGCCGAACCGGGTCCCGGTTAAAGATATTGCCCTTCTCATAGGGGCTGACGTGCATCCCGTGGACCACCATCTGGCCGTCCTTGATGATACAGTAGGAGTCCTTCAGGTTGACGTTGCCCTGGCGGATGGATTTGACCTCCGTGCCGCACAGTTCGAGGCCGGCCTCGAATTTCTCCTCTACAAAGTAGTCGTGATACGCCTTGCGGTTGGCGGCGATCTGTTTGACAGCGCTGCGGTCCATGGTGCACCTCCCCTCTGCTAAGATAAAAATTATACCACAGAACCTCCAAAAGGACAAGAGGGGGTTTTCGACGCCGAAAGACGGTTTTTGGCTTCGTGTACCGGAGCATGCAACATTTTGGCGGGGCGCGGAAAGGGTGAGAGGTGGGATGGCGTGAAGGCAAAGACAGAGCGGGAGTGGAAAAACGACGTGCTGAGGCGGCTGGAGCGGCTGGCGGACCGGAAGAGCAACGACGCGGTCAAGTTGGCCTTCCTGGGTGAGGGGCAGTTGGAGGAGATCGAAAAGCTGGACCTCACCGGACTCACGGAGCTCAAACGGCACGGCAACGGCGCGGTAGAGATCCGGCTGGTGGACAAGCTGCTGGCCCTGGAGAAGCTCTACAGCATGGCGGGCCAGAGCGGCGAGGGGGCGGAGCGCTTTCTCCGGGCTCTGGAGGAGAGCGGCGGAGACGAAGGAAAAACCGAGCGGGAGGACCTATGAGGTTCTCCCCCAAGCAGCGGCGGGTCCTCACCTGGTGGTGCTCACCCGAGGCCGGACACTGGGAGGCCGTCATCTGCGACGGCGCAGTCCGCAGCGGAAAGACCTTCTGCCTGGGGCTGTCTTTTTTCTGCTGGGCCATGGGGCGCTTCCAGGACCGGCAGTTCGCCCTGTGCGGCCGAAGCGTCCAGAGCGTGCGGCGCAACCTCCTGGTTCCGCTGCTGCCCACGCTAAAGGAGCTGGGGTTCCAGGCGGAGGAGCGGCTCTCCCAGAGCCGGCTGACCCTGCGCGTGGGAGGAAGGGAAAACACCTTTTACCTCTTCGGCGGCCGGGATGAGTCCAGCGCCGCCGTCATCCAGGGCATCACGCTGGCCGGGGCCCTGCTGGACGAGGCGGCCCTCATGCCCCGCTCCTTTGTGGAACAGACCTGCGCCCGATGCTCCGTGGAGGGCAGCCGGCTGTGGTTCTCCTGCAACCCGGAGCACCCCGGACACTGGTTTTACCAGGAGTGGATCCGGAAGGCCGGGGAAAAGCGGGCCCTCTATCTCCACTTTACCATGGAGGACAACCCGGGGCTGTCGGACGCGATGCGACGGCGGTATGAGCGGCGCTTTCAGGGCGCCTTCTACCGGCGGTTCGTACTGGGGGAATGGGTGGCCGCCGAGGGGCTGGTCTACGGCTTCTTCGACGAGAGCCTGGTACGCCCGCCCCCGGCCGGACCTATGGAGGAGTGGCGCATCTCCTGTGATTACGGTACGGTCAACCCCGCCTCCTTCGGCCTGTGGGGCAGGAAGAACGGGGTGTGGTACCGGGTGGAGGAGTACTACTACGATTCCAAGAGAGCCGGGCGGCAGAAAACCGACGGTGAGTATGCCGCCGACCTGCGGCGGCTGGCCGGAGAGCGGGAGATCCGCCGGGTGGTGGTGGACCCCTCGGCGGCCAGTTTCTTGGAGACTCTGCGGCGGGAGGGCTGGCGGGTCTGCAAGGCCGACAACGACGTGCTCTCCGGCATCCGGGTGACGGCGGAGCTGCTCCGGAGCGGGAAGCTGGTTATTTGCAGCGGGTGCCGGGACAGCCTGCGGGAATTCGGGCTCTATCGCTGGGACCCCGGAAGCGGGCGGGATCGGGTGCTCAAAGAGCACGACCACGCCATGGACGACATCCGCTACTTTGCCGCCATGGTGGCGGCGGGAGAAGGGGAGCGGGGCGGACTGGCGGCGGGGTACGCGGAGCGGGAAGCCTTTTAGAGTGACGGGAGATGGATATGGCTTTGTTTGAAAAGAAAAAAGCGCCTCTGACCGGGACGGCGGTACAGCTCCGGGACGGGGGCAGGCATCCCTTCGGGGTGCTGGACGGCTATGTGCCCCTGCGCAATGGGGAGATCGCCCTTTACCGCGCCATCCGGGAGGCGGTGCCCATCGTGGACGCCGCCCTCATAAAGCTCATCCGGCTGGTGGGCGGCGTCCGGGTGCAGTGCGGAGACCCCAGGGCCCAGGAGGGGCTGGAGCGGTTTCTGCGCACGGTGCCCACCGGACGGGGACAGCGGGGCGTGCAGTCCTTCCTGGACTGCTACATGGACTCGCTGCTCACCTGCGGGCGGGCCGTGGGTGAGCTGGTGCTGGACCCCGACGGCCGGGAGGTGGCCGCCCTGCTGTGCGGGAACGCCGCCGACCTGGAGATCCGGGAGGGAGACTCCCCCCTGGACTTCACCCTCTGCGCCCGGAGGGAAAACGGACAGATTGAGGAGCTCCCCTGTCAGGAGCTCCTCCTTTTTACCCCTTTCCAGCCGGAGACCGACAGCCCCTATGGGGTGTCCCTGCTGCGGTCCATGCCCTTTTTGACCGGAATTCTGCTAAAAATCTATCAGGCTATGGGCATGAACTGGGAACGCATGGGCAACGTGCGCTTCGCTGTGGTCTGCAAGCCGGGGGAGGACGGCCTGGAGCGGACCTACGCTCAGGAGCGGTGCCGGCAGATCGCTCAGGAGTGGTCGGCGGCCATGCAGGCGGGAAAAAACGGCGGGGTCCGGGATTTTGTGGCGGTGGGCGACGTGGACATCAAGGTCATCGGCGCCGACAACCAGGTGCTGGACAGCGAGGTGCCCGTGCGGCAGATCCTGGAACAGCTCATCGCCAAGACGGGAATCCCACCCTTCCTGCTGGGGCTGTCCTGGTCCTCCACCGAGCGCATGAGCACCCAGCAGGCCGACATGATGACCAGCGAGATCACCGCACTGCGGCGGTCCCTGGACCCGGTGGTGGAGCGCATCTGCGAGCTGTGGCTGCGGGTACACGGCTACGGCGGCCGGGTGGAGGTCCGGTGGGACGACATCAACCTACAAGATCAGGTGGAGGAGGCCCGCGCCGAGCTGTACCGGGAGCAGGCCCGGGCGGTGCGCGGACAGAACAGCGGAAGATAGGGGAGGACGAAAGCTTGGAGATCAAAAAAGAGGCGGGGCTGGGCCGGGGCCCCCAAGTGGACCGGCGGGAGCTGGAGCAGATCCATCAATTCAGCCGGAAGGAGCTGACGGCGGAAGAGGTCTACACCTTCTCGGTCCGGCTGTGCGACAACGAGATCGACCGGGATGGGGAGCGCTTCTCCCCCCAGGCCCTGGAGACGCTGGCGGAAAAGTTCGTGGGGAAAAGCGGCATCTTTGACCACGAATGGAGCGCCAGGGGGCAGACCGCCCGCATCTACCGGGCGGAGGTGGTCCGGGAGCCGGAGGCCACCACCCGGGCGGGGGACCCCCTGTGCTATGTGAAGGGGTACGCCTACATGCTGCGTACCGAGGCCAACCGGGACCTGATCGCCGAGATCGACGCAGGCATCAAACGGGAGGTATCGGTGGGCTGCGCGGTGGAGCGGTCGGTCTGCTCGGTGTGCGGCGAGGACATCCGGAACCGGGAGAAGTGCCGGCACATCCGGGGCCGGACCTACAACGGAAAACTGTGCTGGGCCGAGCTAGACGGCGTCACCGACGCCTATGAGTGGTCCTTCGTGGCCGTGCCCGCCCAGCCGGGGGCGGGGGTGCTCAAGGGCTTCCGGGGGGAGGCCCGGCTGGAGCGCCTGGAGCAGGAGGCCGCCCTGGGGCGCAAGTATCTGGCCGGGCTGCGCCGGGAGGTGGCGCGGCTGGGGGCGCTGGCCGAGCTGGAGCTGGAAGCACCCGTCCTGGAGCGTATGACGGAAAAGCTGGAGGAGGGCGAGCTGGAGGCGCTGCGCAAGGCGCTGGAAAAACGGACCCGGGAGCGCTACGCCCTGCGGACGCAGTTGACCTATTCGGAAGGGCAGGAACAGGAGACGGCCCGGGACGGGGCCTTCCTGATCTGAGGCAGGTTGGACGGAGAAGAAAGGGAGGAAGAGCATGAGCAGACAGGTTTCCTATGAAGAGATCGGCGCGGTGACCGCCACCTTTATCGCCCAGAGCGGCGTGGAGGACGGCATGGCGGTCAAGCTGGCCGGAGACAGCACAGTGGGCCCCTGCACGGCAGGGGAGCGCTTCTGCGGCGTGGCCCTGGCTCCGGTGGGGGGCTTTGCCGCCGTACAGGTGGGAGGCTTTGCCCGGGTCAAATACAGCGGCACAGGCGTCGCGCCCGGCTGGGTGAGCCTCACCGCCGATGGCTCCGGCGGCGTGAAACAGGCGGGCTCCGGCGACGGGGCGAGAGATTATCTGGTCGTCAGCGCGGATACCACGGCCAAAACCGCCGTGGTTCGGCTGTAAGAAAAGGAGGATGCGGGTATGGCATACTGTTATGACAATCTAAAGCTGGAAAAAGGCATGTACAACCAGACGGGTAAGTCCTTTACCCAGGTGCTGGAGGAGCTGGACCCCGGTCCCCACTACAAGGGCACCCCCCTGGAGGGGCTGGACGCCTACCAGCGGCAGCTCAAGCGCTTCGACATCAAGGTCAAGGGCGAGGGCTCCGACGTGGTGGAGAAATTCTTCCGTACTTCCGACTCCGCCGTCCTCTTCCCCGAGTACATCGCCCGGTCGGTGCGGCTGGGCATGGAGGAGGCCGACATCCTCCCCGATCTGGTGGCAGCCGTCACCCGCTTCGACGGGCTGGATTACCGCTCCATCGCCTCCGCGCCCGGCGACGAGAAGAAGCTCCGCCGGGTAGAGGAGGGGGCCGCGATCCCCTCCACCACCGTCAAGACCCAGGAGAACCTGGTCAAGCTCCACAAGCGGGGGAGGATGCTGGTGGCCTCCTACGAGGCCATCCGCTATCAGAAGCTGGACCTCTTCTCCGTCACCCTCAAGCAGATCGGCGCCTACATCAGCCGGATGCTGGTGGAGGACGCCATCGGCGTGCTCATCGGCGGCGACGGTAACGACAACGCCGCCGACACCTATCAGGTGGGCACCAGCCCCATCGGCGGCACCAGCGGCACGCTGGACTACGACGCCCTGGTGGACTTCTGGGCCCAGTTCGAGCCCTACGAGCTCAACACCCTGCTGGTGCCCAGCGGCATCATGGTGGACATGCTCAAGATGACTGAGTTCCAAAACCCCCTGACCGGCCTCAACTTCCAGGGCACCGGCAGGCTGACCACCCCCCTGGGGGCCAAGCTGCTGCGCACCTCCGCCATGGACAGCGGAAAGCTCATCGGCCTGGACAAGCGCTACGCCCTGGAGATGGTACAGTCCGGTGACCGGGTGATGGTGGAATACGACAAGCTCATCGACCGGCAACTGGAGCGGGCCGCGATCACTACCATTTGCGGCTTTGCCAAGATCTTCAAGGACGCGGCCAAGGTCCTGACGGTGTGATGGAGGCGGCATGACGGAGGAGATCTTTGCATTGGCCAGGGCACTGAGCGGGGCCGGCGAGGAGGAAGAGGGCCTGCGCAAGCTGTGCGCCCAGGCGGAACAGGAGCTGGCCGCCCGCCTGAAGGAGGGGGTGACGGCCGGGGACTGCGCCGAAGCCTTCGCCCTGGCCGCGGCCTGGACCGCGCTGGCCGACTGGCGGGCGGGGGAGGACCTGGAGGGGGTGAGCGCCTTCTCCGCCGGGGACCTGACCGTCCGTGGCGGCGGAGAGGCCGCCTGCCTGCGGCGGGACGAACTGCGGCGGCGGGCGGAGGCCGTACTGGCCCCCTACCTGGCCGACCGGGGATTTCACTTTCAGGGGGTGCCGGGTTGACGGGCGGAGTGCTCCGGGGGCTTCTGAAACGGTACGGACAGACCGTCTGCCTCCACTCCGGCGGCGGGCAGGAGGTCCAGACGCGGGCCTTCCTCCAGCCGGTGCTGGACCGGCGGGAGGACCGGTGGCAGAGCCTGCCCACCCCCCTGGGGGAGGCCAGGCGGGACCGCTTCCTCTACCTGGGCCCCCCGGATGCCCCGCTGGAGGGGCTGGAGGAGGGCTGGCTCCAGTGGAATGGGCGGAAATACGAGATAATGCAGGCCCAGCCCATCTATGTGGGCCGGCGGCTCTCCCACTGGTGGGGGCTGCTGCGGCCCAGGGATGCGGAGGAATGACATGACGGGATTGGATCGAATCCGGGAGCATATGACGGCCTTTTTGACTGCGCGGGGCGTGCAGGCCGTGGCGGCCTGGCCCGGCCAGGGGCGCAGACGCCTGAGCGGGCCGGTGGCGGCGGTGTCCATCCGCGCCTGCGAGGGCGGGCCGTCCGGCTTCCGGGATTACCTGGGAGAGCGGTATGACCGGGACAGCGGCCAATGGCAGGAGTTGTACGGCAGGAAGGTACAGGTCACTTTCGGGCTGGACCTCTACGCCCCGAGGGAGAGCGGGGCGGCGGGGTGCCAGACCCTCTTTGACAATCTGGCGGAGGCCCTGGCCGCCGGGGGGCCGGAGGGGCTGAAGCTCCACACGCTCTCCCGGGGAGAGACGGCCTTCGACCGGGAGACGGGGCTGTTTCACTGCCCCGCGGAGGCGCAGTGCGGCGCGTGGCTCTACGCCGTGGCCGACGAGGGCGGGACCTTCCTGGATTTTGAGGTGAGAGGGGAACGAGCATGACAATGACGACGCATGAACGGCCGGGGGTGTACTCTGCCTACGACGCCTCGGCGGTGGTGTCCGGCAGCGGCGGCGGCAAGGTGGTCGGGCTGGCGGCGCTGTGCACCGGCGCCGCCGCCGGGGAGGCGGTGCGGATCACCCGCTACGAGGATGCGGTCTCCGCCTTCGGCAGCGGAGAGGAGATCTGCGAGCTGATCCGGTTGCTGCTCCTCAACGGGGCGGCGGCGGTGGACGCGGTCCCCGCGGCGGATGAGAGCGGTTACGCCGCCGCCTTCGCCGCGCTGGAGGCGGTGGAGGACGTAGCGGTGGTGGTGTGCGACTCCACCACCCTGGCGGTGCAGCAGGCCCTGCGGGACAGCGTAAAGGCCGCCTCCGCCGCCCGGCGGGAGCGCATCGGCGTGGCGGCCGGAGGAGAGACCGAGACGGTGAGCCAACTGGTGACCCGGGCGGAGGGGCTCAACGCCGAGCGTATGGTGCTGGTGGCCCCCGCAGACCCAAGCGGCAAGGGCCGGGCGGCGGCGGCCGTGGCCGGGGCCATCGCCGGAGAGAACGACCCGGCGGTGCCCCTGGGCGGCGCGGTACTCCGGGGCCTGAGCGGACTGAAGGTCCAGTACAGCGACAACGAGATCGACCTGCTGGTGCAGGGCGGGGTTACCCCCCTGGAGAGCGCGGCGGGGGAGATCTCGGTGGTGCGGGGCGTCACCACCAGAACCAAGAACGGCGAGGCCGCCGACAGCACCTGGCAGGAGCTGTCCACCATCCGCATCGTGGACGACGTGATCCCCGCAGTGCGCAACAGCCTGCGGGCCAAGTTCCAGCGGGCCAAAAACACCGAGCAGTCCAGAGGGGCGATCCGCGCCCAGACCATTCTGGAGCTGGAGAACAAGCTGGGCCGGGAGATCATCACCGGCTACGACGGAGTGACGGTGACGGCGCTGGAGGAGAATCCCACGGTGTGTCTGGTGGAGTTCAGCTTTACCGTCACCCACGGACTCAATCAGATCTGGCTGACGGCCCATGTGACGGTTTAATACGGAGGGGAAGCAATGACAGTGACGGGATTTCCCACCAGCAGCGACATCTATCTAGAGGTGGACGGCAAAAAGGTGGCGGTGGTGCAGAGCTACGCCGCAAAGACCAGCCGCTCTAGCCGGACGGTGGAGGCCTTCGGCGAGGATCAGCCGGTGGCCACCATACCCGGGCCCCGCAGCCATCTGGTGGAGCTGACGCGGCTCTACGCCACAGACGAGGCCGTGCGGGACGGCATCAACTTCCACGACCTGGAGGATTTCTCCCTGGTTATCTGCAAGCCGGACCGGAAGATTATCTACTCCGGCTGCCAGTGGAGCGCCATCGGGGAAAACGGCACCCTGGGCGACATGGTGGTGGAAAAGGTGACCATTGTGGCGGCCAAGCGAATCGAGACGAAGGCGTGAGCATGGAGCGGGATTGGATGACCCTCCTGGCCGGAGCACGGAGGACGGCGGCAGAGGAGGGACAGGGGCTGGAGCTGCGGCTCCTGTCCGCCCGAGAGGTGCTGGAGGCCCGTCGGGAGGCGGCGGGCCTGACGCGGGAGGACCGGGAGCGGGCCCTGTGCGCCAACGCCTGCCTCTTGGCCCGAGCCCTGGAGCGGGGCGGAGAGCCGGTGTTCTCTACCGGCGGCGCGGTCCTGGAGGGCCTGTCGGTGGAGCAGATCGCCTCCCTCAGCCGCCAGTGGAGCGCCTTCAACCGGCGGGAAAATCCCTCCCCGGAGGAGGGAGAGCCGGGGGTGCACGACTTAAAAAAAGCCTGGAGCACGCGCCTTATGCGCGCCTTCAGTGGCGCGTGCTCCGGGCTTTTGGGGCGCTGCCCACCGAGCCGCGGGCCCGGGCGATGACCGACCGGGATTACCTGTGGTGCGCCCTCAACCTGCTGCTGGACGGCGAGGAGACGTTGGATGCGCTGTGTCCCGCCTGCCGGGCGGAGGCACGGGAGGGACGGTGCCCCGTCTGCGGCGCGGCCACGGGAGGCGACCGGACCGGGGAGAACGCAGGGTTTGACCCGGAGCGGTTTGAGCGGATGCGGCGGGGGGAGAAGGCATGACGGACTACATCGAGGACAGCCTGGACCGGCTGGAGGAGGAGGAAGAACGGAGCTGGGACTGGCATGAGGCAGCGGTGGCCCTCTCTGCAAGGAGCTCCGAGAAGAGCTGCCAAGCGGCGGCGCAGAGCCAAAACGGGACCGCCGCGCCGGAGACGGCGGCGGTCCGGGAAAGGCGCCGGGAAAGGGAGCCGAACCTCCCGGCGTCCGCCCGCTCCGCCGCCGGGGGAACACAGGAGCCGGCGGAGAGCGGGACGGAGTGGAGCGGGCTGGAGGGGACCGCGCCGCCGGGACAGCCGGCCGCCGCCGGGCTCTACTGGGGGCTGGCGCGCCTGCGGGCCGCCGCGGCCTATGGGACCTCCGCCCCCGGCCGGACAGTGGTCCGGGTCCCCGCGCCGGCGTCCGAGGAGACGCCGGACCTCCGGCCCGCGGAGCTGGACCGCCTGTTCCAGCGGGACGCCCGGCGATACGACGGCCGATTTACACTGTTTTAGAAGGGGGAGAAGCCCATGCGCTTGACGGCCATGCGGTACAAGACCTATACCTGGCCCCACAACCCCAGAACCTACACCATTGATTACGAGCGGAAGATGGCGGTCCACAAGGTCCCCTTCGGGGGCTATCAGCTCCAGGACCTGGGACTCACCCGGCGGATCATGCGGGGAGAGGGCGAGTTCGTGGGGGAGGGCGCCTATCAGGAGTTTAAAAAGCTGGCTTCCGTCTTCTACGATCCGGGCCCCGGCGTGCTGGTCCACCCGGTCTGGCAGACGGCGGAGGCCTACTTTGTGGACCTGGCCCTCCGTCAGGAGCCCCGGGCCGACTACGTCAGCTACCGCTTTACCTTCTGGGAGGAGCAGAACCTCTACCGCGGGACGTGGAAGGAGACCGCCTCCGCCGCCCAGAACCAGACGGCCCGGAGTGGCGGTGCCGGAGCGCTGTGGCACACGGTGAAGAGGGGGGAGACCCTGTGGGGCATCGCACGGAGCTATGAGGTGGAGCTCACCGACCTCATCGCCCGCAATCCCCAGATCAAGAACCCCAACCTCATCCTGCCCGGAGAGCAGGTGAAGATCCGGTGATGGAGACAGCGCTGACCAGATGGGACGGGCGGGTCTTCACCCTGCCGACCCTGCTGTCCTGCACCCTGGAGTACACGGCGGGAGTGCCCTGCGACAGCTTCGCACTTCGATGTCTGTGGGACCGGGGGCTGGAGGGAGGTCTGGCCGACCTGGTGGGCTTTACCGCATGGGAAGACGGCCAGCGGGTCTTTCAGGGCGTGGTGGACGAGTGCGAGTGCCGCTTCGGGGACAGCGGGAGCACCCTGACTGTCTCTGGCCGGGGAATGGCCGCCCTGCTGCTGGACAACGAGGCCCAGGCGGCCGACTATCAGACCGCCACGGCGGCGGACATCCTGCGGGACCACGTGGAGCCCTACGGCATCCAGGTGGCCGGCGGATACCGACTGCCGCCGGTGGAGGGCTTTTCGGTGGCCAGCGGCAGCAGCGAGTGGCAGGTGCTCTATGACTTCGCCCGCTACCACGGGGGTGTGGCTCCCCGCTTTGACCGGCAGGGCCGGCTGGTCCTCTCCCCCTGGCAGGACGGCGAGCGGCTGGTCATCGACGACAAGACGGCGGTGACGGAGCTGGTCTGCCGGGAAAAGCGCTACGGCGTGCTCTCAGAGATCCTGGTGCGGGACAAGACCCGGCAGCAGGCCGAGCGGATGGTCAACCGGACCTTCGCGGAGCAGGGAGGGCGCTGCCGCCGGGTGCTGACCATGCCGGGCCGGAGCGGATACCAGGCCATGCGCTACCGGGGGGAGTTCCAGCTCCAGCGCTCCCAGGCCGAGCGGTCACGGCTGGAGCTGACGGTCCCCCAGCGGTTTTTCGCCTGGCCGGGGGACCTGGTGCGCCTGGACCGGACGGGACTGGGCTGCAACGGCGTCTACCGAGTACTGGAGGCTGCCGTGGAGCTGGACGGACAGGGCGGACGGACCCGGCTGGTCCTGGGTGAGCCGGAAAGCGTGTTATGAGAGAGGAAGTGAGTCCATGTGGCTGTCAAGACAAGGCCGGGGAAACGGGAACGCCGAGGCGGGCGCCGAGTTGGGGACGGTGACCCTGGCCGGGGACCGGCCCAGCGTCTATCTCTCCGGTGAGCGGCGGGACCTGCCGCTGATGGGGCCGGGGGGCTACCTCTGGCGGCCCGCCCCGGGGCAGCGGGTGCTGGTCATCAAAGCCGGAGACCAGGGGGAGGAGCTCTGCATCGCCGGCGTGGAGACCGAAGCGGCTGCCGGGCTGGACCCCGGAGAGATCCTCCTTTTGGGGCCCGGCGGAAACACCGCCGTTCGGCTGGGGGCGGACGGGCGGATTTCCATCACCGGGCGGGTATCCATCAACGGCGTGGAGCTGCCCGGCACCTATCAGCCCCAGGCCGGTCCGGGGGATGGAAGCTGATGGCGGAGCTGTTGCTGCGGGACGGAGACTATGTGCCGGACGGACAGGGCGGGCTCCGGCGGGCCGAAGGGACGGACGGGCTCTTGCAGCGGGTGCTGTTCCAGCTCTCCGCCCGGCGGGGGAGCTTCCCCTTCCTGCCCGAGCTGGGCAGCCGCCTGTACCGGCTGACCCAGGAGAAGCCGGGGGCCAGGGCCGCCCTGGCCCGGCAATACGCCGCCGAGGCGCTGGCGGAGGAAAGCGAGCTGGAGATCACCGGCGTGGAGGTGGAGGAGCTGGAGGGAGACCGGCTCCGGGTCCATGTGCGGCTGGACTGGAACGGAGAGGCCCTCTCCACTTCGGTGACGGTGTGAGGAGGAAATCGGGTTGAAAACGGTAGAGGAGATATACCGGGAGATGGCGGCGGCCTTTGCCGAGGCCACCGGGACGGAGGTGGCGGGGAGCGGTGACCTGGCGGCGCGGCTGTACGCCGTGGCCGCCCAGATCTACGCCATGTACGTACAGGCTCAGTGGGTGGAGCGGCAGTGCTTTCCCCAGACGGCGGAGGGGGAGGACCTGGACCGCCACGCCGCTCTGCGGGGGCTGGAGCGGCGGGAGGCCGCCAAGGCCGAGGGAAGCATTCAGTTCAGCGTGGATACGGCGTCGGCCACCGACCGGCCTATCCCGGCGGGGACGGTGTGCATGACGGCGGGCCTGGTGCGGTTCGAGACCGTGGAGGAGGGGACGCTGCCGGCCGGGGAGCTCACCACTCTGGTCCGGGCCCGGGCCGTGGAGGCCGGCGCGGCGGGCAACGCGGCCGCCGGAACCATCCTCTCGTTGGCAGTGGCCCCGGTGGGGGTGAGCCGGTGCGTCAATCCGGAGGGCTTCTCCGGCGGTACCGACCGGGAGAGCGACGAGGCGCTGCGGGAGCGGGTGCTGGACAGCTTCAAGCGGATGCCCAACGGGGCCAACGCCGCCTTTTATGAGCAGGGGGCGCTGTCCTTCGAAGGAGTGGCCGCCGCCGTGGCGGTACCCCGGCCCAGAGGCCGGGGTACCGTGGATGTGGTGGTGTCCGCCCCCTCCGGCACACCCTCGGCGGAGTTGCTGGCGGAGCTGACCGACTACTTTGAGGCGCGGCGGGAGATCGCCGTGGACCTGGTGGTCCGGGCGCCGGAGATCCGGACGGTGGATGTGGCGGTGCGGGTGGCCGTGGCGCCGGGGGCGGACCCCACCGCCGTGCTGGAGGCCGCCGAGCAGGCCCTACGGAGCTGGTTCAACGGCGGCCGGCTGGGTCAGCCAGTGCTGCGGGCCCGGCTGGGGGCCCTGCTCTACGGCGTGGACGGGGTGGAGAACTATGCCGTCGTCACCCCCGCCGCCGACGTGGCGGCGGCGGACGACGTGCTACCCGTGCTGGGCACCCTGACGGTGGAGGAGATGGCATGAGCTACGCCCGCTATCTGAAGGAACTGCTCCGACCCCTGGGGGTCTACCGGTTGGAGGGCGGCCTGGGAGCCGGAGAGCTGGAGGCGGTGGGGGCGGCGCTGGACGCCTGCGGCGCCCGCCTGGAGGCCATCCAGCGGGAGATGCTCCTCTCCACTGCAGAGAACGAGGGCCTGGAACGGGTGGAGAAGCTGCTGGCCCGGCGGCCGGTGACAGACAGCCTTCCACGCCGCCGGGAGGCCCTGGCCGCCCTGCTGCGCATCAGTGGGGACTGCTTCACCCTGGCCGCTGTCAACGACAACCTGACTGGCTGCGGACTCAACGCTGTGGCCAGCGAGGGGGAACTGCCGGGGACGGTGGAGGTGCGCTTTCCCGAGGTGCCGGGGGTTCCGGACGGCTTCCCTGCCATGCGGCGCATCATCGAAGACATCCTGCCGTGCCACCTGGAGATCCAATATGCGTTCTGGTACGCCACCTGGGCCGAGCTGGAGGCGCGGTTCCAGACCTGGGCGGACCTTGAGGCGCTGGGCCCCACCTGGGCCGAGCTGGCGAAAATGGTGCGATAGGAAGGAACGTGAGGCGTGAACAGAGAACAATGGCTGCGGACCAAGGACCTGGTGCTGGCCGGAGCGGCCGCAGCGGGGAGCGCGGCGGTCAACGCCCTGGGCGGATGGGACCGCGCGCTGCAGACCCTGCTGTTTTGCATGGCGCTGGATTACCTTACCGGGCTGGTGGTGGCCGGGGTGTTTCGGAGGTCGGACAAGAGCGGAGACGGGGCGCTGGACAGCCGGGCGGGCTTCCGGGGGCTGTGTAAAAAGGGCGCGGAGCTGGCGCTGGTGCTGGTGGCGGTGCGACTGGACCTCCTGGTGGAGGAGACCTATGCCCGGACGGCGGTGCTGCTGTTTCTCATTGGAAACGAGGGCTTGTCGGTGCTGGAGAACCTGGGACTGATGGGGGCGCCCTATCCCGCCTTTCTGAAAAACGCCCTGTCGGTCCTGCGGGAGCAGGGAGATCGGGGAAAGGCGTAAGTGGCGTGAAAAACGGCTCTGTATTCCGTTTTGGAATACAGAGCCGTTTTTTATCGCAGTCAATAGGGCAGGATCAGCGCCGAGAGGTTGGCAAAGTCATTGTCCCCCATGGAGTAGTTCCCCGCGTCGTCGGGGGCCACCAGCACCAGGATGGATTCCACGTCGCCATAGCCCAGCAGGCCCAGCTTGCTCCGGCACAGCTCCACCACGCCCAGGGCCCAGTCGTTTTCGTACTGGGTCCAGTAGGCGGACCGGTCCGCGTCGTCCAGCGCGTCGGGACGGTCGGAAGCATGGGCGGCTTGAAAAGCGGCGGCGTAGTCGGACAGGTCGTCCGCCTCCACCTGGAGGAACAGGTCGATGGAGCGCACCTTCACCTCCACGGCGTACCGCTCATCGTCCAGGGCGACGGCGCTCTGGACGGTGTACTGGGCCTTGGCGCAGATCTCCGCCAGCAGGTCCCGCGCCGCCTGTCGGGTCTCGTCGGTGAGGCTGGCATCCTGAAGGTCGAATTGGTAGGCGAAGCGCCGGTACTCCTGGTCCAGGCCCGCCTCGTAGGCGTCCAGAGCGGCGCCCTCCGTCAGGTCCACCAGGTCCAGCCAGGCGTTGGACCAGGTCTTTTTAAAGCTCTGGTCCAACAGGCCGGAGACATAGGATGAGGCGTCGAAGGCCGTCATATGTGCCCCGGTATCACAGCCGGTCAGGGCCAGGCAGAGGCACAGGGCGGCCAGGAGGGCGGCCGGCCGCCGCCGGATGTACGGACCCGTCATCCGCCGCACAGCTCCGCGATGGCCTGGGTGAAGATCTTGCAGGACAGGAGGAGCTGGTCGATGCGGGCCTGCTCGTTGGCGGCGTGCATTTTGGGGTCGAAGCCGGGGAACTGGCAGCCGAAGGCCACGCCGCCGGGGATGTCGTGGACGTAGGTGCCGCCGCCGATGGCGATGGGCTGGGCGTTCGGCTCGCCGGTGTAGGTCTCGTAGCAGGCCAGGAGGGTCCGCACCAGGGGGGAATCGGCGCTCACACAGTGGACGGTGGTCATATCCGGAGCGCCGGTAACGGCGATGCCGTGGGCGGCAAAGCTGGCCTCACAGGCCCTTTTGCAGTTGTCCTCGTTGGCGCAGAGGGGGAAGCGCACGTCGAATTTGGCGGAAAAGCCGGTTTCCGTCAGCGTCATGATGGCCAGATTGAGGGTGAGCTCGCCGGACTCCGCGTCGGACTGGGCGATGCCCAGGGCGCGGCCCCGGTTGTCCCCAAAGGGAAACAGCTCGTGCATGGAGCGGATGGCGTCCGTGCCGGCGCAGCCGGCCAGGGGGAGGGCGGCAAGGACCTCCAGCAGGGCGGCGATGGCGTTGATGCCGCCGTCGGGGGAGGCGGCGTGGGCGTTCTTGCCCGCGCAGTGGATGTGACAGCCGCTGGCCGAGCCGCTGACGGTGAACACCGCCCCGGTCCGGGCCGCCACCCGGTCACAGACCGGCTCCACATCGTGGGCGTAAAGGCCCAGTACCATGGCCTCGGCCTCGGGAGGTACCACGTTGGTGCGGAACCCGCCGGTGAGGGCGGCCACCCGGGGCTTGGCGTCGGAGCTCTCCCACTGGGCGCCGAAGTCCGGATGATAGTGGCCCTTCTCAATGTGGATGAGAGGGAAGTCGGCGTCGGGGGTGAAGGCCATGGGGGCGTAAGGCTCCCGGGCGTAATAGTAGGCGATGTCGGCGGAGCCGGACTCCTCATCGGTGCCCAGGATGCAGCGGACATTGGCGGACAGGGGGAGTCCCAGGTCCCGCACGGCCTTCATGGCCAGCAGGGCGCAGACCACGGGGCCCTTGTCGTCCGAGACCCCCCGGCCGTACAGCATCCCGTCCTTCTCCACGCAGGTATAGGGGTCAGTGTCCCAGCCGGAGCCCTCCCCCACCACGTCCAGGTGGCCCAGGATGTGCAGCCGGGTCTCTTTGTCGTTGAGGTCGGCCAGGCCCACATAGTGGTCGTAGTCGGAGGTGGAAAAGCCCAGCTCCCGGCACAGGGCCAGAGCCTCGTCCAGCGCGGCGGCAGGGCCGGGGCCGAAGGGCTTTCCGGGCTCCGGGTCCCCCTTTACGCTCTTCACGTTCACCAGCCGGGCGATGGCGCCGACCAGTTCCCGCTCCCGGGCGGGGTCGCTCCAATAGGCTTCGATCTGTTCTTGATGCTTCATGTCGTATCCCTCGTTTCAGTCCGGCTGGCCGCCGTCGCCCTGACGGGCCAGCTCGTCTAAGTATTTATATACCGTATACCGGCTTACCCCCAGGCGCTTGGCCACGAAGGGCACGGATTTGCGGTAGGAAAAGGCATTTTTCTGCTCCATCAAGGCTACCAGCTTCAGCCGGTCGGCCTTGCCCAGGGCATCTGCCGGCTTGCCCACCGCCCGCAAGCACTCGTCAAACAGGTCGGTCAGGGCGGTATCGCCCCCCTGGAACAGGGCAGATTTCAGATCGGCCTCGGCGCTCATCAGGTCCACCAGGATGCGGTTGGCATAGACCAGAGAGGTGTAGTCGAAGTTGATGCCCAGAGCCAGATTGTAGCCCTCTCCGATGAGGTGGAAGGTGGAGGACTTGATCTGGGCCCCCGCGGGGGTGGTGGCGTACAGATTCACCTGGTCAGTGGTGGAGGCCTCCTGGTCCAGCTCCCGGTTGGTGCCCAGAATGTCCATGGTGGAGCCCACCGTCCGGCCGGAGATGTGGCCGTTGTAAATGGAGAGGATGGGATGGGTGGGCACGCCCATGTCGTGGACCAGCGTTTCACAGGTGGAGCCGAACATCTCGGCGATGCCCCGGGCCGTCCGGTCCAGAAATTCGAAGGCTTCCTCTCTTGTCATCCAGATCACCGCCTTTGCAGTGGCACTATTGTACCTTGCCTAGGTGGAAAATGCAAGTCATTGGACCGGCACCGCGCCGATTTGGGCGTTGAGGGCCTCCAGATCCGGGGGGCTCACCGGCTCATTGGTCAGGGCGTATTCCGTTTTCAGGCGGAGGATGCGATAGACGCTCTCGTCCAGGCGCTCTGCGGTGATGCGGCCGGAGGCCGCCGCCTCCAGCAGAGCCGTCCGGACGGCGGGGACGCTGTCCGGCCCGTGACAGACCAGCAGGATGTCGCAGCCGGCCTCGACGGCCAGAACGGCGGCCTCACCCAGACCGTAGCTCTGGGTCACGGCCCCCATGGTCAGGTCGTCGGTGAGGACCGCTCCGGCAAAGCCAAGCTCATCCCGCAGCAGGCCGGTCACCACTGCGGGGGAGAGACTGGCGGGCCGCTCCGGGTCTAGCTGAGTCAGCAGGATGTGGGCCACCATGACGGCGGGGACTTGTCCGTCCGTCCCGGCGGACTGGATGGCGGCGCGAAAGGGGATTAGCTCGGTCTCCTCCAGCTCCTCCGGGGATTTATCCACCACCGGCAGACCCACGTGGGAGTCCACCGCGGTGTCCCCATGGCCGGGAAAGTGCTTGACCGCGGGGATGATGCCCTGGTCCATCATGCGGCGGGCGGCGGCGGGGCCCAGCCCCGCCACGGTCCGGGCGTCGGCGCTGAAGGCCCGCTGCCCGATGACGGTGTTGCCGGGATTGGACCACACGTCCAGCACCGGGGCGAAGTCCAGATTGAGGCCGAAGGCGGCGCACTCGGCTGCCAGCACGTCGCCGTAGGACTGAGCGGCGGGGACCGAGCCGGTCTGTCCCACGCAGTAGGCCCCGGGAGTCCGGCGGACCTCCGGGGGCATCCGGTCCACACCGCCGCCCTCCTGGTCGATGGAGAGGAACAGGGGGATGCCATCGCCGTTGAGGGCCTTAAGGCCGTTGGTCAGCGTGACAAGCTGGCCGGCGCCGGCGATGTTCCGGCCGTAGAGGATGAGCCCGCCCACCTGATATTCCTGGACCAGCCGGGTTGCCTGGTCCCCAATCTCCGTGCCCTCAAAGCCCCCGATCAAAAGCTGGCCCACCTTCTCCTCCACCGTCATGGCGGCGAGCTGCTCCGCAAAGGGGTCGGGTTCCGGGACGGGGGTGAGCGCCGGCGTGGGGGTGGATTCCGGGCTGGGCACGGCGGCGGTGGGGGCCGCCTCGGGCGCGGGTGCGGGGACCGCGGCGGTCTGACAGCCGGTAAGCGTGAATACAATCAGCAATATGAGGGCGAGTAAATTCCGATTTGTCATCGTTTCCTCCTGCCTTTGGTCCGTTTGGGCGGACGGTAACCGGGCTTGTTCCCCGTCTTGGCCGAGCGTCTGGACGGCTTCACGGGGGCCTGCCGGGCCTCGACGGGACGGGCGGGTGCGGCCCCCTCCGGGAGCGCGAAGTCGATCTGCCCCGAGCCGGGGTCGGCGGCGGCGCAGACCACCTCCAGGGGCATTCCGAAGGACCAGACCGCCTTGGTGCGGCGGCCGGTCAGGGTCATGCGCACCTCATCGTACGTATAGTCGTCGTCGGGCAGGGCGGCGGCGGGGAGAAGCCCTTCCACCCCGTTGGGCAGGGCCACGAAGAGGCCGAACCGGGTGACCCCGGACACCGCGCCGGAAAAGGTCTCTCCCAGGTGCTGGTGCATATACTCCGCCAGGTAGCATTTTTCGATCTCCCGTTCGGCGTTCATGGCGGCCACCTCCCGGTCGGAGGACTGCTGGGCCGCCCGCTGGGCCGCCGCCGACTCCTTTCCACGGGTCCGGCCCTCCAGCGCCCCGTCCAGCAGGGCGGTGAGGATGCGGTGGACCATCAGGTCGGGGTAGCGGCGGATGGGCGAGGTGAAGTGGCAGTAGAACTTTGCCGCCAGACCGAAGTGCCCCAGATTCTCCACATCGTACCGGGCCTTCATCAGGCTGCGCAGCACCATCATGTGGATGGCGGGGGCCTGCGGGGTGTCCCTGGCCTTCTCCAGCACCTTCTGGAGGGAGAAGTGGTCGGCCTCTCTCAGGTCGTAGCCCAGGGGGGCGAGCATGCTCCGCAGGGTGGCGACCTTGTCCTCCGAGGGCTTTTCGTGGACCCGGTATACCGCCGGGGCGTGGAGCTGGAAGAGGTGCTCGGCCACACACTCGTTGGCCGAGAGCATAAAGGACTCGATGAGGGCCTCGGAGACGCCCGTCTCCCGGACCTGGACGTCCACCGGGTCCCCCAGCTCGTCACAGATCACATGGCACTCACGGCTCTCCAGGTCCAGCGCGCCCCGGAGCCTGCGGCGCTGCTCCAGAGCGGCGGCCAGAGCCGCCATGTCCCGGAGCATGGGCAGGATGTGGGCGTATTTGGCTTCCAGCTCCGGGTCCAGCCCGGCCAGCAGGGTGTTGCAGTCGCCGTAGGTCATCCGCTCGGTGGAGCGGATGACGGACTTGACGAGCCGGTGGTCCAGAACCGCCCCATCCGGCCCCATGGTCAGGATGCAGCTCAGGGCCAGCCGGTCCACGTGGGGGTTCAGGGAGCAGATGCCGTTGGACAGCTCCGGGGGCAGCATGGGCACCACCTGGTCGGCAAAGTAGACCGAGGTGCCCCGGTTCCGCGCCTCCAGGTCCAGCGGAGAGCCCTCGGCCACGTAGTGGGACACGTCCGCGATGTGGACGCCCAGCACCCAGCGGCCCCGCGCGTCCCGCTCCAGGGAGACGGCGTCGTCGAAGTCCTTGGAGGAGGCCCCGTCGATGGTGATGACCGTTTTGCCCCGCAGGTCCAGGCGGCCGGCCAGGTCGGCGGGCGCCACCTCCCGGGGCGCCAGCTCAGCGGCGGTCTGGACCGAGACGGGGAAGGCGCGCTCGATGCCGTACTGATAGAGAATGGCCTCCACCGCGGCCGGGCGGGTGCCGTCCTTGCCGAAGATCTCCCGCAGCGTGCCCATGGGGGGGAGCTTTTTGTTTCCGTAGCTGGTCACCGCCACGGCGGCCTTGTCCCCGGCCTTGGCCGAGCGGGTACGGCCCACCACCTTGATGGGGTGGGGGAGACGGTCGCTGCCGGGGCGGAGCCAGACCTCACGGCCCTGGCGCTCAATGGCGCCGGTGACCGTCTTGTTGGCCCGCTCCACCACCGCCGTGATTTTCGCGGTACGGCGCTGGCCGCCCCGGTCGTCCTCCACAGGCACGGCCAGCACCCGGTCGCCGTTCCAGGCCCCGCCCTCGCTGCGGGGCGGGATGAACCAGTCGTCCTCCCGGCCCTTCCCGTCCTCGGGAATGAGAAAACCAAACCCCTTGCCGGTGGCCTGGTAGGTTCCATTCAGTTCCAAATAAAAAATCTCCTTTATTCGTCGGTAGCTGTAGTATACCACGGAATGGGAAAAAGAAAAACGCCTCTCCCGTTGGGAGAGGCGTTTTTGATGCGCTCAGGCGTTGGGCATCAGACCGATGACCAGAGAGAGGACCATAAAGCCGATGGCCACCCACTTGGTCCAGCGGGCCAGCTTGGCGTCCCAGCTCTTGGCCTTGTTCTTGGACAGGAAGGTGTCGGCGCCGCCGGCGATGGCTCCGGACAGACCGGCGCTCTTGCCGGACTGGAGCATGATTACGGCGGTGAGGAAAACGGCGGCGATCACATCGACCACGGTGAGCACGAGCTTCAGAGTACCCATAAATACATCGTCCTTTCAAAGGCCCGAAGGGCCGTGTCATCATTCAAATGGGCGCAATAATCCCAAACAGTGAAATGTATCATAGCACATTTCGACGGCGAATGCAAGCCCTATTTTGCGGCAGGCACGGCGGAAAGGACGCGCAAACCGCGCGCTTGCGGCCCCAGGGCGGAGGCCCTGAGGTCAGCCGCGGGAGGGCTCCTCCGCCTTCCCATCTCGGGGTGGTATTCGGTTGAGCCTGCAAAAGTAGGGATAGAACCGCAGGGCGGCCTCGCGTTCCTCTGCGGTGTCTGCCAGACCCAGCAGATCAAAGAGAATTTTTTCAGCAGTTTGGTTGGAAAAATATTTCAGAGCCGTTTTTCCCCAGCGCTGTTTTTCAGGGTCCCGCGTAAAATAGGCCAGAAGGCTAGGCCCTTTTCCGGCCGCAGCGCCACGCGGTGGACCGGATGGGCGGCGACTGTGCCGCTTCGGCAATCAGCGCCGAAGAAATCCACCCCGACCATAAAAGTGCCAATGATGCGGCGGTTCGCCTCCTGCACCCCAGCCCTACGTTTGGTCAGCAGACAAAGCGAGTTCGGCTTCATCCGGTCGGGAATCCGGGGCTTCCTTTGGAAGGTCCGCTCAGATAAGTGCCGGTGAACACAGTCCATGCGGAGAATACGTCCTGTTCCTGTGCTGCGGTGATGTGGAACGCCGCCTGGGAGTTTGCGGATATTTTCATATTGCGCAGGAGATTCTTGTGCTCCTGTTTCTGCTGGAACGCTTGCCGCTCCGCCTCTCTTGCGGCCTTTCTTGCGGCCAGAAGGCGTTTCATTTGATCCTGCATGTCGTTATTTTTTAGGGTCAAGTGTTTGGCAAAGGCGTCCGGATAAAGAAATTTTTTATCTCCGTCGGAGAAGCAGACCGTGAGGATGTTGCGGTTCCGATTCGGTGGACCAGACAGTTATCCCGCACCTTGAGCCGAGACGCGCTTTTTATGTTCTATATCGCGTGACGCGCCGATACAGCGAAAGAATATAAAAAGAAAGAGGGCGTTTCCTGTTTCTGCCTTGCACTGGAACAAAGCCAATTGGCCCTGAAACCCTGGGGATGCAAGCCTTTCGGCCTTGTTCACTACGCATTCAAATAAAAAAGAAGGACTTTCCATACAGCACCACAGGGTGCAATACCAAAAGCCCTTCTTAAAAAGACGGTTCATTTTATGAATTTATATATAGTATAACACAGAAAAAAGCAAATTTTCCGGAGGTGCGTCCAACCGCTCGGTGCGTTCAGGGGGGATGAGGCTGAAGGCTACCCGTTTCCTTTGACGATGCGGCGGGCGCCGAAGCAGGTGGCCAGGAAGTAGGCCCCGTAGATGAGCACCAGGAAGCCGGCGGTGACCAGGCTGCTGCGCACCGAATCCACCTGCCCCACGACGGAGATCACGGCGTTGGCCGCCGTCATGCCCACGATGGAGTGGACCACCGCCAGGGCCAGCGGGAGGAAGAAGGACAGGGCTACCTGGGTGAGTACCGAGCGGTCCCGCATCCGCTCCGGGACGCCCAGGCGGGAGAGAATCTGATAGCGAGGCACGTTGTCCGCCGCCTGGCTGAGCTGCTGGAGGGCCAGCACCGCCGCGGCGGTGAGGAGAAAGACCATGCCCAGATAGAGTCCCATGAACAGCACCAGGATCTTGCTGCCCATATTCTCCGTGTAGATTCCGATGCGAGTGTCCAGAGACAGCGTGAGCCCGTCAGAAAAGGCGGGGGAGCTGCAGGCGGCGGCAAGGGCGTCCTCGGCGGTCTGCTTGTCGCCCCGGTAGTTGGCGCAGAAGACCTGCCGCCGGACCTGGAGCGCCTCCGCCCAACTGTCGGGGGCCACAAGATAGCGGTTCATACCGCTGTAGCCGGTCACGATGGCCTGATCGGTCACAAGGGGCAGACCGTCCCCGGTCAGGGCCTGCCCGCCCTGGAGGGCCATCAGCGCGTTGTAGTCGGAGAGCAGCACCACGGCATAGGCGTCGTCCGCGGGGATGCCGGTGACGGCGGGGTCGTTGTAGTAGAAGAGAAAGTCGTGCTGCTCCCCCAGCAGAGCGGGGTCAAAGCCGGACTCTGCCAACCGGGCGGGGAGGTCCGCCACGGTGGTGTCCCCGCTGTAATTCTGGATGGTGACATCGTAGGGGGCGGCGGAGGAGGTATTCTGTTCGATGGTGTCGTTGAGGCCCACACAGCAGGCGGTGACGCCGATGGCCAGCAGCAGGAGCAGGCAGATCACCGTCATGGACAGGTAGGTGGTGTGGATGCGGGAGTTGAACTGCCGCAGCACAAACATGTTGAGGCCCCTGTAATAAAGCTTCTTGTGCCCCTTCACCACCCGCAGCAGGAAGCCGGACAGGGACCGGAAAAACAGCAGGGTCCCCAGAGTACCCAGGGCCAGCATGAGGAAGAACAGCGGGTCGATATACAGCATGCCCCGGATGAGGAGCATGGCGTAGGCGACGACCAGCAGAGCCACCCCGGCCAGGAAGGTGAGGACGCTGGTCCACAGGGGCCGCTCCTTCATCTCCTCGTTTTTCCGGGCTCCCTGCATCAGGTCGATGAGCTTGGCCCGGGAGACCGACACCCCGGTCAGAATCATGACCACCAGGAAGATGACGCCGAAGTAGAGCACCGTCTTGCCGATGGCCTTGACGGAGAGGACCAGAGCGAACTGCTCCCCGGCAGGGTAGGCGGAGAACATGGCGATGGTGAGCAGCCCCAGGCCCTGGGCCAGCAGGACCCCCAGCACCAGTCCGGCGGCCAGGGCCATCAGACCGATGAGCAGGGTCTCCAGCACCAGCAGCAGGGAGACCCTGCCTGCGGGCAGACCCAGCAAGAAGTAGGTGCCCAGCTCCCGCTTGCGGCGCTTCATCAAAAAGGTGTTGGCGTAAAGCACCAGGCAGGCCAGCACCACCGAGACGAAGGCGGAAAAGATGTTCATGAAGATGAGGATGGATTCCACCATATAGTGGGCGCTTTTGGCCAGCATCTGCATCGCCCACTGTCCCTCCAGGGAATTGAACACATAGAAGAGGCTCACCCCCAGGGTGAGGGTGAGAAAGTACACCGAGTAGTCCTTGAGACTGCGGGTGACGTTTTTCCGCGCCAGCTTAAAAAACATCGGCCGCGTCACCTCCCAGCCGGCTGACCACGCCGATGATGTCCTGGAAGAACCGCCGCCGGTCCTCCCCGTCCCGCCGCAGCTCGTGCCAGAGTCGGCCGTCCTTGATGAAGAGGATGCGATGACACCAGGAGGCGGTAAAGGCGTCGTGGGTGACCATGACGATGGTGGCCCCCTGCTCCCGGTTGAGCTGGGAGAGCTGGCCCAGAAGCTGCCCGGCGGACTTGGAGTCCAGCGCGCCGGTGGGCTCGTCGGCCAGGACGAGGGCGGGGGCGGTGATGATGGCCCGGGCGGCGGCCACCCGCTGCTGCTCGCCGCCGGAGAGCTGGTAGGGGTACTTTTCCAGCACCCGCTCCAGCCCCAGCAGCCCGGCGGTGTCTCGGACCCGGCGGTCGATCTCCCCGGCGGGCGTGCCCAGGATGGTGAGGGCCAGGGCGATGTTCTCAAAGGCGGTGAGGGTGTCCAGCAGGTTGCAGTCCTGGAAGACGAAGCCCAGCCGCTCCCGGCGGAAGCGGGAGAGGGCCTTGCCCCGCAGGGCGGTGACGTCGGTGCCGTCCACGGTGATGGTGCCGGAAGAGGGACGGTCGATGGTGGACACACAGTTCAAAAGGGTGGTCTTGCCCGAGCCGGACGCGCCCATAACGCCCACGAACTCGCCGGGGAGCACGTCGAAGCTGAGGTCGTCCAGGGCCCGGGTGTGGCTGCCCCGGTCACCGTAGACCTTTTGCAGATGTGAGACGGATAGGATGGGTTCCATAAGAAAAAGCCTCCTTCATGTTGCTATCAGGCTACCACGAAGGAGGTAAATTTTCCTTGAGAAGGAGTGAAGAAAAGATTAAGTTTTTCCGGCGGCGCCCTCCCCGCCGCCGGGGTGCTACACCGTCAGCCCGAACCGAACCATCCAGGCGTTGAGCTGCACCAGGTAGGCCAGCATCTGGGGCCCGGCCATGAGCTGGCCGAACCAGGGCCGGCCGTAGTCCCCGGCGGAGACCAGCATCCCCGCCCGCAGGGCGTTCTCGTCCACCAGAGCGTGCAGGGGAGCTGCCGGGTCGGCCAGGATCTCGGCCACCCGGGCCCGGACCAGCTCCTCGTAGAGGGGGTTGTGGGTCTTGGGATAGGGGCTCTTGGGCCGGGTGCGCACGTCCTCGGGGAGCAGACCCTCCGCCGCGTCCCGCAGCACCTGCTTGCGCCGGCCGTTCATGGCCTTCATGCACCAGGGGATGTTCCAGACGTACTCCACCAGGTGGTGGTCGCAGAAGGGGACCCGCACCTCCAGGCCCGACCACATGCTCATGCGGTCCTTGCGGTCCAGAAGGGTGGACATGAACCAGTTGAGGTTGAGCCAGGCCACCTCCCGCCGCCGGGCGTTTTCCGGGTCCTCCCCCTCCAGCCGGGGGGTCTGGGCCACCGACTGGGCGTAGCGGTACTGCACGTAATCCTCCACTCCCAGCCGCTTCCACAGCCGCGGGTCAAAGACCTCCCTGCGGGCGTCCAGGTCCCGGCTCCAGGGGAAGGTGGAGGCGTGGAGCATCTCGGGCCGCTCGAACCAGGGGTAGCCCCCGAACACCTCGTCGGCGCACTCCCCGGACAGGGCCACCACATGTTTTTGGGCCACCTGGCGGCAGAAATAAAGCAGGGAGGCGTCCACGTCGGCCATGCCGGGCAGGTCCTTGGCCCGCATAGCCTGGTCCAGCAGGGCGGCCAGATCGGGGATGGGGCAGGTGAGTACGGTGTGCCGGGTGTGAAAGGCCTCCACCATGCGCTCCACCCAGGGCCAGTCGGCGTCGGGCTGGAAGGAGGAGGGCCGGAAGTACTTTTGGTTGTCGGCGTAGTCGAAGGAGTAGGTCTCCAGGGCGGGCAGGCCCCGGCGCTGGTAGTCCCGGGCGGCCACGGCGGTGATGACGCTGGAGTCCAGCCCGCCGGACAGGAAGGTGCACAGGGGCACGTCGGAGACCAACTGCCGGGTGACGGCGCCGGTGACCAGCTCCCGGACCCGGACCACCGTGTCCTCATAGGAGTCGGTGTGGGGGCGGCTGACCAGGGACCAGTAACGCTCCTGCCGGGCCCCGGCCGGGCCGATGACCATCTGGTGGGCGGGCCGGAGCTCCTCCACCCCGGCGAACACCCCTACCCCGGCAGTCCGGGCGGGGCCGATACCCAGCACCTCGCACCACCCGGCGGCGTCCACCCGGGGGGTGAGACCGGGATAGGCGAACAGCGCCTTGAGCTCGGAGCCGAAGACAAAGGCCCCGTCGTCGGCCCAGGCGTAGAAGAAGGGCTTCACCCCGAAGCGGTCCCGGCAGGCGAAAAACTGCTTTCGGGCCCCGTCCCAGATCACGAAGGCGTAGATGCCCTCCAGCCGGGTCCCCACCGCCTCGCCGTATTCCAGATAGGCGGCGAGGAGCACCTCGGTGTCGGAGGCGGTCTCAAAAGCGTGGCCCCGCCCCTCCAGGTCCCGGCGCAGCGCGCCGGTGTTGTAGAGCTCACCGTTGTAGACGATAACGTAGTCCTGTCCCTCCCGGGACCGGGTCATGGGCTGTCTGCCCCGGTCCGGGTCGATGACCGCCAGCCGCCGGTGGACCAGCGCCCCGGCGGGGCAGGTCCACTCCCCCCTGTCGTCGGGGCCCCGGTGGTGCAGCGTCTCCCCCATGGAATGGGCAATGGCCGCCCATTCCGGACGGCCATTGTCCCGCTCAAAGTGGATGAATCCGGCAATTCCGCACATACGCAGTTCTCCTTTCGGGTTTACACCGCTAGTATATGCAAAAACCGGGCTTTTGCCCCGCCAAGCGGAAAAAAGGCCCCGGACTTCCGTAAAAGTCCGGGGTGGGAAAAGCAGAATTCGCGTTGGGGATTCGGAGGGGATTGGAAGGACTTAGATGTCCATATCCAGCAGGTAGGAGCTCAGACCCTTGCCGTGCATATCCACGGACAGGGAGCGGGTGACGCCGCCGCCCAGGGCGGCGTACATGACGAAGTTGAGGGCGTGGATGTTGGGCAGCTCGTAGCGGACCACCTCGCCCTTGACGATGCCCTTGAAGTGCTCCTTCACCTTTTCGGCGGTGACCTTCTCCTTGAGCAGCGCAAAGTCCTTGGCGTCGTAAGCGATGAGGGACACGTTGGAGATGTTGCCCTTGTCGCCGGTGCGGGAGTGTGCGATATCCCAGAGTTTCATGGCGGATACTTCCTTTCTGTCCCTAAAATCAGACTTCAAAAATTTCGGCTTCCGGCTTGACGTCGTAGCGGCTGACCAGGATGGAGGCCACGGACACGATGTCGCGGGTGCGCTTCACGGCGCCGCAGCCGCCGGCGGGGCCGTTGGTGTAGAGAGCCTCCACCTCGTTGGCGATGATGTCGGCGTCCGCCTTGGTCTTGGCCCGGCCGGCCACCCGGACCCGGACCTCGCTGGGCTCCTCGTTGTACTGGTAGTCGGGGTTCCAGTACAGGCTGTTGCAGCCGATGAGGTCGAACTTGAGCTCGTCGAAGGTGTTGGGGGCCACCAGCTCCAGCCGCTCCTTGACGATGTCCAGGGCCAGCTTGGCGCGGGCGACGCAGCCGGGTCCGCCGTAGGAAATCTCGCCGTCGCCGATGAAGCAGTCGCGGTAGCCGATGGAGCACTTGAAGGTCTCGGTCTTGGGCTTGCCGGTGGCGCCCTCCACCTGTACCTTGTCCTTGGCCACCTCGGTAAACTTGACCTGCTTGAAGTCGGCCACCACGTCGGGGGTGAAGTAGTTCTCGGGGTCGTGGATCTCATAGACGATCTGCTCGGAGCAGGTCTCTACGGTCACCATGCCGCCGGCCTCGGGGACCTTGGTGACAAAGAAGGAGCCGTCCTCAGCCACCTCGATGATGGGGAAGCCCAGGTGGCCCACGCCGGGCACGTCCTTCTTGCCCGGCTCGGCGAAGTAGCCGCCGGTAACCTGGCCGCCGCACTCCAGCAGGTGGCCCACCATGGTGCCCTTGCCCAGCTTGTCCCAGTCCTCCAGGGACCAGCCGAACTCGTGGATGAGGGGGGCCATGAAGATGGCGGGGTCGGAGACACGGCCGGTGATGACCACGTCGGCGCCCAGATCCAGGGCCTTCAGAATGCCCTCCACGCCCATGTAGGCGTTGGCGGAGACAATCTCGCCGGGCAGCTTGGACAGGGGCTCGTGGGTCTCCCAGACCTCGGTGTCCCTGTACTTGTCGATGACGGGCAGCAGATCGTCGCCGGTGACACAGGCGATCTTCATGCCGGTGAGGCCGTGCTTGCGGGCGATCTCCACGCACTTCTTGGCGGCGGCCTGGGGGTTGGCGGAGCCCATGTTGGTGATGATCTTCACCTTGTGCTCCCAGGCCAGAGGGAGGGCCTTTTCCATGCGGTGCTCCAGCAGCCCGTTATAGCCCTTGGTGGGGTCCTTCAGCTTGGCCTGCTGGCCGATGGCGATGGTGCGCTCGGCCAGGCACTCGTAGCTGATGTAGTCCAGATTGCCCTTCTCAATGAGTTCCAGGGAGGGCTCCAGGCGGTCGCCGGCGTAGCCTGCGCCGCTGCCGATACGGATGGTTTTCATAGTACGACTTCCTTTCTAGCAGTTAAAAGGTAGGTGTGGTTCAGATGGAGATGCCGCCGGTGATGACGCCCACCACCAGCATGATGAGGGAGATGGCCCACACCATGGGAATGGTCTTTTTCTGATGCTCGCCCAGGTCCACGCCGGCCAGGCCTACCAGCAGGAAGGTGGAGGCGGTGAGGGGGGAGACAGGGAAGCCGGTGGTCATCTGGCCCAGAATGGCGGCCTGGCCCACGTTGACGCCGGCCACGCCGAAGCCCTCGGCGGTCTGCGCCAGCACGGGCAGCACGCCGTAGTAGAAGGAATCGGGGTCAAACAGCAGGGAGGCGGGCATGGAGATGATACCCACAATGATGGGGAAGAACCGGCCCAGAGAGGCGGGGATGAGGGCGGTGAGCGCGCCGGCCATCTCGGTAATCATGCCGGTGCCCTTCATGATTCCGGTAAAGCAGCCGGCGGCGAAGAGGACGGAGCACATCATCAAGCACTCCTTGGCGTGGGCGTCCACCCGGGCCTTGGAGTCCTTCACGTTGGGGTAGTTGATGACGGTGGCCAGCACGTAGAAGACCATGAAGACCACGGCAGGGGCAAAGCCGGAGAACAGCAGGGAGAGGATGGCCAGGATGATGAGGGCCAGGTTGATGGGGAAGAGATGGGGCCGCAGCAGGGCCTTCTGCTCGTCGGAGAGCTCGGCCATAGTGACTTCGGCATTGCCCAGGGCCACGGAGCCGATGCGGGCTTTCTCCTTCTTGCCCAGCAGGGCGGCGAATACCACCACGCAGATTAGGCCCACGATGACGGCGGGGAGAACGGGCATGAACAGCTCCTTGACCACGTCCACGCTCAGAGCGGTGGCGGCGCGGATGGTGGGGCCGCCCCAGGGCAGGATATTCATGGTGCCGGCGGCCATGGCGACGATGGTGGCCAGGGTGGTGCGCTTCATGCCCACGGCGTCATACAGGGGCACCAGCGGGGGCACGCAGATCAGGAAGGTGACGGCGCCGGAGCCGTCCAGATGGACGCACATGGCCAGGATGGCGGTGCCGATGGCGATCTTCACGGGGTCGGTGCCCATCATCCTGGTAATGCCGCCGATGATGGGGCGGAAGGTGCCGGCGTCGGTGAGGATGCCGAAGAACAGGATGGAGAAGATGAACATGACGCCGGTGGCGGCCACGGAGCCGATGCCGGACGAGCCGGTAATCATCTTGCCCAGGGACTTAAAGTTGGCCATGAAGTTGACGACGCCGGCGGTGCCCTCCGGGGCGCCCTCCGGGACTACTGCGATGAAGAAGCAGGCCAGGATGCCGGTGATGACGGGGACCGCGATGAGGGCGACCAGGGGAGACGCTTTCTTGGTCATGATCAGGACGAGCATGACGATGACTGTGATGAAACCAAGTGCTGCTAACATGCAAATACCTCCTCGTTTTTGCAGCGCGATCTGTGGGGCTTCTCGCTTGCGCTTAGTTAACAAAGCAAGGGGCGTGCCAAAACTTGAGAAAGAAAATAAAAAAGCCCCGCGGCGCCTGGGGGACAAGGCACCGCGGGTTTTGGGAACGGGGCGGAGCGCGGCCAATTGGCCGCACCGCAATTCTAAAATATTAGAAATCCGACATGTTTTGCGGGACGAATGGGGTTCCAAACCGTTGCAAATGGCGAAATTCTAAAATGCTGGAACTGATTTCTAAAATACTAGAAGTCGGGCGCGTTCAGCTTGTTGTATAGGCTGGCCAGAGAGATGCCCAACTGGGCGGCCGTTTTTTTCTTGCCCTCCAGACTGGTGCCGTTCCGGGCCAGCAGCCGCTGGATTTCCCGCTTTTCAAAGGCCCGGACCCTTTGGACCAGAGGGAGGGCGGCGTCGTGCTCCGCGGGGCGGCGCAGGTCGGCGGGGAAGGCCTCGCAGGTAATGACGCCGGAGGGGGTGAGGTAGGCGGAGAACTCCAGCACGTTGCGCAGCTCCCGCACGTTGCCGGGCCAGCTATGCGCCTGGAGGAGGCGCACGGCCTCGTCGGTGAGGGTAAAGGGGCGGCGCAGCTTGTGGGAGAGCTGGTCCAGAATGGCGGTGGCCAGGGCGGGGATGTCGCCGGTCCGCTCCCGAAGGGGCGGAATGTGGATGGGAAAGGTGTTGAGGCGGTAATAGAGGTCCTTTCGAAACTTGCCCTGATCCACATAGTCCGGCAGGCTGGCGTTGCACGCGGCGATCACCCGCACATCCACGTCGATCTCCTTGACCCCGCCCACCGGACGGATGCGGCGCTCCTGAAGCACCCGGAGCAGCTTGGCCTGGAGGCCCAGGTCCATCTCGGAGATCTCGTCCAGGAAGAGGGTGCCGCCGGCGGCGGCCTCGAAGAGCCCCAGCTTGCCGCCCTTTTTCGCCCCGGTGAAGGCCCCCTCCACGTAGCCGAACAGCTCGGACTCCAGCATGTTGGAATTGAAGTTGGCACAGTTGATGGCCACAAAGACCCCCTCCCGCCGGAGACTGGCGTTGTGGATGGCCTGGGCGTAGAGCTCCTTTCCGGTGCCGCTCTCCGACTCCAGCAGCACGGTGGCGTCGGTGGCGGCGATCTTTTCCGCCAGGGCCTTGGTCTGGGCTCCCGCCGGGCTCTCGGCCACGATGTCGTCGAAGGTATACCGGGCGCCGTTGGCCTTGTTGATGCGGTGGAGGACCTGCTTGCTCCGGGCCTCCATGGCCTCCAGCTCTTCCCGGGCCCGATAGGCGTCGTCCAGGAAGGTGACCACCGATAGGCCGCCCAGAAGCACCCCGTCCCGGTAGATGGGGTACAGGTTGACAAAGTAGAAGTCCTCCACCTCCTGCCGGGTCAGATGGAGGATGGGCTCGCCCTTCTCCAGCACATCGGGCAGGCGGGCGCCGGGCCGCAGGTCCCGGAGCCGGTAGCCCTCGATGGGGCCGATATCGCCTCCGGCCTCCTTGTTGAGAAATTCCCGGTAGGCCGTGTTGCCGAAGACGATGATCCCGTCGGTGTCGATGATGGTGATGCCCTCCCGCATGGCGTTGAAGGCGGCGCGGGCGGCCTCGTTGAGCTCCATGGGTGCCCCCCCTTTCCGTAGGGCTATTGTATCCCGTCCGGCGGAGGGACGCAAGAGGGATTGTCAAAGCCGTCCGTATCCTTTATAATTGGGAAAAACGAGGAGGCGGGACGCATGGAAACCATGATCATCGGCATCGCCGGCGGGACCGGCTCGGGCAAGACCACCCTGACCCAGCATCTCAAGGACCACTTTGGGGAAAACGTCAGCGTGGTCTACCACGACAACTATTATAAGGCCCATCCCAATATGCCCTATGAGGAGCGCTGCAAGCTCAACTACGACCACCCGGACGCCTTCGATACCGACCTCATGGTGGAGGATCTGAAGACGCTGTGCGCAGGCCAGACCATCCACTGCCCGGTGTACGACTATACCATTCACAACCGCTCCAAGGACACGGTGGAGGTGCGCCCCACCAAGGTGGTCATCGTGGAGGGCATTTTGATCTTCCACCCCAAGGAGCTGCGGGACCTGATGGACATCAAGATCTTTGTGGACACCGACGCCGACGTGCGAATCCTGCGGCGCATTCTGCGGGACGTAAAGGAGCGGGGCCGGAGCTTGGACTCGGTCATCAGCCAGTATTTGAATACGGTCAAGCCCATGCACCAGCAGTTTGTCCAGCCCAGCCGCCAGTATGCGGACATTGTGGTGCTGGACGGGGGCCACAACCTGGTGGCGCTGGATATGATCACCCAGCGCATCAAGAGCCACGTGGACGGGGGGTAGAACGAACCGGACTTCTGCTACAGGAGTCCGATTCTTTTTTTCAGCAATATTTGAAATGTGACCAAAATGTATCTTTTCTGAGTTAGACTTGGTGCATAGAACACACAGAGCCTCTCATATGGATGGAGGTGATTGCTGGTGAAGCAATCCACAGGCGAGAGGGAGACCTTCGTGGTGCGCATCCTCAATACGCAGAACGCCACCTGGCAGGGGACGGTCACCTGGACGGACGGCCGGAGGACGGAGCCCTTCCGCAGCGCGTTGGAGCTCATCCGCCTGATCGACAGTACCCTGCTGGAGCAGGAAGAGGAGGGGGATGCGCCGGGCCGGGAGAACTGAGAAAGAGGAGCGCCCTTTTCCAAGTCTGGCAGACAGACGCAGCGAACCCGAGAAAGCAGAACACGTGCAGAGGCAAACCGGCCGAAAGGCCGGGACGCAAAGCCAGGAGGCTAAAGCGGCTGTGCCGCCAGGCTCGTCCGGCCGCCACAATGTTCCACTCTTTTTAAGAAGGAGAATGAAACATGATGGCAAAGAGAATGAAGAGGACCCTGGCCCTGGCGCTATCGCTGGTGATGGTGTTGGGCCTCCTGCCCGCCGCCGCCTTTGCGGCCCGGGTGGAGGACGAGTACGACAGTACCGCCCAGATCGTGGATGCGGGCGGCACGCGGTACTTCAAGAAGGACGGCAACGGCGTGGCCGAGACCACAAAAGAGGCCGGCGACGCCATCCTGGAGATTACCAAGAGTGTGGCCGGGACCCAGGTGGAGAATGAGTTTGAGATTACGCTCCAGGTCAAGACCACCGAGGACCTGACCACCATCCCCGGCAAGACCCCCGACAGCGCCGTGGTGCTGGTGCTGGACGTGTCCAACAGTATGGACGACTGCGCCAAGTGCGGCAAGGAA
>Ga0129308_1000881_pt1 | contig 37711 bp, 21 predicted proteins | sample L827metagenome_FD_94440 | JGI IMG/M metagenome (GOLD analysis project Ga0129308, IMG submission 94440) | Ring-tailed lemur group fecal microbial communities from Wisconsin, USA - L827 metagenome | ecosystem: Host-associated > Mammals > Digestive system > Large intestine > Fecal | place: USA...
AACAGACAGCCAGTTACAGTGTTGAGATCTGGAAGCGATTCCGTAAGTGGGGAGGTATTCCTACCGGCATCACGCAGAATATAAAAGACCTGCTGGCAAGCCGGGAGATTGAGAATATCTTTGAAAACTCGGATTTCATTTATATGCTCAATCAGGCAGCCGGGGACCGGCAGATTTTAGCGAAGCAGCTGAATATTTCTCCAACGCAGCTGTCTTATGTGACAAACAGCAATGAAGGGGAGGGACTGCTGTTTTATGGGAATGTGATTATCCCATTTGTGGACCATTTCCCTAAAAATAAGCTATACCAGTTGATGACATCGAAGCCCCAGGAGATGGGAGGTGAGGTCTGATGATCTCGTTTTTAACACACTTTGCAGCTTTTTGCGGAGGTTCCCTGTTTGGAATCTTCTTCATGTGTCTGCTGCAGGCACGCAGGTTGAATAAGTAAGGAGGATAGCAGAATGGCCAAGCAGAGAATGAAAGCCAGGGATAAGAAAGTCCAAAAGATGACACGTAATGGGCTGGTAGAAAAGAACCTGGCTGATAATTCTTCTGTCAGGGTGAGCAAACGTTCCGGCGATGCCAGACTTTATCGGAACCGAAACCCTGATGAGGAAGCAGAAGTTTTACAGACAGAGGAAGTTGTCGGAAAAGAGAAAGGGCAATCCGCAAAGAAACGGGGAAGTTCCCCAAGAGAACCGACAGCTAACAAGAGGGGAGAATACTATAACCGGCAATATCTGAACGTAACAAAGAGGGAAATTGGTACAAAGCGTGCGGATATCTCTGGGAAACTTGTGGATAAAAAGCCTTCTAATGGTAAGGTAAAGTTGAAAACCGGCCAGGACGATGGTTATGGAGCCAGATTATATGAAAAGAAGGCGGAGCTGTCTGAAACGCGGGGCGATTCCAGAAAAAAATCCAGTGGTGGTGCGAAACGTCCAACGCAGAAAAGGCGGCTGAACTTTGCTTATGAGGAAACCGGAGCTGCAGTGGCAGGGGCGGGAGGTGAAGCAGTCAGTCAGAGAAATCCGAAACCTGATCATCCGGATAAACAAAACCTCAAAGCAAAAGTTCAGGATGGAAAAATGGATGGAGCGAAAATTCCAAAGAAACATTCCATCCGCGAGAAAGTTTACCAGGAGGAACAGGCTGCCGGGAAAAAGGTGAGGCTTAGATTTGCAAAAGATGAGGCTGCACCGACTGAAATAACACCAGCATCGGGTAAGTTGGCGGCAGGAGAGAAGAAAGCATCTCTGGTTAAAAAAGCAGCTATGGCAGGGGCAGCTGCCATGCATCACGAGATTGGTAAAAGTGAAGATGACAATGCAGCTGTGGAAGGTGCAAATAAACTCATGCAGAGCGGGGAGGCTGGCTATTATCTGGCAGACCGGAGCATTCGTGCCAGAAGCCGTAGTCAGAGAAAGCGGATAGAGCGGCAGATCAGGAAATCTGACCGGACAGAGGTAAGAAAGCTTTATGAGAAAGCCCTATCGGAAGATGAAAAGCTGAAAAACAGCAGCCAGCTAAACAAGCTGATCCAGAAGCAGCGCATTAAAAAGGAGTATGCAAAGGCAAAGCATACGGAACAGGCGATGGGAACTGCTACCGTTGGTACGATTGATTATATTAAGAAGATCGGCGGTAAGGTCACAAATTTTTTCAAAGAGAACAGGAAGTTTTATGTAAGCATTGGGGTGTTGATCGGCCTGATGCTTTTAATTATGTCCTCTGTTACCTCCTGCGCGGCGATGTTTATGCAGAATACGGTAAATTACACAGGAGTTAGCTATATGTCAACGGATGAAGCAATCCGGGAAGCAGACCTTTATTACACCCAGCTGGAAGCACAGCTTCAGGAACGGATCAACCAGATGGAAACCGAGGAGCCGGGGCATGAAGAATACCGGTACAATATCGGGCCGATTGAGCATGATCCATTTGTGTTAATCAGTTACCTGTCGGCAAAGTATGAGGTTTTTACCTTTGAGGAAGTGAAGCAGGAGCTGGATGAACTCTTTGCTTTGCAGTATCACCTGCAGCTGGAAGCGGTGAATGAGACAGTCACAGAGACGAGGATGGTGCGGGTAGGGGAATCACTGGGGCAGGTAGTTACCAGCGGTTACTGCAGCTGCCCGATCTGCTGCGGCATCTGGTCCGGCGGACCGACAGCCAGTGGCGCATATCCAACAGCCAATCATACCATTGCGGTAGATGCAACAAATCCCTTTGTACCGATGGGAACCAGAGTTGTAATGAATGGTGTGGAGTATACGGTGGAAGATACCGGCGGTTTTGCCAGGTATGGTGTTCAATTCGATGTGTATTATGATTCCCATTCAGACGCATTGGCGCATGGACACCGGACCTGGGAGGCGTTTCTTGCGGACGATAACGGAAGCCAGGAAGTAGAAGTCACCAGCACCAGAAATGTGGATGTATTGAATGTTACTTTGGAGAGTAAAAGTCTTCTGGCAATCTGCCAGGACCGGCTAAGCATGTTCAAAAAAGAGCTTTTTAGTGCTTACAACCAGACAAAAGGAAATCTGCAGATGTTTGAAAGTCCCTTTGATTTTAACTGGTATGGACGGGTAAGCAGTTATTATGGCTACCGCATTCATCCGATCACCGGGGCAAACCAGATCCACAACGGGCTTGATATCGGGGTGCCATCAGGAACCAGCGTGAAAGCCGGGCTTACCGGGACAGTTACTGCATCTGCATATAATGACAGCTATGGAAATTACGTCATTATCCAGGATGAGGATGGATATGAACTGCGGTATGCACATCTGGAGAACAGGAATGTCACACAGGGAACAGCAGTCACGAAAGGGGATGAGATTGGAAAATCAGGGAACACAGGAACGTCAACAGGGAGCCACCTGCATGTGGAACTTCTGAAAGAAGGGGAGCGGCTGAATCCGATCTTCTATCTGGAGACCGGAACTGGAACGATCTTTGGAAGCAATGAGTACACAACGGAGGCAGCACAGCGCCTGCTGGAAGAAGCTGATCGCTATCTTGGTGTGCCTTATGTCTGGGGAGGCTATTCCCCCAGCGGTTTTGACTGTTCCGGATTTGTCAGCTATTGTCTCACCAATTCCGGGGTAAGAAATACAGGAAGGCTGACAGCACAGGGGCTTTACAATATCTGTACGCCGGTTTCAGAGTCCGATGTACAGCCGGGGGACCTGATTTTCTTTACCGGAACCTATAACGCCGGGGAGCCGGTGACGCATATCGGTATCTATGTCGGCAACGGCCAGATGATCCATTGCGGGCACCCGGTACAGTACACGTCAATTTATTCACCGTACTGGCAGAGCCACTTTTATGGATTTGGCCGGTGGTGATTACAGAAAAGGGCAGCTCTTGGCTGCCCGGAAAGGAGAAGCGATGAAACGATTGGAAAAAGCCATTGCGGAGTGCGAAAAAGCAAGAGAGCGCATGGAAGCATCAAAGGCAAAGTATGAGGAAGATGTCAAAAAACTGCGGGCTGCAGAAGCGGCGGTGACAGAAGCGGAAAATCTGGAGTATGTCCGTATTGTCCGTGAAATGAACATGACTATTCCGGAGTTTGAATTATTAAGGGAACAGTTAAAGGCAGGGGTGATAAGCCCGGTGCTGCCGGAAAAGGAGGAGCATGGTGATTATGAGGAAGCTGCCGGTGAAAGCTATTAGAAAAGGACTGGTTGGAATTTCGCTGCTGCTATGTCTGGCATCCAGGCCCGGAGCTGTTTCTGCGGAAGAACGGGTCCAGCCTGTCATTACCATTGAAAAGCCGGAGGGATGGAAGCAGGGAAGTATTTCCATTGGAGTGTCTGTAGACATTAGTGAGATGGAGGATGATTTTGCGATCAGCCGGATCGAGGCCAAAACGGGGAATGAAGATAACTGGACGGATATTACCCAGAGCAGGAGCATTTCAATCAGTGGAAATACGACGGTCTATGTGCGGATCACAGATGCACAGGGGAATGTCTATGAACAGAACCGTTCCATCAAGTGCTATGACGAAGAACAGCCGACTTTGGCAGCGTCCCTGACAGATGGGGTACTGACGATTCAGGGAACAGATACCGTTTCGGGGATTGCTGCCATTACGGTAAACGGTACATCTTATACGGATTTAACGGACGGGATGCTGAAAGTACAGCTTACCCAGAATGATTTCACGACCAAAAAGATTGAGATCACAGCAACGGACGGAGCCGGGAATACATCGGAAACGTATTCTATGCAGAACCCGTATTATGAATGGGCAGTAAGGGAGGCCCAGAGGCAGGCTGCACAAAATCAGGATAGCGGATTATCCACCACCACACCGACAGATGGGAATGGGGAGACAGATGCTACGACAGCACCGCTTCCGCAGGATGCGCAGGCGAGTGAACCGACAGAAGCCAGGGGAACTGTGGATGAGAGGACCATTACCGGAATAGAGGAAGAACTGGCAGCGTCCGGTGAAACGGTGGCTTCTATCGACCAGACGGCGCAGAAGGGCGGCAAAGAGTTTTATACAATCTCCACCAAGAGCGGCAAAATCTTTTATCTGATCGTAGATAATGACCGGCAGGAAAACAATGTCTATTTTCTTACCGAGGTAGGCGAGAAAGATCTTCTGAACTTTACGCTTTCTGACACAGTAACGCTTCCACAGGTAGATACAGTATATGCTGAAGTAGAGCAGAAGGAACCGGAGACGGAAGCTCCCACACCGGAACCAGAGACTACGGCGGTTCCCCTAGAACCAGAAGAAACAGAAAAAACATCTCCGATAGGCGGATATCTACTGCTTGCATTTGTTGGTGCTGCTGCTTTAGGGGCAGGCTATTATTTTAAAATTTATAAGCCGAAACATGACTTTGTCGAGGAAGATGAATATGAGGAAGATGCAGAGGAAACCGACGGTGAGGAAGATTTTGAAGAATATGGCTTTGATGAAGAAAACTGATCGGAGGGGAGATTATGGTGGAAGAGTTGAACAGGCATATGTCGCGTTTGCCGGATGAAACGTATTATGCCACGCACCTGACTTACATGGAAATGGATGCAGTTACGGTTCCGCTGAAAAGCCGGAAAGATGCAGAAAAAATAGCTGCTGACTGCCAGGGCCGTATGTGCCAGGTGGAAAAAGACCGGGATGAGCTGGTGAGGGTAGAGCCACCGCAGCTTTATAACCTGCTTGATTTACAGCAGGAGGCGGCAAGAATTTTTGGATATACTGCAGGGCAGACAAAGCAGCTGGCATTGTCTTTATATGAAAAAAATCTGCTGACCGATCCGGAAACGGACAGCCGGTATCTGCCGGAGAATATGGGCTATACTGTGGAGAAGCTGGTTCGGATTCTCATGGAAGAACTTCCGTTTATGGAAAGATATTCATTGAAGCCCAAAGTGAGGCAGCTGCTTGGGGATGATCCGATGGCAGGAAATCACGCGATCCTTCCGATCCCTGCAGGAAGGGGGTGGAAAACAATAGAACTTAGTGAACAGGAACGGAACCTTCTCCTGCTTGTTGGGGGCAGGGTACTTCTTGCAGCTGCAGATGCGCATCTCTATGAAAACCATAAAAGCCAGCTGACCTGTAATTACCATACCTTTTTCACAAATGCAAAGCGAGTGAGACAGGAAGGGCATCGGGAGATTGAAAAGAAAATGGAAAGGTTCTTTAAAACAGATAAGGATATACAGGGCGAAAAGGAACTGGAGATTTATCTGGGAAAAGTATTTGGTCCATGTGATACTTCTGTTGCAATAGCAAGTTCAGCGGATATGGCATGGAGCCAGGATAATTTGTAAAAATAATAGTCCTATTTGATAGAGGCAGACAGTCAGGTTAAGGCTGTCTGTTTTTCTATAAAAATTTTTAGAAAGAACGAGGTAAATGAACATGGGAAGAAAAAGAAAGTTAAGAAGGGTTCTCTCTGGACTGATGGCAGTGTTTACAATCATGTCTACGGTTTTATCACCGCTGACAGCGTATGCTTCAGAGCTTGTCCCGGAGGAACCAAAACCGCCGCTTTATGAGGAAGTCAAAGATCAGCTGGATGCAGATGAAGTTGTAACCGCAAAGGATTATGAGATGGAGATAGGTTACAACTTTGATCTGAAAGTGGATTTCAGCAACATTGAAATTCCGGATAATCTGAAGGTGAAAGTAACTTTTGAGGAAGCAAAAAATGCTGACGGATGGGATTTTGCTAACAACCATGCGGACACCTATAAGGCGGTGTATTATGTGGAGCCATTGACAACGGATCATCCGAAGTATCAGATCAGTAGAAACCTGATCGTAAAGGAGCCGGTGACAGAGACGCAGGCAGAAGTTGTCACCGAAAGTGGGCAGAATTTTCAGGAAGCAGAAGAAAGCGCGGATGATGGTGAGTCAGACTCGCAGGCGGATATTCCTACTGCTTACAGTGAAATGCCGGTAAGTTCTGGTTTGGTACTGTCCGAAGCATTGACTGAAAATAATGTTGAAGCAGTATCAGAAGAAAGAGCAGATATTTCTGATGTATCAGGTGAGGAAATCACAGAGCAGGAAACAAGCCAGGATGATATTGATCTATACGAGCCGGAAACAGAAAGAACGGAGGAAGAAACTTTTTCGGAAGAAATTACTTCTGAAGTGACGGAGGTGATGGAAACAGAAGAAAGCGTCGATCATGTGACAGAAGAAACAGAGGACATTCTTGTAGTAGAGCCGGAAACGGAAATTTCTTCTGAGCCGGAAAGTGGAATGGAAACAGAAGCAGGGACGGAAATTGAAACAGAGATTGAGACTGAAACCGAATCTGAGACGGAGACAGAGAAAGAAGGGGACTACCAGGTAAACATTACCCGGGGAGAAGAACTTGGCATCACACTGGATCATGAAGATGGAAGTTACGATGCCGGTGAGACAGTTACATTTTCCACAAACATGCCGGAGGGTAGCCTGACAGCAGTGGGTGCCCTTAAAGTGGCAGGAAATGAAGCGGGTAATACAGCAGATCTTTTATATTCTGAAGTAACCTATAATGCAGCTGCAGATACATTTAGTTTTGAAATGCCTGCTGATGATATCGCGCTGGAAGTTGCATCTGACTATGCGGAGGGCGGTATTATGCTGATGGCCGCCGGGGATGAGAACCCGTGGGATGAAGCGACAGAAATTGAGGCAAACACTTATTACTACTATTCGGATGGAACATTGCATCCGTTCAACTCCGTTATGGGCAGCGGCGGAAATGATTCCTATAAATATGTACGCTATAAGGTAAACGGAAAGACCTATACGGTGAATGCGTATTGTATGCAGCACTCCATGGCTTCCCCGCCAAGTGGCACCACCTATAAAAATATGATTGAGCTGGATGAGGGCGGTGATGATAAATATCTTAGAAAAGCATTGTTCTATGGTTATGGTGGACCCGGCTGGGGCCAGACTTTTAATGGTTATAGTATCAAAACAATCATGACAAATGCAGGCTGTACCTCAGAAACCAGAGCAATGCAGCACTACTTGGTAGACTATTTGTATGATGGTGAATCCGGTTTCGGCGGCGCACTCTCTACAACTGCAAAAAATATGTTAAAAGAGATCAAGGCTGCACTGGCTAAGATGCCTGACCCGACCGCCATGGAACTGCTTCCGGGCCTTTCCGTAACGGCGAATGGAAGGGATACGGAAAGTTTCACCTGGAAAGCAAATGAGGCGTTTACGCTTACCATCCATCTGGAAAACGGGGTCAGCCTTGTGAATGAGACTACGGGAAAGACATCTACTGGAAATGTGACGGTAAAGGGCGGCGATAAGTTCCATCTGACAGCGACCACAGATAATATCAGCAGCCTGAGCGGAAACTATGCGATTACTTCTAATTATCCTTTGGATTTCCATGCAATGCTTTTGAAACTGCAGAATTCCCAGGACATTGGATTTGGATATTATACAGATTCTTCGGAGATTTCTCTTTCCGTTGACTGGCCGGAACAGGCGCAGCTTGACATTGTAAAGCAGGACGGAGGTTCCGGAGCAAAACTGGCCGGAGCTGTGTATGGAGTTTACAGTGATGCAGCCTGCCAGAACCTGATCGTCCAGATGCCTGCCACTGATAACAACGGTGCTTCCAGTGTGACTTTTAATGTTACGGGCAGTACGGTCTATTTAAAGGAGCTTACCGCACCGAAAGGGTATCAGTTGAATGTGAACGCAGTCGGCGTAGCTGTGGCGGCTGGAAAAACATCTTCACAGACGCTGACGGACACGGAAATTCTGGGCAGCCTGAAAATTTATAAAGAAGGGCAGGTACTGACCGGAGCTGCCACTGGGGCTGATGGAACAACCTTCCAGTATGAAAACCGGAGGCTGGCCGGAGCCGTTTATACAGTGACTGCAGCGGAGGATATTGTTGCGGCAGACGGCAGGACGGTTCTCAAAAAGGGTGCTGTGGCTGCGGAAAATGTGGTGACGGGGGCAGACGGCTCTGTGACCGTGAGTAACCTGCATCTTGGCAAATATACAGTGACAGAGACTGGAGCGCCTAAGAATTATATTAACAAGGGAGAGGCCAAAACGGTTACAATCGCTTCCAGTGATCAGACAGCTGAGGTTGTCTTTGCGGAAGTGACCTTTACCAATGACCGACAAAAAGCAGAATTATCGGTAGTAAAACAGGATAAAGAGACCAATTCTCCATTATCCGGCGGTGTGTTTGCTTTGTATGCGGATTCCGATATTAAAAATGTGGACGGGACAGTGGTTGCTCCGAAAGATACGTTGATTGGAAAAGTAACAACAGGAAGTGACGGATATGGAAAATTCAGTGCGGACCTTCCGATTGGGTACAGCTATTATGTGAAGGAAATCCAGGCACCGGATCAGTTCCTTTTGAATACTTCGGATGTGTACCGCTTTTCATTTGCCTATACCAGCGATAAAGAAGCAACCGTGAAATTTACCCATACTTTTATCAATGAGGAACCAAGAGGGAATATCACGATCTATAAAGAGGGTGAAATGCTGGCAGGTGCATCGGTTACAGATAACGGAACCGTCTTCCAGTACGACCTTAGAAAACAAAAGGGCGCTGTATATGATGTATACGCAGGCGCTGACATCAAAACAGCTGCCGGGAAGCTGATTTATCAGAAGGGTGCAGTGGTAGCAGAAAACCTGATTACCGGCGAGGATGGAAGTGTTACGCTTTCCGGCCTTTATCTTGGCACTTATACGGTGAAAGAAAAAACAGCCCCGCAGAATTTTGTCAACAAAGGGGAAACCAAGAATGTGACGCTTTCCTATAATGGGCAGACAGAGAAGGTAGTCCTTGGGAATACGACCTTTCAGAATGACCGACAGAAAGTGGCTGTGACGGTTACTAAAGTGGACAATACTACGAAAAATCCCCTCTCCGGCGGTATTTATGGGCTGTATGCGGCAGAAGATATCAAAAATGTGGATGGTACAGTAGTTGTAAAGAAAGATACCTTTATTGAAAAAGTGACGACAGGAGCGGATGGCAGGGCGGTTTATACTGCCGATCTTCCGGTTGGATATAGCTATTATGTGAAAGAGCTGCAGGCCCCGGACTGCTATGTAAGAAATACGGATGATATCTATACCTTCACATTCCGCTATACCCATGATGGGGAAGCTACTGTGAACTTTTCTCATACCTTTGAGAATGAGCGGGTTAATGCGAAGATCAATCTGGTGAAAAAGGATGCAGAGACAGGAAACACCCCGCAGGGGGATGCTACACTTGAAAAGGCAGTTTATGGCCTGTATGCAAGGGAAGATATTGTGCATCCGGATAAAAAGACCGGTGTGATTTATAAAGCCGGTACACAGATCGCAACACTAACGACTGACGCAAAAGGGGAAGCATCCATCGGGGACCTTTATCTTGGAAAATACTATGTGAAGGAGATCACCCCGTCAAACGGCTATCTGCTGGATGAAAAAGAATATGATTTATCCTGTGATTTTGAGGGTGATCTGGTGGCAACGGTAGAAAGGACTGCCACTTCTTTGGAGCAGGTGATTAAGCAGCCTTTTCAGCTCATTAAGGTGGCTGACAATGACAAGACTGATGCGGACCTGCTTTCCGGTGTGGGATTTACTGCTTATCTGGTAAGCTCCTTAAAAGTAAAAGAAGATGGAAGCTATGATTTTGCTTCTGCAGAACCGGTAGTGATTGGAGAAAATAGTGCGACAGAAATTTATACGAATAACAAGGGCCATGCGGTATCTATTGCAATTCCGTTTGGAACTTATATTGTAAGGGAAACAACAACGCCCCATAACTTTAAGCCGGTGGATGATTTTATCGTAAGGATTACTGAAAACCATCCAACGGAACCGCAGGTTTGGCGTGTGCTTTTGGATGATGAATTTCAGGCAAAGCTGAAGATCATCAAACAGGATGATGAAACCGGGAAATCTGTTCTGGCTGCAGGTACAGAGTTTAAAGTCTTTGACCTTGATAACAATGTATATGTGGAGCAGGTGACGACCTATCCGACGACGGTAACGCATACCTCTTATTTTACGGACAGCGAAGGCTATCTGATCCTGCCAAATAACCTGCTTGCAGGAAATTACCGGATTGAGGAAGTAACTGCTCCGGAGGGATATACCATTAACCGGAATTATGTGAATATAAAGGTGGATACCGATACGATGTACCAGATCGACCAGACTTCCGGGGATGCGATCATTGAAGTAGTCTATGAAAACCACCCGGTGAAAGGGGAACTGCAGGTAATCAAAAAAGGTGAAGTTTTAAGCGGGTACAGGAAAGATTTTGAATATGAGATCCATTCGCTTGCCGGAGCTGTTTTTGCTGTATTTGCGGCAGAGGATATCTATACTGCAGATTATCAAATGGATGCGGAAGGCAACCGCATTTGTGAATACTGTGCCGGAGAGCTGGTTGCGGAGATCACGACCGGCGAGGATGGGAAGGCAGTCCTTGGCGACCTGCCTCTTGGAAGTTACCGGGTTATCGAGACAAAAGCTCCAGAAGGGTATGTACTGAATACTCAGGCGCAGGAAGTCACGTTCACTTATGCAGGTCAGGAAACTCCGGTTATTACGCAGACCGCTGAATTTGTGAATGACCGTCAGAGGGTAGAAGTGAAAGCAGTGAAAAAGGATGCGGAGAATGAATCTCTGCTTGCCGGTGCGGTGTTTGGTATCTATGCAAAGGAAGATATCAAAGTTGGAGATGCAGTTATTGTTAAGGCAGATACCCTGCTGGCCGAGGCTACAACCGGTGAGGATGGCTGCGCAGTATTTGAGAAAGATCTGCCGTTTGCTGATTTCTATGTGAAGGAGCTGCAGGCACCGGCAGGATATGTGTTTACCGCGGAGGCACATGAAATCCATGCGGTTTATCAGGGACAGGATGTGCCGGTGGCAGCGTTTATCGCAGAGTTTCATAATAAGCCGACTGTTACCGAATTTACAAAATCGGATATTACCACAGGTACAGAATTGGATGGTGCAACCCTTACCGTTCTGGATAAAGATAAAAAGGTGATTGATACATGGACTTCTGTGAAAGACGAGCCGCATGTCATTAAGCGTCTGCATGTGGGGGAGACCTACATCTTACGGGAGGAATTTGCTCCCTATGGATATCTGAAAGCGACAGATGCGGAATTTACCATAGCAGATACTGGTGAAGTACAGAAGGTGGGGATGAAAGATGAAGTGCCGACCGCATTATTAATCATCAACAAAAAGGGAGAGTTTCTTGATAAAGTGACACTTCTTAACAATGCGAAAGGCACGGTGGAGCATCTGTTTGAGTATGTGACCGGAAATCTGACGGAGGTATCCTTTGAGGTATATGCTGCCGAGGATATCAAAGCAGCAGATGGCATTAGCGCAGATTATTACAAAGCAGATGAACTGGTAACAACGATTACCACGGATGCGAATGGGATTGCCCAGGCGGGTGACCTTCCGGTTGGAAAATACTATGTGAAGGAAGTGGAAACTGCCCACGGTTATGTCCTGGATGGAGAACCGCGCTATGTGGATTTAAGCTACCGCGATCAGGATACTCCGGTTGTGACTTACAGTGAGCAGTGGCAGAATGCCAGACAGAAAGTAATTGTCCATGTATTAAAGAAGGAAAAGGACAGTGAAAGAGTTTTAAAAGGCGGTGTGTTCGGACTGTTTGCAGCGGAGGACATCAAAGGTGCCAACGGAAAAGTGCTGATGGAGGCTGATACTCTTATTGAACAGAGAACCACAGATGATAATGGACAGATCACGTTCACAGCGGATCTGCCGGTAGATGGAAAATACTATGTGCAGGAACAAAGCGCACCGGATGGATTTGTAACGACTGATGAGAAGCAGGAGTTTGTGTTTGAGTATCAGGGAGAGACGGAAAAAACCGTATCTTATGATTTTACCTTTGAGAATGAGCCGACTACGGTGGAGCTGACTAAAGCAGACCTTACTACCGGTAAGGAGCTTCCCGGTGCACATCTGCGGGTTATTGATGAAAAAGGTGACCTGGTAGATGAGTGGGTATCCGGAAACGAACCGCACGTTATCAAAGAGCTGGTCGTTGGGAAATCTTACACGATGATCGAGACAAAACCGGCAGACGGATTCGTGACGGCGGAAAGCCTTGATTTTACTGTAGAGAATACTGCCGAAATCCAGAAGCATGAGATGCTGGATGATGTGACAAAGGTAGAAATCAGTAAGACGGATATCACAGGTACACAGGAAGTTCCGGGAGCAAAGATTACGATTTTGGATGAGGACGATCAGGTAGTAGAACGCTGGACTTCCACGAATGAGCCGCATTACGTGGAGAAATTGCCGGTTGGAAAATATACGCTGCGAGAAGAACGTGCGCCCAAGGGATATGTTCTGACGGAGGATGTCACCTTTGAAGTGCTTGATACCGGAGAAATCCAGTCGGTCCAGATGAAAAATGATACGGCCAAGGGCAAGATCATTCTGAATAAAACAGATAAAGAGACTGGAAAACCATTGAAAGGCGTGGAATTTGAACTTCGTGATAGTAAAGGAAAAGTGCTGGAGACACTGAAAACAGACGCGGCAGGCCATGCGGAGAGCAGACTGTATGAGATCGCGACCTACGTGGACGGAGCATATGGTGCGGCAGTGAAATATTATCTGGTGGAGACGAAAACGCTGGATGGATATAAGCTGGAAGAAAACCAGCAGGAAATTGTCTTTGCATATGTGGATCAGGCAACGCCGATTATTGAGGTGAAACTGGAGGTTAAAAATGAGCCGGTGCCGGTAACACCGGAAAATCCGGGGACACCAGGAACCCCGACGGATGCGCCAAAAACCGGGGATCAGACACCGATTATACCGCTGATTGCTTTGATGGTTGGTGCAGTGTGTATTCTGGCTATTCTTTTGGTAAAAAAGAAAAACAGATATAAGAAATAGTAGAAACAGGAAGGGTGCCGAACTGGCACTCTTCTTTTAAAAACAGGTGAAGCGAAAGGAGAATAGGACATGGAAGGACAAAAAATAACAACCGATATCCGGGTGGAAGGAACCGTAGTGGAACTGAAAAAAAGTCAGGAGGAAAACAGCCGGTATGACCGGATCCGGGCATATGGAGAGCATTACAGACGGATGGAAAAGGGCAATGTGAAAGGAGAAATGACTTATGATGAGTAAAAATGAGTTTTTTGAAACGGTAAAAGATAAGATCAAAGATTACCTTCCTCCAATTTATCAGGACGCAACGGTAGATTTGGTGCCGAAAGTGAAAAACAATGATCAGGAACTGATGGGAATTGTGATAAGAGGTGCAGATGAAACGGTCATACCCAATATTTATCTGGATGCGTACTATGAAGCGTATGCAAGGGGAGATATGTCTTTGGAAACAGTATTAGAAGCAGTTTCAAGAGACCGGGTAGAGAACGCCGGAACAGAGCTGGAAGCACAGGTGAAAGAATTGCTTCATTATGATTCCATAAAAGAGAAGCTGCAGATCCGCCTTTGCGATCCTGAAAATAACGAAGCACGGCTGAATGAGGTGGTTTCCTCAAGATGCGGAGATTTTGCGGCTGTTTATTATGTGAACTTGTATGAAAATGAGGAGGGCATAGGGGGAGTGGCGGTGACCCCTCCATTATTGGAAAGCTGGGGCATATCCCTGGATAAACTCCATACAGATGCGTTGGCTGCGGATTTATCAAGAACACCGGTATTGAGCAGCATGGATGATTTAATGTCCAGCATGTTGTTTGGGGAAGAACCGGTTAATCTTCTGGACAGAAATAAAACGGATAAAGAACAGGCAGAAAATCAGCCGGGAATGTTTGGGGCGGAAGTTCCAATGTATTGTCTGACGAATGCCGGAAAAATGAACGGGGCGTCTCTCGTCATAAATGAGGAACTGATGAAATCTGTGAGTGAGGTATTGGGAGATGATCTTTTTGTACTTCCTTCCTCGGTCCATGAGGTACTGCTTGTGCCTGCATCTTTGCAGATGGAACTCTCCTGTCTGCAGGACATGGTAATAGCGGTGAATGAGACAGAGGTTGCCCCGGAAGATCTGTTATCGAATAAAGTCCAGTATTATGATAAAAGTATCGGGATATTGGAAAATGCACAGGTCAGGGCGGCACGCCTGGAGAAAGAGAAAAAGGCTGAACGGGCAGAGGAACCCAAAAGTGTGCTGCAGCGTCTGTCAGATAAAAAGGAGCAATGTGCGGAGGCAGGAAGAAATATCATGCCAGGAGAGCGGAAGACTCCGCAGTTAGCGATATAATGTAACACCTAAGGGGCAGCTGGTGAGGCTGCCCCTTGTCAATGGAAGGAGTATTCAAATGGAATTAGTGATTGCAGAAAAACCATCCGTTGCCCAGAGCATTGCGGCTGTGATCGGAGCAAATGTAAAAAAAGACGGTTATCTGGAAGGAAACGGTTATCTGGTAAGCTGGTGTATCGGACATCTGGCTGGGCTTGCCAGTGCGGAAAACTATGATGCAAGGTATGCCAAGTGGAACTATGATGACCTGCCGATTGTACCGGAAGAATGGAGGTATGTGGTAGGTAAGGATAAGAAAAAGCAGTTTGATCTTTTGAAAAAGCTGATGCGTACAGCGGATGTGACTGCTGTTATAAATGCATGTGATGCTGGAAGGGAGGGAGAAGCGATTTTCCGGACTGTCTATAAGCTGGCTGGCTGCACAAAAACCATGAAACGGCTGTGGATTTCCTCTATGGAGGATGAGGCGGTACGCAGAGGATTTGAAGAACTGCGTTCTGGCGGCGATTATGATGGGCTGCACCATGCGGCACAGTGTCGGAATAAGGCGGACTGGCTGGTGGGGATCAATGCAACAAGGCTCTTTTCTGTGCTGTACCGGAAAAAGCTGAATATTGGACGGGTGATGTCCCCAACCCTGGCTCTGGTGGTGAAAAGGGAGGCAGAGATTGATGCATTTCATCCGGAACCATTTTATACAGTGGTGCTGAATATGGGGGGATTTTCTGTGGCCAGTGCGAAAATGGATGAGAAAAAGGAAGCGAAAAAGCTGATAGAGCTTTGTACCAGTGCTACAGCTGCAGTTAAGAAGATCGAGAAAAAGGATAAAGTAGAAAAGCCGCCTGTTTTGTATGATCTTACGACATTACAGAGGGAAGCAAACCGGCTGTTAGGATATACCGCCCAGCAGACACTTGACTATCTGCAAAGCCTCTATGAAAAGAAGCTGTGTACCTATCCGAGAACTGACAGCCGGTATCTGACTTCCGATATGTCAGAGAGCCTGCCGGAGCTCGTAGAAGTAACAGCTTCTGCTATGCCTTTTGTTGTTGGTATTTCCATCCAGCCAGATGTTCAGCGGGTGATCAATGATAAAAAAGTGACGGACCATCATGCAATCATTCCAACAAGAAATATCAGTAAAAAGCTGATGGAAGGATTGCCGGTGGGTGAAAAATCCATTTTAGAGCTTATTTCGCTTCGGCTTTTATGCGCGGTCAGTGCTCCTTATGAGTATGCAGAGAGTACAGTTACAGTGGAATGTGTCGGTCAGCTTTTCACAGCGAAAGGGAGAGAGGTTATAAATCATGGATGGAAAGCTCTGGATGCCAGATACCGCTCTGCTTTGAAAAATGCTGAAAAAGGAGAAAAGGAGAGTGAGAACCAAAGTATTCCGGAAATGAAGGAAGGGGATTCCCTATTCGTTTCTTCCGCTGCTATCCGGGAAGGGAAAACATCACCGCCGAGCCATTTTACGGAGGACAGCCTGCTGGCAGCCATGGAGAATGCCGGAGCAAAGGATATGCCGGAGGATGCAGAACGCAAGGGTCTGGGGACACCGGCCACCCGCGCTGCTATCCTGGAAAAACTGGTAGCGTCTGGATTTATAGAACGAAAGAAAGCCAAAAAAGCGGTCCAGTTGTTTCCTACCAATACGGCGGTAGCATTGATTACGGTTTTGCCGGAGCAGTTGCAGTCCCCGCTTCTTACAGCAGAGTGGGAATACCGGTTAAAAGAAATCGAACGCGGTGAGCTGGAACCGGATGTGTTTTTGACAGGCATTACGGATATGCTGCAGGAGCTGGTGAAGAATTATCAGGCGGTAAAAGGAGCGGAAGTGCTGTTTCCGTCGGATAAAGAGGTAGTTGGAAAGTGTCCGCGCTGCGGTGGAAATGTGACGGAGAGCGGCAAAGGGTTTTTCTGTGAGAACAGGGAGTGCCGGTTTGCGCTCTGGAAAAACAACCGTTTCTTTGAAGCGAAGAAAAAGCAGCTGACGAAAGCGGTGGCAGCTAAATTACTCTCGGATGGGAAAGTGAAATTAACCGGATGTTATTCAGAAAAGACCGGAAAGACGTATGATGCAGTGGTGATCCTGGAGGATGACGGGCAGCATGTGAATTTTATGATGGAATTTGATAACCACAGGGGCGGTAAATCATGAAGCGTTCTTTAATCGAACAGGAGACCATCATCCTTTATAATCAGGCAGAGCTGGTGGCAGAGGTTTATTCCCATGATCCTAAGCTGCTGAAAAAACTTGCACAGCTGGCCCAGAAGTATCCGGAGCAGATTATCCGGAAAGAAGAACATTCCTATACGGTTCCAAAGGGCTGTGTTTTAATTCGGGAGCCATACAGTGAAGCCAGGCGCAATGCAGCGAGAGAACGGGCGAAAATAGGAGGATATCAGCCGCCGAGAAGGAATAAGGATTCCAAAACAGAATAACGTTATGCCCTGGCCAGACGGGTATTTACCTGTTTGGTTCAGGGCTTCTTTTATGGGATTTCGTTCCCTAAATTCAGGAAAGGAGTGTGACTAAAGTGGCAGAAAAGAAAGCTTCTAATAAAGAGCGGCTAAGAGAGATAACGGCAAGTATTGAACAGGGAATTAAGGAATTGTTTGAGAGTGAGAAGTATAAAAACTATCTTTCCACGATGTCCCGGTTTCCAAGCTATTCCCTCAATAATACCATCCTGATTCATATGCAGATGCCGGATGCAACTTTAGTAGCTGGCTATAACAGATGGCGGGACCAGTTTGAGCGTCATGTGAAAAAAGGAGAGCGCGGTATTACTATCATCGCGCCAACTCCATATAAAAGGAAAGTCGAAGAACAAAAGATTGATCCGGACACAAAAGCCCCTATGCTGGACAAAGATGGAAAGATCATCACAGAGGAAAAGGAAATCCAGATCGCTATGTTCAAGCCGGTAAAAGTATTTGATGTGAGCCAGACTGAGGGGAAACCCCTGCCTCACCTGGCGAGTGATCTGACCGGCGATGTGCAGCAGTTTGATGCATTTATGGAAGCCCTGCGCCGATCCTCTCCGGTGCCCATCCATTTTGAAAGAATGGGTGAGGAGATGGATGGTTATTTTAGTGATACCGGTCAGAGTATTGCTATTCGGGCAGGTATGAGCGAAGTGCAGACTGTTTCCGCCACCGTTCATGAGATGGCCCATGCTAAACTCCATAACTCTAAAGAAACGGAGGTAACGCTTGCATGGAAAGTTGTGATAGTGAGTGATGGCGGGACAAAACATGATTATAGCTTGGGCTTTGAAACAGAAGCTGATGCGGAAGCTTTTGCGGAGGCAGCCAACTGGCGCTTTATTGACGAAAATCAGTTTGAATGGAGGCTTGAGGTCGAAGAAGATATGTCTGCTACAGAGGCCACAGCAAAGGATCGAAATACTGAGGAAGTAGAAGCGGAAAGTATTTCTTATGCAGTCTGCCAGTATTACGGCATCCAGACCGGGGAGAACAGCTTCGGTTACATTGCAGCATGGTCGAAGGGGAAGGAACTGGCAGAGCTGAAAGCCAGTCTGGAGATAATCAATAAAACTGCTGGTGGCTTGATTAAGGACATCGACTTGCATTTTAAGGAAGTTTGTAAGGAGCGGGGGATTGATTTAAGCGGATCAGAACAGCTGGAAAAAGATCCCATCATGGAGCTTGCCGTAGAAATCGATCAGTTATTTTATGATTATGATACCTATGGATATTGGGATTCGGTAGAAAGCAGGGAGCAGGGAGCGGCGGAGATTGTCCAGAGCATTACGGAGAAGGATGTACAAGCCATCTGTGACTGGCTTACATCTGTGATAGAGGAAGCGGATGAGGAATATTCCCCAAAAGCAAAAGAATTGCTGGAACGGCTTGAAACGCTGGTATCTGAAAAAGAAGTACAGAATGTTTCCATAGAGCAGAAAATAGAACCGGAAGAACAGGAGAAAAGGCTGATAGACCGGATCAGTGATATTCTGCATCGTCAGGTTTCCTGGGAGGAAGCGGGGTTTTCTATAAACAAAGGAGAACAGTACCTGGCGATCCAGACCTGTGCGGATGGGTATGATTATACTTTTTTCAATGCAAGGTTTGAGGGCCTGGATGGAGGGCAGCTGGACCGGCCGGAAATACCGATAGCAGAAGCAGCATGTGAACTTCTTACGGAGGAAGGGATGGAGGAGGCAGAGCTATCGTCATTTGATTTTGAAACGCTGGTAGAAAAAGGAAACCTAACGGAGCAGAAGCTTATGACGGCGGCAATCGCCGGTGATATTGTTCAGAATGCTCTTGTTCAACATGGATTGGAGGATGAAGTCAGGATTACCGGAATAGAGGTTTACAGAAATCTGTATGGGGATTTGACACCCCTGCGTTACGATATTCTGGTGGGATATGAGGGAGAAATCTATGAGGAGGATTTTTATGATCTCCTTCAGGAAGAAAACCATTCCATAGGTGGATATCCGGTCAGATTCAATCCGGTTACTCCCAGAGCAACGGGGACACTGGAAAACTATGTTGCCCGTCTGCAGGAAGAACATGGGGAAAAGGCAGTACGGATTGATGCTCTGGAAACATCCAGACAGAAGCTGGATGAATATCCAATGCCGGATGCAGAACTGTGCATGGATGATATAGAAGCTGTAGGATATAAGGATGGAGATCTGCTTCCGCTTTCCAAAGACCGGGCAATGGAATTGTATGAGAAAGACTTTGCCGTGTATGCCGCCAAGGATGGCAGAAATGTGGAAATGCTTTTTGAAAAGGAAGAATTTGGATCTCAGGAGGAAAACACATTGTTTGCCGTTTCAAAAGAGGAATGGGAGGATAGTTCTGATTTCCATGAAAAGATTATGGAAAGGCTGGAGCATCAGGAAGAACGGGAACAGGCGTTTTTATCCTATGAAGGAGATTGCTTTGCTATTTATCAGATCAAAGATGGGAATACACAGGTTCCGCTGCGTTTTATGGATTTAGACTGGATAAGATCAAAGGGGTTATCGGTAGAACATGCAAACTATGACCTGATCTATACCGGTCAGCTTCTCATAGGGGGCGGTACACAGCAGAAGCTGGAGAGACTGTATGAAGAATTTAATTTACGTCACCCGGCAGACTATCATAGTCCGTCCCTTAGTGTCAGCGACATCGTTGCAGTAAAGCAAAATGGCATGATATCCTGCTATTACTGCGACAGCATCGGCTTTCAGGAGATTCAGGGGTTCCTTCCGGGGGAAAATTATCTAAAAGCGGCAGAGATCGCAATGGAAGATGATTATGGGATGATAGACGGCATGATCAATAATGGACCAAAGGAACAGCCTACGGTTGCAGGGTTGGAAGAACAGGCGCGCTCCGGACAGCCAATTTCTCTTATGGATTTAGCCGATGCAGTTCACAGAAAGGAAAACGATAAGAAAAAATCGGTGGTGGAACAGTTAAAAAGCAAGCCAGATCAGAAGCAGAAAAAGTCGGCGCAAAAACGAAGAACAGAAAGGGAGATTTGAAATGGAAGAATTTACTTTTGAAGAAAGAAACCTGATATGTATTTATAATACCGGAACCCGTAAGGGTGTGATTACCGCATTGGAGGAGATGCGAGAGGATCTGGAAGCAGACGAAACAGAGCTGCTGGAGCTTACGAATTCCACCATAGGCAAGCTGAATGCCATGACAGACAATGCTTTTGAAGAATTAGAACTTTATCCGGATTTTTAAAATGAGAATGTAAATAAGTGGGCGGCCATCTGGCCGTCTTTTCGTTTGTCAGGCATGAAAGGAGGGAAACTTATGTCTAGCAAAGCAGAAATGTATGCACAGATGGCCGATCAGGTGGCGGTTCAACTTACGAAAAGCTGGCAGGAATGGGCAGCATTTCTTACTACAGCATCGAGGCTCTATAAATACCCCTACCATGAGCAAATGATGATTTATGCCCAGCGTCCGGATGCTACGGCATGTGCGGAATATGACCTCTGGAATAACCGGATGGGGAGGTATATAAAGCGCGGCTCCAGAGGGATTGCGTTGGTGGATGATTCCGGCGACCGGCCACGGCTGCGCTATGTGTTTGATGTTTCGGATACCGGAGAACGGGAACATGCCCGCCGCCCTTATCTTTGGGTAATGCAGCCGGAATATGTCACATCCGTTACGGATATGATCGGGCAGCGTTATGGAATATCCGCGCAGGATGGTTTTGCACAGCAGCTGGCTGACCTGGCAGGAACACTTGCGGAGGACTATTGGAATGACAATCAGAGGGACATTCTCCGCATCGTTGACGATTCTTTTTTGGAGGAGTACGATGAACTTAACATAGGACTTCAATTCAAGTCAGCCGCTACGATAAGTATCACTTATTCCCTGATGTCAAGGTGCGGCCTGGAGCCGGAACAGTATTTCGACCATGAAGATTTTATGGCAATCTTCGATTTTAATACGCCAGCGACGGTTGCCGCACTTGGAACAGCGGTCAGCCAGATCAACCAGCAGGTGCTGCGGCAGATTGGTGTCCTGATCCAGAATATAGAGCGCGAGAAAGTTGCAGAGAGGAGCAAAGACTATGGAAAACAACCTGACTTACACACAGAACGGAGATTATCTGATTCCCAACCTGAAACTGAGCGATCAGCCGGTGAAACCGCTGGGCAAGTACGGCAGGATGAGGAAAAGCTATCTGAAGGAGCACCGCCCGATCTTATACAGCCAGCTTCTTCTCTCGGAGAAGTTGTATCTGCACCTGCAGGAGATCGACGAGACAGCGAACAGCCGTCTGGAGAGGATGATGCCGGAGCTGATGAAAGCAGCGGGAGTGACGGAGCAGTTGAAAGAGAGCGACCCGATGCGGTGGGTGGGATTGATGAACAGCTGCAAAGCACAGGCGGAGGAGATGATCTTGGCGGAGCTTATCAACAGCTGACCTTAAATCTTTTCCCATCAGAAAATGAACAGATTAAAAGGATTGATGAAGCGGAGAGTAGAGGACCCTCCGCTTTTTCTATGTCCAGAGAAGATGCTGAAAAAGTACCAGTGACTGTTTCTGAACCGGAAGTTACACCGGGAGCTTCTCCGGCGGTTACTGAAGCAGAAGTTACGCCGTCAGTTCCTCCAGTAGTTCCCGAAACGGAAGCTGCGCGGCCCGTTGATACCCAGGCCGCTATTGATGCTGCTATCCAGGAATGGAATGGCGATATTGAGAGCAAGCACGCGGTGGTACGCTATATGAAAGACCATGCCCGCGACAAAAATACGGCTGTATGGCTGCAAGAGGAATACGGGGATAGTCTCCCGGCATTTCCGGTTCCGGGCGGTCTTACGGATGTTCCCTGGCCCAAGGTGCAGCGCCGGATTGCCCAGCTCATCAAGGAGAACCAATTCTACACCCGGGAGGAACACGAGCAGCTGGATGGTGTAGACCCGGCTGCGGTTCAGGAAGAACCGGAACAAGCGGGTTCCCCCACTGTACGGGAAATTTACGGGCAGTATCTTCCTATCGTTAAGGAGTTTGTCCTAAAAGATGTGGCTTATCAAAATGCCTGTAAAAATTCAGACAGGGAAAACGCCTATATAGAGGGGGATGCGGCAATCAAGCGGGCTGTGCTTACGATTGAAGATGCTACTTTTATTAATCTGTATTATGGTCTTGGAAGTTTTCACAACAACCTGCATCAGGATGTTTTGGATGCCACCTATTCAGAACTGTCCGCTATCCAGCCTGATATTCTCCCAATGTCGGAAGTTATGCAGGATTTGTCCGAGCATTCCATTACTCGTGAGGGTGATACCATTACCATCGGAGATGGCCCGGCTACCCACGAGATAGATATTACGGTAACAGATGAGGAATGGCAGCAGATTCAGGAAGTAATTCCTGATACAGCTCCAGCGGCCCGCGATCCTTTAGCTCCAGCCTATCAGTTGGGGGACACGGTTTATCTGGATGATAAGCTTTTTGTGATTGAAGGCATTGGCTTTTTAGAGGTCCAGCTGCGTGATCCTTCGCAGAATTATCCTATTTTCCGTGAAGAAAGTAAGGAAAATCTGGAACGCCTGCTTTTGCAGGATAGTAGAAATGGGGCTATTACGGAATATCTTTCCGCTGATTTACGCCAGACCAATGAGGATTTGCTGGAGTGCCTTGTGGGGGAAGGAGGGATGCTGAACCAGCGGGATAAAGAGATTGTTACCGGATATTTCCGGACAGGTGAAGGGAATACCCGGATCGCGCAGCATCTGGCGGAAACCTATGCCGGGACTGCCGGGACAATGCAGCTTGTGACGGGTGAAACGGCAGACTATATTGCTTCGACTGTAGATTTGCAAATCAATCTGCTGGATAAATATAACTCTAAGTACACTTACAGCTGGCAGCAGATTACTCCTATTCTTCGCTCTATGTATCAGCAGGAATTATATGGATTGTCCCATGAACCAATCCGGCAGGAACAGACCTATCTGGAAGGGACGCCTTTTTATGAAGTGGGGGATGCGGTAGTAGTAAATGATGGAAACCGCATAATTTCCGGCACGGTAGGATATGTAGGAGATACGTCCGTCCGAGTGGACACAGGCCCTTATTCCTGGAGCAATGAAGTGATGAACCGGGAGCAATTTGAAGAAGGTCTGCGCCGGGATGAGCGTAATGCTGATTTATTTACACCCGAAACCAAAGAAGCGACAGAACCGGAAATGACAGCAGAAACAGTAGCGGTATATCCGGGCGACAAAAATGGTTTGCCGTATGATGTTGTTGTGGAGCGGCTGCATATGGAGGAACCGGAGCATACACAGCCGGGAACAACGTCTGCCGCCGGGAACTTCCATATCACAGATGAAAATCTGGGTGTGGGAGACGCAAGGACGAAATTCCGTGCCAATATGGATGCAATCAACACGCTGCAGGGGATTGAACTGGAGGGGCGCATGGCTACCGGAGAGGAGCAGGAAATTCTATCCCGCTATGTGGGTTGGGGCAGTCTGTCAGAAGCCTTTGATCCGGATAATGAAGCGTGGAAGGAGGAATACCTGGAATTAAGCGCGGCGTTATCACCATCAGAGTATGAAGCCGCCAAAGCATCCACTTTAAATGCACACTATACCAGTCCCACGGTTATTCAGGCTGTCTATGATGCTGTCAGAGGAATGGGATTTCAGACAGGGAATATTCTGGAGCCATCCTGCGGTGTCGGTAATTTCTTCGGGATGCTGCCGGAGGAAATGGCCGCATCCCGGTTGTATGGTGTAGAACTGGATTCCATCAGCGGACGGATCGCGAAGCAGCTTTATCCAAAGGCGGAGATTACCGTGGCAGGTTATGAGACGACACAGTGGAGAGACTTTTTTGATCTGGCAGTCGGCAACGTACCATTTGGTAACTACCATGTGAATGACAGGGATTATAACAAGCTGGGATTTAACATTCACAACTATTTTTTTGCAAAAGCACTGGACCAGGTGCGTCCAGGCGGTGTGGTAGCCTTTGTCACCAGCCGTTATACCATGGATATGAAGAATCCGGCTGCACGGAAATATCTGGCGGAACGGGCAGAGCTGCTTGGGGCAATCCGTTTGCCAAGTAATGCGTTTAAAGCCAATGCGGGAACGAATGTAGTGTCCGATATTATTTTTCTACAGAAACGGGATCGTCCTATAGAGATAGAACCGGACTGGGTACATCTCGGGCAGAATGAAGATGGATTTGCGATTAACAGTTATTTTATTGAGCATCCGGAAATGATACTTGGAAGGCAAAGTTCAAGAAGCACCCAGTATGGCAGAACAGACTTTACAGTGGACCCGATTCAGGGCTTACACCTTTCTGAACAGCTGCATGACGCAGTGAAGTATATTCGCGGCACTTATCAGGAAGCTACGCTGCCTAATCTGGGAGAAGGGGAGGAAGTCGATGATACTATTCCGGCAGACCCTAATGTAAAAAATTATTCTTATACGGTTGTGGATGATGTGGTGTACTACCGGGAAAACAGCCGTATGGTAAGGCCGGAGCTGAACACTACGGCTGAAGCCCGCATAAAAGGGATGGCTGCTATTCGGGATTGTGTTTATCAGCTGATTGACCTGCAGATGGATGCGTTTACACCGGATTCTGTTATCTTAGCATATCAGGCAAAATTGAACCGGTTGTATGATGATTTCACAGTGAAATACGGACTGATCAGTGACCGCGGCAACCGGATGGCCTTTTCTGATGATTCTTCCTATTATCTGCTGTGTTCCCTTGAAGTGCTGGACGAGGACGGAAAGCTGAAACAGAAAGCGGATATGTTCAGCAAACGGACGATCCAGCGCCATAAGGCGGTCACCAGCGTGGATACGGCCAGTGAAGCCCTGGCTGTGTCGATTGCGGAAAAAGCGCGGGTAGATATGGAATATATGTCAGAGCTTACCGGAAAATCCATGGAGGAGATCGTTTCGGAACTGAAAAATGTGATTTTTAAAGACCCGGCATACGGCGACCATCCCCTGTCCGGCTGGCAGACCGCGGATGAGTATCTTTCCGGCAATGTCCGCAGGAAGCTGCGGAGAGCACAGAGGGCAGCAGAGCGTGATCCGGCATTTGCTGTCAATGTGGAGGCTTTAAAGGCGGCACAGCCAAAAGATCTGGACGCATCGGAAATCGAGGTGCGTCTGGGTGCTACATGGATTGATCCGGAGTATATCCGGGAATTTATGTATGAGACCTTTGATACCCATTGGCGTCTGCAGGGCAGTATTGATGTAATCTACACACCTTATACTGCGGAATGGAGGGTTAAGGGAAAGAACCTGGTTTCTAATAATGACATCGCGGCTTATACCGCTTATGGAACAGAACGGGCGAATGCTTATCGTATCCTGGAGGATTCCTTAAACCTCCGGGATATTCGTATTTATGACACCATAGAGGACGCAGATGGAACGAAACGGCGTGTGCTGAACGCAAAGGAAACTACTTTAGCAGCACAAAAGCAGAACGCGATCCGGGAGGCGTTCCGGGATTGGATTTGGAGGGACCCGCAGCGGAGGCAGACGCTGGTAAAACAATATAATGAGGAAATGAACAGTACCCGGCCCCGGGAATACGATGGAAGCCACATCGTTTTCTCCGGTATGAACCCGGAAATTACCCTTCGGGAGCATCAGAAGAATGCGATTGCCCATGTGCTGTATGGCGGAAATACGCTGCTGGCCCATGAGGTAGGGGCAGGAAAGACGTTTGAAATGGTGGCCGCTGCCATGGAGAGCAAGCGTCTTGGACTGTGCAGCAAGTCTATGTTTGTTGTACCCAACCATTTGATCGAGCAGTGGGCTTCCGAATTTTTACGGCTCTATCCGGCTGCGAATATCCTTGTAACGACAAAGAAGGACTTTGAAGCCTCAAACCGCAAAAAATTCTGTGCGAGGATTGCCACCGGTGATTATGATGCCATCATTATCAGCCACTCCCAATTTGAGAAAATCCCGATCAGTAAAGAACGGCAGGAGAGGCTTTTGAGGGAACAGATACAGGAGATTGCGGACGGCATTTATGAGGTGGAGACCAGCGGCGGGGAGAAGTTTACCATTAAGCAGCTGGAACGCACAAAAAAGGGACTGGAGGCGAGGCTGGAGAAATTGAGGGCCGATCACAGAAAGGATGATGTGGTGACGTTTGAGCAGCTGGGTGTTGACCGGCTGTTTGTAGATGAAGCACATTACTATAAAAATAGTATGAAACGTTGTTTCACAAGGTAAGATTGACAACCTGACCGAAACAAACCAGTGGAAAGCACTTAGAAATAAGAATGAGCCACTGAACTTAAATCTCGAAATCAAGGGGGAAGTGCCCTTGCCACACGGAATCAACGCTGATGACAGAATGTTAAAACTGTAGGCGGTGTGCGAGATAATACTCCACCATGCGTCGGCGGCTGTTTACGCCGGGGTGTGAAGTGCGGAGAAGTCGTAACTTGATGTCCTAAGTCCGGGTATACGGATATGGACTATATAGTGCGGTCTTCCGAAGACTATGGTTACGATGAGAAAGCTATGCAGCATCGTAAGAGTAAACGGCATCCGAAAGGGTGAAAGATTAGGAAAGAGTGTATTGCTGGTTTTTCAGTACACTCCCGGCAGAATGGAATATCTGCCGGGGTACACGGTAACTGTGATTCAAAGTGTGCCTGTTCCTACGGTGTAAGGTGGCAACCTAAGGTCTTCTAGTGGTAACACCACACAAGGATAGAGATTTAGGAACGTTTGAGAGTCTGTGTTGGAGCTATGCAGAGTGATGAAGGCACAGGCAGTCAGCCGTCCCATAGTAGTCTGAGACTGGAATAAGCCAGTTACACGGGCTGAAATGCCCACGGCGAAGGGGACGAGTCAGGTTGATTTACAAATTTCACGAATAAGAAAATAAAAACTCCCTGAAATAAGGGTGACGAACTGCGAGGTGATAGCCTTGTGCATTTGAACGTCAGATTTTCAACGGAAACGGAATTGAAACAGACACTGGATTTCCTGTACGAGAAATCAGGACAGGGGATTGCTTTTACAGGTCTGTTGGAAGCAATGGTCAGTGAAGTGACGATTGTGACCGCAATTCACAATATCAAGTCCAACAAAGGCAGTAAAACAGCCGGAGTTGACCGTGTGAAAATGGACAGATACTTGCAAATGCCAAAGGAAGATTTAATTGCACTGATTAGAGACAATTTCAGAAACTACAAACCAAAGCCTGCCAAAAGGGTGTATATACCGAAGAAAAACGGAAAAATGCGCCCGTTAGGTATTCCTACAGTGCTTGAGAGGATTATGCAGGAATGTATGCGTATCATTCTGGAACCTATCTGTGAAACGAAATTTTATCCGCACAGCTATGGTTTCCGTCCATACCGGGCACAGAAACACGCAATCAGGGACATCATCAATGTAATCAATGCGGCAACCCGTTCTCCCGACCAGCCTGTATGGGCGGTTGAGGGCGATATAAAAGGCTGTTTTGATAATATAGACCACAGATTGCTATTGCAGAAACTATGGCGCATTGGAATCCATGATAAAAGAGTAATCAGGCTGATACAGGAAATGTTGAAAGCCGGATATATTGATGACGGGCAATGGTTTGATACAAAAATCGGCACAATGCAGGGCGGGATTTTGTCGCCGCTGCTGTCTAATGTGTATCTGAATGATTTTGACTGGTATGTAGGCAGAATGTATATGGAACCACATAGGCAGTGTAAGCATAAATGCAATGATACACGCAGATTAAAATGGTCTGGCGTGACGCCAAAGTACAACTTCCGGTTTGCTGACGACTGGGTGGTGCTGACATCAACAGAACAGGAAGCATACAGGCTGAAAAAGGTGCTGACGAAATATTTCAAACATAAAATGAAACTGGAATTGTCACAGGAAAAGACGTTTGTAACAGATTTAAGGACAGAGGGGATTCACTTCCTCGGATTTGTTGTCAAAGCGGAGAGGAAAAGGAAAACCCCAGACCCGAAAACGTGGTCTGATAATCTGGTGGGGAAACCGCTCCCAGATATGGAACGGCTAAAGGAGAAAATCAGAAAGATAGCGGATGAGGTCAGAATAATTGAAACATTAGACCGGAAGAATTTGCAGGCGGCGCAGATACAGAAAATCAATTCTATGATAGTGGGATTGGCACAGTATTTGCAGCCATCCATCTGCTCCCATGCGTTCCATGCCATAGACAGGCGCATCAATAATACGGCTTTAGCGGTCTGGAAAAATGCTTACCCTAAGCACTATAACAAATATCAGGTGCCAATGGAAAAGCTTTGTAATCTCCCTCATAGACACGAAGGATATAAAAGCAAAACATTTGCGATTCCCATAGAGGGGAAATGGTTTGGAATTACTATGGCGTTTATCACGCACAGTAAATATGAAACAAGACCATTCGACCAGAAAATGACACCATATACGGAGGAAGGCAGACGGAGATACATTCATTACAGGAGCAAACATAAGCCGCTCCCATGTGATCGTCCTTCCATTAATACTCCCAATGACATACTGCTTTCAGTGTATGCGAAAAATGTATACAACTTTGAGTATTTTATGAACCGGGAATATGCGTATAACCGGGATAAAGGGAAATGTAAATGCTGTAAATCGTGGCTGTCCGATGAAGGTGGCAGATACTGCTACCATGTGAAGAATGAACTTCCATTAGAAAAGATTAACAAAGTGCAGAATTTGATTTGGTTATGCAGGAACTGTTACCGCATGGCAAACAACGGCCCGATACCGCCGGGTACGGACGAAAAAGTAATAAAGAAGATACAGAAATATAAAAGAATGTGAAATTTGTAAGCACGACATATGCCGCGAGGGTATGAAGTGTTGAACCCCGATGGAGGGTAGTAAGTCAACTTGATGGTACGCCGGGTGCGGTGAAAGTCGCATGCCCGGTGTGAGGTGGGGGAAAACCTGGAGATAACTTCAAAGGGTTACCTATCACTATTGTTCCTTTATACAAAGATGCGCAATGTGGCCGGACTTTCCACCACGGATGCCCAGAAATCCTCTGATATGTTTGCAAAGTGCCGTTATCTGGACGAGATTACCGGGAGCAGGGGCGTTATTTTTGCCACCGGAACTCCCGTGAGTAACTCTATGACAGAGCTTTATACCATGCAGCGGTATCTGCAGTATGAGCGGCTAAAAGAGATGAATATGGTGCATTTTGACTGCTGGGCTTCCAGGTTTGGGGAGACTGTTACAGCCCTGGAATTGGCCCCGGAAGGGACTGGCTACCGGGCGAGGACACGGTTCAGTAAGTTTTTTAATTTGCCGGAGCTTATGAATCTTTTCAAAGAAGTGGCAGATATCAAAACTGCCGATCAGCTGGCTCTGGAGACTCCCCAGGTGGAATACCACAATATTGTAGCGAAACCGACAGAACATCAGCAGGAAATGGTGAAAGCCTTGTCATCACGCGCAGCTAAAGTACATGCCGGAAGGGTAGATCCATCAGAAGATAACATGCTTAAAATTACCTCGGATGGCCGCAAGCTGGGGCTGGACCAGCGCATCATCAACCCTCTGCTTCCGGATGAAGGGGGAACAAAAGTAAACTTGTGTGTGGAGAATGTCATGGAAATCTGGCGTAATGGGCAGGATGAAAAGCTGACCCAGCTGGTGTTTTGTGATATTTCCACACCAAAACCGGCACCAGCTAAAAAAGCGGCAAAAGCAGTCAGCGGAAATCTGGATAATCCGGAGCTTCATTCCCTGGAGCTATCTGTTTCGATGCCGGAGCCGGAACCGGTGTTTACCGTATATGAGGATATCCGGCAGAAACTAATCAATCAGGGGATGCCGCGGGAGCAGATCGCATTTATCCATGAAGCCAATACGGAAGCACAGAAAAAAGAACTGTTTTCCAAAGTGCGCAGCGGGCAGGTGCGTGTTCTGCTTGGCAGCACCTCCAAGATGGGAGCCGGGACAAATGTGCAGGACCGCCTTGTGGCACTTCATGACCTGGACTGCCCCTGGCGTCCTGGTGATCTTGCCCAGAGAAAAGGGCGTATTGAGCGTCAGGGCAATCAAAATCCACTTGTGCATGTGTTCCGATATGTGACGGAGGGAACCTTCGATGCGTACCTCTGGCAGACTGTGGAGAATAAACAAAAGTATATCTCCCAGATTATGACAAGCAAAAGCCCTGTCCGGGCCTGTGATGATGTGGATGAAACGGCCCTGTCCTTTGCAGAAATCAAGGCATTATGTGCCGGTGATCCGCGTATCAAGGAACGTATGGATTTGGATGTGGAAGTATCCCGGTTAAAGCTGATGAAAGCAGACCACCAGAGCAAACGGTTTCAGCTGGAAGATAAGCTGCTTCAATACTTCCCGGAACAGATCGAGCAGAATAAGGGGTTTGTCAAAGGATTGGAGACTGATATGCAGACGCTTGCGGCCCATCCTCATCCGGAAAAAGGATTTGCCGGTATGGAAATCCGCGGAGACCGGTTGGGGGATAAGGAAAATGCAGGGGCAGTGCTTTTGGATACCTGCAGAGAAATGACAGGCACGGAACCGATTTCCATTGGAAGCTATCGTGGATTTGCCATGTTTGTAAACTTTGATGCGGTTAATAAGCGGTATGAACTGGTGCTGCGGGGAGAAATGCGCCATAAAGCGGTTCTGGGATCGGATGCCCGGGGTAATCTGATCCGGATTGAGAACGTGCTGGATCAGATGCCGCAGCGGTTGGCCAGCGTACAGGCACAGCTGGATGATCTTTACCAGCAAAGGGATGCTGCCCAAAAAGAAGTGGAGAAGCCGTTTCTTTTTGAGGCGGAGCTGCAGGAAAAGACAGCGCGCCTTATGGAGCTGGATGTGGAACTGAATATGGATAAACGGAGTCAGAGGAGACAAAGCGTGGCAGTTGCAAAAAGTGAAAAACCTTCGGTTCTGGATAAGCTGAAAGAAAAGCCGGTTTGTGAAGCGGCGGGAAAAATTCATAAAAAAGAGATGGAGGTACGGTGAAATGACAAACGAAGAATTAAACACAACTCTTTATAAGAAAATGTTTGCAGAGCAGGAGGAATATGAAAAATGGCTGCTTGCGCAGCCGCCGGAGGAGATCTTAAAACATGCTTATGAATTTACCGTGCGGCAGGATATTTTATTGTCCCTGGAATATCATGATCTGACGGATGCGCAGGCATCCGCTCTATTGAAATCCCCCGGTCCTCTGGGGGATATTTTTAAGGAATTTGAGAGTAGAGAAACTGACTATATGGATACGGTTTTTGAAAGTATGGTCAGCAGGGCAGATGCCATGGTGAAAAAAGAGGAAAAACAGCGGCGCGTCCTGAAGGAAACGCCGGTATATCCCTATCCTGCTGAATATGCGCGGGAAAATGATGAGTTAGCACAGTACCGTGCATCCCATAGGGCGAATATTGCCTGCAAGGAGGCTATTGAGAGTGCCATTGCAGAGCATTACCATGATAATTGTCTGGGAAAAGAGGCAGCCCTGGAGGTAATTGAAGCATTTGGTTTGGACCGCACTTTATATGTGCTGGCGAATACAGTTCGTCAAAAGGATAGGGATGGACGTATTTCACATGATAACAAAGCATGTGCGAGGACGGTTCCGGTTTATGAAGATCAGGATGGATTCGGAACGGATCAGAATATTTATTTTGTTGTGAATGCCCACCCTGGATTGACAGATTTATTTTTAAATCAGGTGCGGCGGGAATGGTTTCTGCAGCAGCCATTGACGAAAGAAGAAATCACAGCAGAAGCAGTGCGGCTTATGCAGGAGCTGCAGAAACAGAAAGAACCCAACAGTCCGAGCGGTACACATTTTATGGCAGAGATATCTACGGATTTTCTGGCACGCGGATCTTCAAAAGATACGGATCAGCTCATGAAAATGCTGCCATTTCGTTCTATGGCCTTTTCCGGCTTGGAGGGACGCAAAGGACAATTTCTTCTGGTGCCAAAAGAAGAAAACCGGGATCAGCCATTGAGAAAAACAAGGAGGTCTGTGCGTACAAAGCTGCAGCAGCCCACAGAAAAGGGAAAAAAGCAAAATACCAGGCATCAGACTTCGGAGCGGTAAGGCCATGGCAGCAAAGAGAAGCAGGGAGCTGCAGCTGAATTTTCGGGTATCTCCAGAGGAACTGAAACTGATCGAAGAAAAAATGTCCAGTCTTGGGACCAAGAACCGGGAAGCCTATCTGCGGAAGATGGCGATTGACGGATACGTGGTAAAGCTGGAACTGCCTGAATTAAAAGAGATGGTATCTCTCCTGCGGTACAGTAGCAATAATCTGAACCAGCTTACAAAGAGAGTGCATGAAACCGGGCGTGTATATGACACCGATCTGGAGGATATACTCCAAAAACAGGATGCCATTTGGAATGAGGTGAATAAGATATTGACGAAACTTAGTTCCATTTCATGAAAGGGATATGATTCCCATTTGCGGAAGGAGAACGGCAAAATCCGCCGCGTTCCTTCCGCTTTTTTCTCTTTGCCGTATCCTTGCAGATTTGCATCATGTATGGTAACAATAAATGTAACAGAGACGGGTCAATCAAAGGAGTGAGGCGAACATGTTGACAAACAAAAAGGTTATAGAGATTTTTGGAGAGTATCTGGCAGAAGATCAGGCGCTGGATGTGGTTTGGACCAGACGCGGCTATGCAGTCATGTTGTGGGACTATACAGGAGGAGATTGGTCTGATGTCATGTGCTGTGCCACACCAGAGCAGCTGTTTGATAAACTTCTTTCTTCTTTTGTTGGTTACCAGGAATACCGGATGATGAAGGGAAAAGGACATTTGGAGGAAAAAGAACGGGATAGGATTCAGGAGATGTGCCTGCCGTTTTTGGAGAAACGAAAGGAAGTGGAAAAATGAGATTTTTATTAAAGATATTGTTTGCACCGGTTATTGTGATATTATCTGTTTTCGTTTGGGTGTGTTCGGCGTTGCTGTATTGTTCCGCATTTTTATTTGGATTGCTCAGTACAGTTCTCGGGCTGTTCGGACTGGCAGTTCTTATATTGTCCTCTGTAAGAAATGGGATCATTCTATTTGTGTTGGCATTTCTGGTCGGCCCGATGGGATTGCCGATGGCAGCGGCATGGACGCTGGGGAAAGTCCAGGATTTACGGTATGCGGTGCAAGATCGGGTGTATGGATAAATAGGTGGCACAGGGGAAATTATCTTCTGTGCCGAATTTTTTGTATTTCCCTTGATGCTAATACTGTATACGATATTAGTACGAAAGGAATATGCAGTTGTTTGAAAAGCTGGGCTTATGAAGTTTACAGAGCAATCATAGGGGTTGTTCTTTTTTTGTTTCTATAAAGGGGGGAGTTTATTATGGCAACCACAAGAATTATACCGCTACACATCGGAAAGGGGAGGACGGTAAGTACGGCGATCAGCGACATCATAGACTATGTGAAAAATCCGGAAAAGACGGATAATGGAAAGCTCATCACGGGTTACCAATGTGACAGTCGGATTGCGGATACCGAATTTCTTTTGGCGAAACGGCAGTACATCCAAATGACTGGCAGGGTACGGGGAGAGGATGATGTAATTGCTTATCAAATCAGGCAGTCTTTTGTCCCCGGCGAGATCACGCCGGAGGAAGCAAACAGGCTGGGCCGAGAGCTCGCCCAGAGGTTTACTAAGGGGAATCATGCTTATATTGTCTGTACACATATCGACAAAGCTCATATTCACAATCATATCATCTGGAATGCTGTCAATCTGGAATGCGACCGAAAGTTTCGGAATTTCTGGGGCAGTACCAGAGCAGTACGCAGACTAAATGACACAATCTGCATTGAGAACGGTTATTCAATCGTAGAAAATCCGAAAGCTCATGGAAAGAGCTATAACAAGTGGTTAGGGGATAAGGCGAAACCACCTCATCGGGAAGTGCTGCGTATGACTATTGATGATGTATTATTACAAAAACCGGCTGACTGGAATACTTTTTTGAATCTGTTGCAGGAAGCGGGGTATGAAATAAAAGATGGTAAAAATCCTTCATTCTTGCGTGAAGGGCAGAAGCGTTTTATTCGCCTGGATACTCTGGGAGATAATTATAAAAAGGATGTTCTATTGGAAGTATTGTCTGGTGAGAAATCGCATTCACCACAGAAAAAGCGTATGCCATCGCAGGAAATAAAAGAAATTAATCTGCTGGTAGATATTCAGAAAAAGCTGCAGGCCGGGAAGGGCAGTGGATATGTGCGATGGGCGAAAACTTTTAATCTAAAGCAGATGGCCCAGACAATGAACTATCTTACGGAACATAATCTGTTGGAATATGCAGCTTTAGCAGAAAAAACGGAAGCGGCGATTAATCACTACAATGAATTATCCGGTCAGATAAAAGCAGCAGAAAAGAGGCTGGCAGAGATTGCTGTTTTACGGACTCATATCATCAACTATTCTAAAACCCGAGATACTTATGTTGCTTATCGGAAAGCAGGTTACTCAAAGCGATTTCTGGCAGAACATGAAGCTGACATTCTGCTTCACAAGGCGGCGAAGAAAGCTTTTGATGAGTTGGGAATGAAAAAGCTCCCTACTGTAAAGAGCTTGCAGGCAGAGTATGCACAACTTTTGGAAGAAAAGAAAAAAGCTTACGGCGAATACCGGCAGGCCCGCAATGAAATGAAAGAACTGCTGACTGTAAAAGCGAATGTGGATCAGGTACTTGGCATAGAGAGGCAGGAGGAGACCGAAAAAGAAAAGGAACACAACCAGCGATGAGCCGGATGGATTATAAAAGCGTTCAGAGAACGCGCAGCCACATGACTTGTCATGTGTTCAAAAGGGGATTGGGGATTTGCCCCAACAAGCAGCATCTGGTAGCAAAATGGCTATCCAGATGCATTGCTTGCCAGTAGTCAGTAGTATCGTGAATTCTTGATAACCAGTAGCCTTCATCGGGATAGCAGAAATAAAGAAAAGGAGACGCCGGAGCATCCCCTCACCTCTAAAGTATTGACTTTTGGCGGTCATTACTTTATAATCAAGCTAGAAGGTAGCGGATATTGGTTCGTCCGACTACCCCAGACGGAAACTCAATCAATACTATAACGAGATGTTACAGAAGAATAAGCTATCCCCTATTGCCGTAGAGGATAGCTTTTTTCTGTCTATGACTAGTTGCTATTTCTGGTTGTGATTATCAAGGTATGTAAGTACCGCAAAAATCACAAGTACCAATGTCAACACTTCAAGTGTATTCATTTCACATACCCCCTTTCCGTTTCCGAAAAGGGCAACCAGGACTATCCCCATACTGTCTAACTTGACTAGGATCATTGTATCACATTCGACAATCTATGACAAAAGAATTTTTCCTGGATATGAAAAGTGAAAAATGAAAATGCACACGGTTCGAGGAATAGAAAAAGTTGCTGGTGCATGGTACATATGTATGTTAATATTTTGAGTTTATTGCAGGAGAGAGGATTGCTCTAATGGGTAATGCTTTAAAAGATAGATTTAAAGATGAGATAGTAACAATAAGAGGATATGTTAATTAAGGCAGAGAGTGATTATTGATATTTATTGACGCACCGTCTCACTGGCTTGCGTACCATAAATTGATACAATGCACCCTTTGAGCGTTGAGGGCGCAAATTTAACGATTACCCCTACTCAAAAAACGATAGGGTGCATTTGGAAGAGGGATGGAAAATTTCAAACTTGTATGTTATACTGGATGCTGAAAATAACGAGACAAACATGAAGTTGTGAGGGATAAATATGAGATATGGTTCAGTTTATTTAATTGTGAGAGACTTTGATAAGTCGGTTTCATTTTATGAAAAGGTATTAGATATGGAGGTAAGTGCCACAAACGGGAAACGTTTTGCTATGTTTCATAATGAAGGGCTTAATCTTTGCTTGATGAATGGCTATTATGATGATGAAAACAGAAATCAGGTAATAACAAAAGGAGACTACTGGGAGATATATGATAACCATAGCGGAATTGCGGATAATGTAAACCCGCAAGGTATTTGTTAACTTAGGAGTTGAGAATTTAAAGGCAGAATATGATCGCATAAAAGAACTTGGAATTGCGGAACAGTTAACAGAAATCCGTTTCATTCATGCTTTTTCACCCTATTGGTACTTTACCTTTTTGGATCCTGACGGAAATCCTATAGAAATCACAGGCGGCTATAAAGAAGAATGAGATGATAAGGGGAATACATGGACAAAATTGTTGAGGAAGCTATTAGTAAAATACAGGAGTTAGAACGTCATATTCCAAATGGAAAACATGTTGTTACTGGAGACATTAGAAAATTGTCGTCCAACTTATTCAAACAGATTAAAGATAAAAGTAGTGAGCATGTATTTGTTTTGTGCGAAGAGCTGTTGAATCAGCGCACCTGGGCATTGGGTGTGATTGCATACGATTTTGCATATCGGGTTAAATATCAATATGACGAGTCAACGTACGATGTTTTCTTTCGATGGCTGAAAGATTATGTTAGAGACTGGAGAGATTGTGACGATTTTTGTACGCATGCATTTGGAGAATTGCTTAGGCAAAAGAAAGTATTATTTACAAAGATTATTATGTGGACGAATGATAATGACTTTTGGGTAAGAAGGGCCTCTGCAGTTATTCTGATTCCAGCCATTAAAAAAAATGAATACGATGGTATTAATCCATTGGAGATAGCTAGTCGGCTAATGTTGGATGAGCATGATTTGGTTTTAAAAGGATATGGCTGGATGTTGAAAGTTTTGTCACAAGTAGATCAATGTTGCGTTATGGAGTATTTAATTGAAAATCATGAGCGAATGCCGCGAGTGGCGTATCGCTATGCCCTTGAAAAATTTGATAAAGAAACGAGAAACAAGTTGCTGAAAATGAAATAACAGACTGCTCTGAAAGAATCTGACAGATTCCAGTTGATAGGGGAGCAACAGACAAAATGTTTGTTGCTTTTCTTTTTTGATGAGAATATAAAATAAAACAATTACCACATGGTTTGTTTAAGAAACTTATCAATATAGACCTACAAAGTTATCTTTCATGACAACGAATAATAAGAAATCTATGGTAACATCCTACCCGTAGTGGTAAATTATTCTACAGGAAAGGGTGCGAAACATGGAAAATGAAGTATACGAAAAAGACTATGGAGAGGAATTCCGGGAGCGAAGCGATAAGTCAGAGGGAAAGGATTTTCTGGACACATTAATGGAGGTGTATAGAGATGAGTTTAGGGTTATGTTGCGCCACATACTGACAAATGAAAAGTACAAGGGCGATGCCAGGCTCCAGAAGTGCTATACGGTGGACTTCCTTTCCAAGAAGCGGAAAGTGAATGAGGGCGAGGTTCCGCAGTATTATGTGGAAGGCAGCCATGACGCC
>Ga0129308_1000883_pt1 | contig 37615 bp, 40 predicted proteins | sample L827metagenome_FD_94440 | JGI IMG/M metagenome (GOLD analysis project Ga0129308, IMG submission 94440) | Ring-tailed lemur group fecal microbial communities from Wisconsin, USA - L827 metagenome | ecosystem: Host-associated > Mammals > Digestive system > Large intestine > Fecal | place: USA...
GGAAAGATTACCAAAAAACAAACTGGTGGTCTAAAACAGCAAGTGCAAATATCAGCAATAAATTGACGATAAGGACGGCGAATACAGTTAGAAAAATAGTTGGTATGTAATTGTTTTCCAAATGAGAATTTGTACCATTGAGCAAAATAGGGGGACTTTAACGTGAAGGATAAAACAAACAAGAATTATTGGCAACGACTTGCAAGAATATATGCACCTTTAATGGAATTGGATAGAAAATTTTATAATAGAATTTGCGGATATATTAAGGATTATCTCAAGTCCGATATGAATGTATTAGAATTAGCTTGTGGGTCTGGACAGCTGTCCTTTCCGCTTTCTAATTATGTTAATAGTTGGATTGCAACTGATTTTTCGGAAAATATGATCGAACAGGCAAAAAAGAGAGGTGTAACTGAAAAACTTCATTTTTATGTGGCCGATGCAACATCACTTTCGTTTGATAACGAAAAATTTGATTGTGTGGTAATCTCTAATGCATTGCATATTATGCCGGAGCCTGAAAAAGCAATGCAAGAAATTCACAGAGTATTAAAGACTGGCAGTGTCTTGTATGCACCGACTTTTCTATGGGCAGAGGGAAAAGCAAGCGGTCTTCGAAAGCGGTTGATGTCTCTTACAGGATTTAATGTCTATAAGGAATGGGACAGGGAAAGCTTTAACAAGTTTATTTCAGAGTATGGTTTTACAGTAGTTGAGATGAATTTGGTAGATGGTGGGTTAGCTCCTGTAGGAGCTTTGATTGCAATCAAAAACTAATAGGCAAATTCCAGTTTGCAGAGATATAAAAAAGATGAAGGACAGTTATCGGAAAGTAAATGGAAATTATTGATATTATGGAATCTTTTAGTTAGACCTAATTGTTTTGATGAACTTCAAAGAGCATGAATCTTGATTAGTCATAGAGTATTAATATTTATAGATTATCGCCTAATTACTTTTAATTATCTATTTACCTAATAAGAACAAGATTTATATAATGATTTATTTTACATGATAGAATGATGAAGTCATAAAAAAGAAAGAAGGATAAAAAATGGAATATACAATTATACAAATAAATGAACAAACATGGAGAGTAGAAGAAAGCAACGTACGTTTTTTTCTATTAGTTGGAAATGAAAGAGCATTATTGATTGATAGTGGAATGACAATCAAAAATGCAAGAGAAATTGCTCAGTCATTGACTCACTTACCTATTCAATTATTAAACACACATGCTGATAGAGATCATATTGGGAGTAATTATGAATTTGATGCCTTTTACATGAATCCTTCAGAATGCTCAAATTTTTATAAAACACAAAATAATAAGGGAAAGATTATACCTGTTTGGGATGGAGATGTCATTGATTTAGGAGAACGTCCTTTAGAAATTATCACAATTCCAGGACATACACCTGGAAGTCTTGTTGTGCTAGATAAAAAGAATAGAGCTTTGATAAGTGGTGATCCAATTCAAGATGGTGATATCTTTATGTTTGGTATTCAAAGAGAAATTCATGCTTATCAACATAGTCTGTTGAAACTGGAAAAATATAAAAATGAATTTGATACAATCTACCCTTCACATGGAAGTTTTCCAATAAAACCTGACTTGATTAAAAAACTTTATTTAGGTGTAGAACAAATATTGGATGGTCAAATTGATTTTGAAGAAGTGTCATTTCATGGTATGTCATTGAAACGATATGACATAGGTGTAGCTTCTTTCTTATTGGATATAGATTTCAAAAATATCAAGTGATAATAAAAAGCATATTGGGGATTATAACAGGTTTGGATTTTGTTAAACTCAGTTGTGAAAATTTGATTTTGGTTTAGGAATTGATAAGGATGTTAGGTATTTTGATGATAAAAGATTGATTTTTATTTTCTATAGGGAATGCACTCTATTTATAAAATATATGAAAAGATTTTATAATGATTTTCTTTATGATTATATTGATTGAATTTCTAAAGGAATTTTACCAGTAAAAATAGTTGCTGTTGGATTTCATTTACATGAGAAAGAGTATTATCACATTAGAAATGATAGAAGTGTTTTGATGTTGAAAATCCAGATTGATGAAGTCTTTTAGTGAGAGATGATCTCTGGAATCAGATGAAAATATAAATAATATTCTTTTTTGAGATAAAAGAAATCATTTCATAATGGTCAATATGCAAAGAAATTATCAAAGAATGGGCATTGGTTTTGTAGATGGAGTCTTAGATATTATTTATGAATCTGAAAGACTAAAAGTATAAAGACAATTGTTTATCATATATGTACAGATATACAGTTGTGTGATAAAATAATCAAATATTAATGATTTTTTGAAGATTTTGACTATAAAAAGAAACTATATAAGAAAGGAATGAAAAAGAAATGCTTATAAAAGAATATGATAATAATGATATAAACAGTATGATAGAAATATGGAATGAGGTTGTCGAGGATGGTTTAGCTTTTCCTCAAATGACCCTACTCACAAGCGAAAGTGGTCTGGATTTTTTCGCAAAACAAGATTTTGTGGGAGTAGCTAAAGAAGCTGATAAAATTGTAGGATTATATATTTTACATCCAAATAATGAAGGAAGATGTGGACATCAAGCTAATGCTAGCTATGCAGTAAAACGTGCGATGAGAGGCCAGAAAATTGGAGAACAGTTAGTGATACATTCTTTAAATAAAACTAAAGAATTGGGGTATAGCCTGATGATTTTTAATGCTGTTGTAAGAGACAATAAAAGTGCTTTACATCTTTATCAAAAACTTGGTTTTCAACAAGTTGGAATTATTCCTAAAGGATTTCTTTTAAAGAATGGAAAATATCAAGATATTATTGTTCATTATTGAGAATTATAGGTTAATAATCACAACAAGATTACAGGAATATTTCTGCTCTGAAAATGAAAAATTAAAAATGTGTTGAATATTATGATACTGTGTCTGAATGATATGATAAGAAAAAAGACCGAAATATTATTTAATACTCATTTTTGAAAGAGTGGAAAGTGATATTGATCTATACATTAAGAAGATGTTATTTGTTAGAATAAATCAGAAATTTTTATGATTATGGAAAGGGGATATTTTCATCATTATTATATGAACTATGTCAAGTATATTGATAATCTCTGAAAAATGATCTGTATTTTTGGTAGAAAGGATTGTTTTGTAAAAAGGTTATTTTGTCTTATATTCTGATAATCATTCTATGCACATGTATGATTTACAATTTTTACTTTATGTTCATTTTTATCATCATACAACAATGTAGCAATATTTATGGAATTATGAGAAAAGAGTCGTTTTATATAGTAAGTTTTCAACAGGTGATTATGCATCTGTTTTGGGAGAAGGATGGTTATCTCAAAGATAACATAATGAATCATTAGTCATCAAGATATGATAGATTTATTTCAAGAATCTCAATTACAAATATTATCAAAAACAAGATTTTTGGGTAAATAAGTGTGAAAATAAAATTTGTTATTCATTGAAGAAAACAAAGATACAATAGATATGACTTATAAGAAAAATAAATCACCTCGTCATATTCTCAATTTGTTTAGATTAATAGTCAAATAAAATGTTTGTGTTTGATTGACGAGGATGGACAGCAATGGAGGGACATATGAAAGATTATTTTAAGATTGGTGAAGTGTCGCAATTGTTTAATATGAATTTAAGAACTTTAAGATATTATGATTCCATAGATTTATTGAAACCTGAATATATTGATGAAAAGACGGGATATAGGTATTATTCAACTAAACAATTTGAACGTTTGAATACAATTAAGTATCTAAGAGCTTTAAACATGCCAATAGAAAAGATCAAAATCTTCTTTGAAAACAAAGATATTGAGCAATTGTTAGAACTTTTTAGAGAACAACAAAATGAAATCCTTATCCAACAACAAAAGTTAAAGCTTATTCAACAAAAAATAGATAACAGAATCTCACAAATAAATGATGCCTTGTCTTCCCAATATGATGTGATAGAAGAAAAAGATTTTGGGTATAGAAGAATTGCCTATATTAAAAAAGAAATTCCTATTCATGATGATCTTGAATTACCTATTCGAGAACTTCAAAAACATCATCATCTTAATGACATCTTTTTTTTAGGAAAAGTAGGTGTTTCTATTTCAAAAGAACATTTAATTCATCAACAATTGACAAGCTTTTCAAGTATTTTTATCTTTTTAGAAGGAAATGAGAGTCCTGTGAAGGATGAACAATATTTAAAGGCATCACGTTATCTCACAATTCGTTTTCGAGGAACACATCAAAAAGCTAAAGATTCTTACCAAAAATTATTGATATATATTCAGGAACATGATTATCAAATTGATGGTGATTCAATTGAATTGACGCTCATTGATTATGGAATTACAAATGATATAAATCAATTTGTAACAGAGATACAAATTCCTATAAAAAAGCATTGACTCTCTAGTAACTAGAGGGTTTATTCTTTTGTGTGGAAAAGGGGAAGATAGATATGAAAGAGAATGATTTAACTCGAGGAAGTGTTATCAAAGTTTTATTAATGTTTGCTTTACCATTTTTGATAGCCAATATTTTACAATCCTTATATGGTGCTGTAGATTTATTTGTTGTGGGGAAATATTGTTCATCTGAAAGTGTTGCAGCAGTTTCAACAGGAACACAGGTGACTCAAATTATTACAAGCTTGATTACTGGCTTAACTTTAGGAAGTACCATTCTTATTGGAAAGTATACAGGAGCTCAAAATTATGAACATGTAAAAAAAACAATTGCGACAACTTTTATTTTATTTGTAATTGTAGCTTTGATTCTGACAGTTTTCATGTTGGTTTTTAAAAGACCTTTGCTTGTTTTATTGCAAACACCAAAAGAGTCTTTTGAACTCACTGTTCAATATGTGGCGATTTGTAGTTCTGGCATTTTCTTTATTTGTGGATACAATGCCATGAGTGCTATTTTAAGAGGATACGGAGATTCTACACGTCCGATGATTTTTATTGCTATTGCATGTTTTGTGAATATTATTTTAGATTTTATATTTGTGAAGTATTGTGGTTTAAATGTTGCAGGAACAGCCTATGCGACAATCTTAGCGCAAGCCATAAGCATGATTATTGCAATTGTTTATTTAAAAAAACAGAATTTTATTTTTGATTTCAAGAAAAAGAGTTTTCAAATAGACTGGAATCTTGCAAAAGAACTTGCTTCTGTTGGTTTACCTATTTCTTGTCAAGAGTTGTTTATTCGTATTTCATTTTTATATTTGATGACGATCATGAATAGTTGTGGTGTTGCTGCTGCTGCGATTGTTGGTATTAGTAGTAAATATGATGTTTTTGCAATGCTGTCAGCGACCTCAATGGCTAACGCTTTAACGGCAATTACAGCTCAAAATATTGGGGCCAACAAGCCAAAACGAGCTAGATTATCTTTATGGTATGGTTTATCAATTGCTTTGGCTATTTCATTTATATTTTGGTTATGGGCACAATGGAGTCCTCAAACAATGATTCAAGTTTTTTCAAAAGAACAAAATATCATTGATGTAGGTATACCGTTTTTTAAATCTTGTAGTTATGATTATTTTCTTGTCACTATTGTTTTTTGTTTGAATGGTTACCTTAATGGTCGTCAAAAAACAATTTGGACGATGTTAAGTAGTACTTTTGGAGCATTAGTTTTACGTATTCCAATGGTTTATATCTTTAGTCAATTTTTTGCAGATGATTTAGGGAAACTTGGTATGATAGCTCCAATTGTCTCAGGAATTATGGCTTTTTATACTTTAGTGTATGTCATTTGGGAAGGAAGAAAAAAAGTTCTTTTATAAAAATATTGACTTAGAGTATACTCCATCGTTTATAATAAGTAAAGGAGGTAGTCAATATGTCAAAAGCAAAAGTTTATTTTACAAAAGAAATAACACCTGAAGCTATGATAAAAATGTATGATATTTTAGGTGTTCAGTTGCCAGGAAAAGTAGCTGTAAAATTGCACTCAGGAGAAGTAGGTAATCAAAATTTTTTAAGGCCTGCTTTTATGAAGCCAATTATTCAATATGTTCAAGGAACAATTGTAGAGTGTAATACTGCATATGAAGGTCAAAGAAATACCACAAAAGCACATTGGGAAACTATGAAATTACATGGATGGACTGATATTGCTGATGTTGATATTATGGATGAGGAAGGAGAACTTGCTCTTCCAGTAAAAAATGGAAAACATTTAGATGTAAACTATGTAGGTGATCATATGAAGAATTATGATTCTATGCTTGTTTTATCACATTTTAAAGGACATCCAATGGGAGGTTTTGGAGGTGCTCTAAAAAATATTTCAATTGGTATTGCTTCTTCACATGGAAAAGCTTATATCCATGGTGTACGTGTTCCAGAGAATATTTGGACAGCAGCTCATGATTCATTTTTAGAATGTATGGCAGATGCTTCTCAAACAATAATGGATTATTTTAAAGAGAATATTGTTTTTATAAATGTTATGTGTAATATGTCAGTGGATTGTGATTGTTGTGCAGTTGCTGAAGATCCAGCTATAGCAGATATTGGAATTTTATGTTCTACAGATCCAGTGGCATTGGATCAGGCATGTTTAGATTTGGTTTATGCTTGTGATGATCCTGGAAAACCACATTTATTAGAAAGAATTGAGTCTCGTCATGGGGTTCATACGATTGAAGCGGCTGCTGAAATAGGCGTTGGAAGTCGTGATTATGAATTGGTGACAATTGAATAATGATTTTGAGAAGTTGATTGAAAGTCAGCTTCTTCTTTTTTTGCAGAGAAGTTTTTGAAATTGTTCAAACCAAGGTCATATAAGCATTCTAGAATAGGAATAAGGAGGGGTAATATGGCTGATTTTACTAAAAAAGCAATCATGCAAACATTTATAGCATTATTAAATGAAAAACCATTTCATAAGATAACAGTAAAAGATATTGTTGAAAAATGTGGAATAAATAGGAATACATTTTATTATCATTTTGAAGATATTTATGATTTATTAGAACAAATTTTATATGATGAAATTGAGAAATTTAGAATTAATCATATGACATATGAGAACTGGAAAGACATTACTTTAGATTCTATGAGATTTCTTATTCAGAATAAAAAGGCAACTCTTCACCTTTTTCATTCTATTGGACAAAAAGAACTTGATAAATACTTGAAAACAACTTTTTCTCTTGCATTAACAGAATATATGATACCACTTTTTAAAAAATATGAGGTGACTGAGAAAGATCAGTTTTTCTTGTTAACATTTTATACAAATGCACTTGTTGGAATTGCCTTAGAGTGGATTAGAAATGATTTGGATGAGGATTATGTGATGACTTTTCTTGATTTAACTGATCAATGGTTTCATGGATTTATTGAAAAAACAATTAGTGAGCATTATTGTGATTGACGTTCTCTGATATTCATTATAAATCCATATGGCTATTCTGCCTAAAATAAGCTATAATGTATGCATGAAAGGGAGAAGTATCAATATGGAAAAAAGAATAAGTGGATACACGGAATTAATTGGTTTAATTGCTACACCAATTCGACATTCAAAATCTCCTACTATGCATAATGCAGCTTTTCAAAAACTTGGGTTAGACTATGCATATTTGGCTTTTGAAGTTGGTGAAGATGATTTAGAAGATACAATTAAAGGATTTAAGGCTATGAAGGTAAGAGGATGGAATGTCTCTATGCCACATAAAACAACGATCGTTCAATATTTAGATCATTTAACGCCAGTTGCAAAAATGTGTGGTGCCGTCAATACAGTTGTGAATAACAATGGAATTTTAACAGGAACAATAACTGACGGAATAGGATATATGCAATCTTTAAAAGATCAGGGTATTGATGTGATTGGCAAGAAGATGACAGTTGTTGGTGCTGGGGGAGCTGCTACAGCAATTTGTATGCAGGCTGCGGTAGATGGAGTCAAAGAAATATCCATTTTTAATCGACATGATGAATTTTATGAAAGAGGGGAGAAAAATGTTGAAATTATTCAGTCTTCTACCTCTTGTCATGCTCAATTATTTTCCTTAGAAGACCATGAGGCTTTAAGACATGAAATCGCTGAAAGTGTTATTTTTATTAATGCTACAAATGTAGGTATGAAACCATTAGAAAAGCAAATGGTTTTGCCAAGCATTGATTATTTGAAGAAGGGTATGATTGTGAGTGATGTGATTTATATGCCTGAAAAGACGCGATTATTAGAAGAAGCTGAGAAATTCGGTTGTTCAATTATAAATGGATTGGGAATGATGTTGTTTCAAGGTGCTGAAGCTTTCAAATTATGGACAGGAGAGGATATGCCAATTAATGATGTTAAGGCAGTATTGGGACTGTAAAGATGGAAATATTAGATATTGTTGATGATGATGGTTATCCTACAGGGGCAACAGTTGAGCGTGAAAAAGCACATCGTGAAGGTATTTTACACCGTACCTCACATGTATGGATATTGAGAAAGAAAAATCATCGAATACAAATTTTATTGCAGAAAAGAAGTGAGAATAAGGATTCATATCCTGGATGTTACGATATTTCAAGTGCTGGACATATACCATCTGGTGTGGATTTTAAACCATCAGCTTTACGGGAATTAAAAGAGGAATTGGGCTATGAGGCGCGAGAAGAAGATTTGATTGACTGCGGAATTAGGCGTTTTCATTTTCAGGCTATTTTTCATGGCAGGCTTTTTTTGGACAATCAGGTGAGTCGGATTTATGTTTTATGGTTGGATTTAGAACCTGAACAATTTGTTTTACAGAATGATGAGGTTTCTGAAGTCAAATGGTTTGATTTTGAGGAATGTTTGAAAATGGTTGTAGAAAATTCTTTCCAGCATTGTATTTATATAGAAGAATTAGAGATGATTAAAAGAAAGGTTTATTGATACTTATAAAAAATTTGTTTTAAAAATAATAAATATATTGACATGGAGTAAACTCTAAGTGTTAAAATGATGGACATATGATGAGGTGATATTTGTGAATCAATTGAAACAATTACAAGAACTTTTAAAAACATATGAAAAAGTGGCTATTGCTTATAGTGGTGGTTGTGATTCTCACTTTTTATATCGTGTTGCTGTTATGACATTGGGAAAAGAGAATGTCTTGGCTATTCTTTGTCAAGGAGAAATGATGTCTAGGGAGGACATTGAAGATGCAAAAGCATTTTTAGAAGATGAGCAATCTGTAATTGTAGATGTTGATGTTCTTGCTTGTGATGCTTTTTTATATAATTGTAAGGATCGTTGCTATCATTGTAAAAAAATGATTATGAGTCACGTCATCAAAGAAGCCCATAAACGGGGATTTTTACGTGTTTTAGATGGACAAAACAAAGATGATCAAGGAGTCTATCGTCCTGGTATTCAGGCTTGTCGCGAGTTGGGCATTCTTTCGCCAATGGCTGAATTAGGTTTAACAAAGAATCAAATTCGTTCTTATTCACAAGAATTAAAAATTGAAACTTATAATAAGCCTGCGAATGCTTGTCTAGCAACACGTTTTCCTTATGGAACATTTTTAACTCATGAAAAACTCCAATTGGTTTCTGAAGCAGAAAAACGATTTCATCAAAAGGGAATAAATCATGTTAGAGTACGTGTTCATGAGAAAATAGCACGCATAGAAATTGAAAAACATGATTTTCAAAAAGTAATAGACGATGAAGTTTTAGTTAGTGATTTAGAGGCTCTGGGTTTTGATTTTATAACTTTAGATTTAAAAGGCATATCGAGTGGACGTTATGATAGGTGAGATTATGGAAATTCTCGTTATTGATGGACAAGGTGGAGGTATTGGCAAGAGTATTGTCGATGCAATTAAAAGGGAAAGACCTGATATTTTTGTGATTGCTGTGGGAACCAATAGCGCAGCAACGAATAGTATGAAAAAGGCTGGAGCTGATGCTGTGGCAACTGGTGAAAATGCTATTGTGTATAATGCTAAACATGCTCATTTCATAGTTGGTCCAATTGGAATTGTTTTTGGTCATTCTATGTATGGCGAAATATCACCAGCAATGGCGCAGGCTGTAAGTTGTAGTGAGGCACAGAAGTACCTCATTCCTGTAAGTCAATGTAGTGGACATGTTCTAGGTGTTGAAACAAAGACAATACAGGAATATATTCAAGATTTTATAAAAATGATAAAATAAATCCCTGATACATGATGTATGAGAAGAAACACAGAAGTGTTTATGAAGGGAGAAATAATGAATCAAAATTTATTAATGCACATGGCAGATGGACTGATTTCTGTACCTGTTGGTATTTTATTTTTTGTTGTGAGTTTTGTGTGTCTGGCTTTTTCTCTTAAAAAAATCAATGAAACACAAGACGAACATAAAATTCCAATGATGGCAGTTATGGGGGCATTTGTATTTGTTGCTCAGATGATTAATTTTACAATTCCAGGTACTGGAAGCAGTGGACATATTGGTGGAGGGATTTTGCTTTGTCTTATTTTAGGACAATATCCTGCTTTTTTGTCTATATGTTCTGTACTCATGATTCAATGTTTGTTTTTTGGCGATGGAGGATTATTAGCTTTAGGATGTAATATGTTCAATATGGGTGTGATTCCATGTTTTGTGGCTTATCCACTGATTGTTAAACCAATTTTAAGAAATCATTTAAATACGCAAAGAATTGTTTTGGCAAGCTTGGCAGGTGTTATTGTTGGATTAGAAATAGGTGCTTTTATGGTTGTTTTACAAACTGTTGCAAGTCAAATTACAGAGTTGCCTTTTTTGGCTTTTGTGGCTTTAATGTTACCAATTCATCTTGCTATTGGATTTGTTGAAGGACTCATTACAGCGGGTGTTGTAAGCTACGTATATAAAGAAAATTCGCAAATGATTGACTATGCTTTGACCAATCAGTCATTTGAAAAAATTAATGCTAAAAAATTAATGACTGTTTTTACAATTTTGATTATTTTCATTGGTGGTTGTTTATCACTTTTTGCTTCAGGATATCCTGATGGATTAGAATGGTCTATTGGTGGGGTGACAGGAAGTCACGAATTAGAATCGAATGGAAAGGTTAAAGATGCATTGGCCAAAGTTCAGGAAACAACAGCATTTTTACCTGACTATAATTTTGATGGAAGTGAAGGGTATTTGGGGATTTCAACTTCTGGTCTTGTTGGTGGAGCTATTACATTGATGTTGATTGGAAGTGTTGGTTATATTGCCTCAAAAAAACATAAGCATGAATAAATTATTGAATGTTTTTTTAAGTATGAATGATTTGGAGGATTTTGCGATGGGTCAAAGTTGGCTTCATCGCTTTCATCCTTTATTTAAATTCCTATGTAGTTTTGTATTGATCATATGTGTTTTGACAACTTATCATCCCACAGAGCTGTTTGTATATAGTATTATGCTTTTGATTGTAGCAAAGTCAATAAATTTATCTATAAAAAAGTTAATAAAAAGAGGATTCATTGGTTTACCTTTATCATTATGTTTGGGAATATCTTATATTTTTACAAATCATCGTTTGATTTCTTTGTATGGCTTGGTGATATCTGAAGGCGTTTTTCTTTGTTTGATAATTTTTATGAAAACATTTCTGTGTTTGTGTATTGCTTATCTTCTGATTTGCACGACACCATTTCATTGTTTAGCTAGTGAATTGATATATATCAAAGTTCCATCTGTTTTTGTTTTACAATTGACAATGACTTATCGTTATATTTTTGTATTCTTACATGAAGCTCAAATGATGACACAAGCCTATTTATTGCGTAGTTCACAATCACAGGCTATTGCTATGAAGGATATGGGAAGTTTTATTGGGCATTTGCTTGTTTCGAGTATGAATCAAAGTCAGCATATTTATAATTGTATGAAATGTCGTGGATTTGATGTGAAGAAAACATATGTTCAGCATACTCCATTAGAAATGAATGATTATTTTCTTATGATGATAATAATAGGGTGTTTTGTTTTAATAAAGGCGGTGTTATGATGATTCAGTTTTGTGACTTAAGTGTCATTTATGATCAAAGTATAGTTGCTTTAGATCATCTTGAACTTAAATTAAGCAATTCTCAATGCAGTGTTATTATTGGTAAGAATGGAAGTGGAAAGTCTACTCTTTTACAATCTATTGTAGGTCTTGTTGATATTCAAGGTGAACTTTTTGTTGATGATGTTAAGGTATGCCAAAGTCAATTTGGCAATATAAGGAAAAAAGTTGGATTTGTCTTTCAAAATCCTGATCATCAGTTATTTATGAATACAATTTATGATGATTTAGCTTTTGGATTAATCAATCAGGGATTGCCAAAAGAAGAAATAGATTCACGTATTTATGAAATTACTAAAAGATTACATATAGAACATCTTTTACAACGTTCTTGTCATAAATTATCAGGTGGACAAAAAAGAATGATTGCTATTGCTACAGTTTTAGTCATGAAACCAGACATAATTTTGATGGATGAACCAAGTTCTTTTTTGGATCCTGTTAGCAGGCGTGCACTTATTCATTTTATTCAGTCTCTTCATCAAACTATTGTGATAGCAACACATGATTTGGATATGGCATTGAATATAGCTGATGAAGTTATTTTATTAAATGATGGAAAAATGATTGCTCAAGGTCAACCAACAGATATTTTAACAAATCAATATTTATTAGAAACAAATGGTTTAGAATTACCATATTGCTATCAGAGGTGAAATTATGGATACAAAAGAAATATTAGAAAAAGTAAGAAATAATGAAATGGATGTGAAACTGGCTCAGTCTTTGCTTGAGCATCAGATAAATGATGCATGTATTGATTATGATCGTCAAAAAAGAACAGGAGCACCAGAAGTTATTTATGGAGCCGGAAAAACTGCTCAGCAGATTGCATCTATTATCCAGCAGATGCTCTTACATCAACAAAAGAATATTTTGGCAACCCGTGTTAGTAAAGAAAAATACCTTAATTTAAAAGAACTGTTCCCAGATTTTGAATATGATGAGTTATCACAAATTTTTATGTATAATGGGGATCCTTTTCCAATGAATAAAGGTAAGATTGCGATAGTTTGTGCAGGAACAAGTGATTTAAGTGTAGCGAATGAAGCTGTATTAACGGCTCGCTTTTTAGGAAATGAAGTGATTCAAATTAATGATGTAGGAGTTGCTGGATTACATCGTTTACTTAATCGTATGGAAGATTTGCAAAAGGCAAGTGTTATTGTTGTTGTTGCTGGTATGGAGGGAGCATTGGCATCTGTAGTTGGTGGTTTGGTTTCAGCACCAGTTATTGCAGTACCAACATCTGTTGGCTATGGTGCAAATTTTCATGGTTTATCAGCACTTTTATCAATGTTAAACAGTTGTGCAAGTGGTGTTAGTGTGGTTAATATCGATAATGGTTTTGGAGCTGGATATATGGCTCATACAATTAATTGTTTAGGAGGTAAACGTTAATGAAAGTTTTATATTTTGATTGTAGTAGTGGTATTAGTGGAAATATGACATTAGGTGCTTTATTGGAATTATGTGATGATCCTCATTATTTAGAAAAAGAGTTAAATAAATTACATATTGATGGTTATCATATGCATATTTCTAAAACAAAGAAAAATGGAATTACTGGGACATATGTTGATGTCCATTTAGAACATGAACATCAGCACCATCACCATGATCATCACCATGATTATCATCATGAACATCATGATCATCACCATGAACATCGTAATATATTTGATGTTCAAAAGATTATTGAAGAGAGTGACATTGATGAAAAGGCTAAAGATTTAGCAAAACGTATTTTTATGCGTGTAGCATTAGCAGAAAGTAAAGTTCATCATGAAACATTGGAAAATGTTCATTTTCATGAAGTTGGTGCTATTGATTCTATTGTTGATATTGTAGGGACGGCAATTTTGATAACGCATATTAATCCTGATAAAATTTATAGTAGTATTGTGAATGATGGATACGGTTTTATCGAATGTGCACATGGAACAATTTCTGTTCCCGTTCCTGCAACAAGTGAAATTTTTGCAGCTAGTGATGTACTTTCAAGACAAATTGATGTAGATACAGAATTGGTGACACCAACTGGTGCAGCAATTATTGCTGAATTAAGTGAATCCTTTGGAACTATGCCTGTGATGAATGTTCAACGCATTGGTTGGGGTTGTGGAAGTAAGAATTTAAAGATTCCTAATGTTTTAAAGATTTCTTTGGGAATAATAGATTCATCAAGTGATGAAATTGTTATCATGGAAACAAACATTGATGATTGTAGTGGAGAAATATTAGGTTATACAATGGAAGCTTTATTAGAAGATGGAGCTTTAGATGTTTTTTATACGCCTATTTTTATGAAGAAAAATCGTCCCGCTTATTGTTTAACAGTGATTTGTAAAGAAATGGATTTAAAGAAAATGCAAGGAATCATTTTTAGAAATACAACGACAATTGGAATCCGTTATCATTGTGAAAAGCGTGTGATTTTAAATCGTGAAATTGTTGAGTTAGATACTCAGTATGGTTCAATTCATGTCAAAAAAGTGAAGTATGATGGTGAAGTCTATATGTATCCTGAATATGAGGATATAAAGAAAATTGCAAAAGAAAAACAACTCTCTATAAAAACTTTATATCATTTGCTGATGAAAGAGTAATATGTAGGGAATAATGGAAAGTATATGTATAATTAATATAAGACTATCAATAGATATTATGACATTATTGGCACAGGAAAACCGTTTTGATATGACATGGTTTGAGACGTGATATGGCTTTAATGAAAGGATGGCTTGAACCAATTTTTAAGAATAGTTTAAAATATAAACGTATCTATATTGATTTACCTGGCATGAGCCAATCAGATACACAATAGAGTATGCATCCTCAGATAAAATTTTAGAAATATTAGAATCATTTTTTTGTAAAATCACGCATGAACCTTTTCTTTTCATTGGTGAATCTTTTGGTGGATATTTAGCAAGAGGTCTTTTTACAAAATTTTCATTGAAGATTGATACTATGATGTTGTTATGTTCTGTTATTATTCCGGAACATGGCGAAAGAAATCTTTCTCATCATGTTTACAAATATAAAGATACACATTTTAAAAACTTTATTTGAATATGCTGTTATTGCCAACAAGGTGGTTTATCAAAGATATGTTGATGAGGTATGTTTGGAATTGAATTTTTTTCATAAGGGATTTATCAGTTAATTGAAAAAATTGATATATTTTCTTTTGATGTTGATCATATCATTCATTACATTTCGATCATCCTGTTTTGTTTGTCTGTGGAAAACAGAATGATTGTGTTGGCTATCAGGATTTATGGACAATTTATTCGATTATTCTAGACCAACATTTGCTATATGTGATGTTGCTGGATATAATCTGCAAATTGAACAAGTTGATTTATTGATTTCTTTATTTATCAATTGGATTAAAAGAATAGAAAAGTATTCATAATTATTTATTGAGCAAATGTTCATGATTTGCTCTTTTTGTGATATTTTAATGAAAATGGATTTCTTTTTATTGAATGTCAGAAATCATGATTCTTATCATTTAAAGTCTTTTTATTTTATGTTAGAATATGTTCGTTGAAAAGAGGGGAATGCATTGAAAGTTCAATTCTATGATAAAGTTGAAGATTGTGTTTTAAAATTTGCTGTAATTATTGCCAAATCTTATGGACAATGGGTATTTTGTCAACATAAAGAAAGAGAAAGTTATGAGCTACCAGGAGGACATAGAGGAGATGGTGAAAGTATAGAAGAAACGGCAAAAAGGGAACTAAGAGAGGAAACAGGAGCAAAGACATTTACAATAGATCCTGTTTGTGTTTATTCTGTCATTGGTAAGAATAGAGTGAATGCTACTGGGGAAGAAATGTATGGTATGTTATATTGTGCAGATATTAAAGATTTTGAGTCTCTTCATAGTGAGATGGAAAAGATCATTCTATGTGATGAATTACCATTCAATTGGACTTATCCATTGATTCAACCACTACTCATATTAGAGGCTAGAAGAAGACGAATGATAGATTAGGAGGATTTGGGTATGAGTATATTAAATCATCAGGTTGCGATTTATAAATATTTTGAAATAATTTCTTCTATTCCTAGAGGATCAAAAAATGAAAAGGCCATAAGTGATTATTTAGTTGTTTTTGCTAAAAATCATCAGCTCCAATATGTTCAAGATGATATAGGAAATGTTATCATATACAAAGCAGGAACAAAAGGTTATGAAAATCATCCTACGGTGATGCTGCAAGGGCATATGGATATGGTTTGTGAAAAGAATAAAGATGTTGAGTTTGATTTTGAACATGATCCTTTACAATTATATATTGATGAAGGATGGCTGAAAGCAAAAGGGACAACTTTAGGTGCTGATGATGGTTATGCTGTAAGCTATATGTTAGCTATACTGGAGTCAGAGCATTATGCTCATCCACCTTTAGAATGTGTTTTTACGGTTCAAGAAGAAATTGGATTAATTGGTGTCAAGAATTTAAAGGCTGAATATTTTCAGGCAAAAAAACTTATTGGAATGGATTCGGGTGGAGAAAATAAGACAACTATTTCATGTTCTGGAGGCAGAAGAAATTGTATAACAAAATCCATGATATTAATTCCTTCTCATTTCAATACATTTCAGTTTTCTATAAAAGGTTTATTAGGCGGACATTCTGGTCATTTTATTAGTAAAGAAAGAGGAAATGCCATTAAAATTATGTCACGATTCTTAAAGCAATTGAGTCATGAAGCAACGATTTATCTTGTCTCTATGGATGGTGGTTTAAAAGAAAATGCTATACCACGAGAATGTGATGTGATTTTTGCGGCAGATATTTCTTTGAAGTGGTTAGAGCACTTGATTCAAAAAATATATCAGAATATTTATGAAGAATTTCAATACAGTGATCAAGGATTAACTTATCACGTCTCACAAATAACAAGAGCCAAAACAACTTGTGATGCGATAACCAGCCAAGAACTTATTGATTTATTATATATTTTGCCCTGTGGTATGCATCATCATTCAATGGTAATTCCAGGTTTAACAACATGTTCTAATAATATCGGTGTTGTTTCTTTGAAAGATGATCACTTAGAAATCTTTAGTACTATTCGTTCTCCAATGACAAGTTTAAGAGAATATATTGCTGAACAATTTTATCTTATTGCAAGTTTATATCATGCGACAAGTCAAGATCGTGCAGATTATCCAGGATGGAATTATGAAGGCGAGTCACCATTAAGAGAACTATATAAACAGGTGATTCGTGAAAAATTAGGAAAAGAGCTTCTTACAAATGCGAGTCATGGAGGGATTGAAGTTGGAGTTTTAAAAGGGCTTTTACCCGAATTAGATATCATAACATTAGGACCAATTTCTGAAAATGCTCATACACCAGATGAAAGAATGAATTTGGCTTCTTTTGAGAAAATGTTTGATGTGCTTGTTGATTTATTATCAAAATTGTAGCTGTAAAATGTTTTTTAAAAACAGAGCATCACATTTTAGATATTTTTAAGAGAATATACAGAGGTATTATTCTTCCTTTTAAAGTGATGAGCTAATCATGATGTAAAAAGTCTCAAGAGTTGTTTAGTCGTGAAACATCTTGAAATGATATGCCAATTCATATGAAGAACAATAGTTGCCTAAAAATATTTTTGTTACTTTTAGAATGTATCAATTGAATTTAGACAATAAAAATCATAATATTTATCAAGAATATTAGAATAAATATTCTATTCATTATAAAGAAAAAGATCTTTTAAAAAATTATCAAGACTGAGAAGCTGAAAGCTTTCAAACAGAAAATTGATTGAAAGCTTTTTATTATACAGCTCTTGTTGAATAGACAAGAATCATTACATATTGATTTTATGATGTGAGCGAAATTGAGTTGGTGATATGTGATATATTTTACGAAAAGCTTTTGTAAAATAGTTTGTATCTTGATATCCACTTTTTGAAGCAATTTCTTGTATTGATAAAGAAGAATGGATTAATAAATATTCGGCATGTTTCATTCTGATATGTGTTAAATATTGATGAATAGATTGATGATAATTCTTTTGAAAAGTATTCATAAGTGTTGCTCGACTACAACAAAAATATTCACACAGGTCGGAAATTGTTAATGATGTCTCAAAATATTGATGAAGATAAGCTTTAATTTCTTCTGCTAAATCTTTTTTTTGTATTTGCATACGATGTGTTAAAGAAATATAATTCGCACAAATATTTACAATGGATGCAAAAGCCATAATTTGTTCTTGTGTATGTACAGGGATGGTTGTAATGGCTTCTTGAAGTTCTGCCTGATGACTAACATAAGGAAGTGCTTTCTTTTCAATATATTCACGATCGAATTGAGAATTTGTCAAGGTTTGTCCCATCATTAAATAACCTGAAAGAATGCCAAAATGATAAAGTGGAACAACAGCTTCATAAAGATGAAAATAACATTGATAAATGTATATTTTTCCAGTTTCTTTTGCCTTTTGAAAGGCATAATGATCATATTGATTGCAGAGTTTTAAGGAGCAAGGATTTTTATCAATAAGTGAACAAAATATTGATTTTTGATGAGGATATGAAGTGATAAGCTGATAGTTACGGTCAAAGATAGACATATTCAATCCGGAAATGAGATAAAGATCTTTTAATATTGGTTCAAGATTTTTAATAGCAGACATGAGATTTCCTCCTTTAAAGGTTATTCTGTATAAAATATACTTTTTTCCCTATCATTATACTATATTCTAGTGATTTTATAAAGAAGATGGTGTAAGATAATAGCAGGAGGATGAGAAAATGGAAATGAACTATGAGTGGATTAAAAATCCTGAAATTTTTGAAGTAAATAGAATGCCTGCACATTCTAGTCATCGATTTTATGGAAGTTATGAGGAATTAAAGAGTAAAAAAAGTCGATATGTCCAATCGTTAAATGGCATATGGAAGTTTCATTATGCTAAGAATTTTGAGGAGATAATACCTGATTTTTATAAAATGGATTATGATTGTCAAAGTTTTGACAATATTCAAGTCCCAGGACATATACAATTACAAGGGTATGATTGTCCAATGTACGTAAATCAAGTATATCCATGGTCAGGGCGCGAAGATATTAAGCCAGGTGATATACCTATATATTTTAATCCAATTGGAAGTTATGTGACTTTTGTTGAAATTCCAGAAGATAAAAGCGAGCAGGACATACATATTTGTTTCCATGGAGTAGAATCAGCTTTTGCTTTATGGATTAATGGTTGTTTTGTAGGCTATAGTGAGGATAGTTTTACTCCTGCATCTTTTGATTTAACAGGTTTTATCAAAAAAGGTATGAATAAAATAGCTGTTCAAGTTTATAAATACAGCAGTGGAAGCTGGTTAGAGGATCAAGATTTTTGGCGATTTTCGGGAATATTTCGAGATGTTGAATTAATTTATGTGCCTGTTCTTCATATTGAAGATTTGCATATCAAAACCTTATTGGATGAATCCTTATATGATGCAGTTTTAGAGGTTGAAACAAAACTTATTGGAAAATATGATCAAGCGAGTATGCACCTTACTCTTTTTGATGAACAAGGAACTCAAATAGATCAAGTAGTAAAAGCATCACAGCATTGCTTCTTTCAGTTAGATGTTTCTCATCCGATTTTATGGAGTGCAGAAAATCCTTATCTTTATACATTACAAATTGAAATATTACATGATAATGATATGGTTGAGATTGTTGAACAAAAGATTGGTTTCAGGAAATTTGAGATAAAAAATGGTTTAATGTGTTTGAATGGTCAAAGAATCGTTTTTCATGGTGTGAATCGTCATGAATTTAGTTCACGTTATGGTCGTACAGTCACATTTGATGAAACATTGCAAGATATTCTTATTTTAAAGCAAAATAATATCAATGCTGTCAGAACCAGTCATTATCCTAATCAAACTTTTTTCTATGAATTATGTGATGAATATGGATTATACGTTATTGATGAAACAAATTTAGAAACACACGGGACATGGAGTGATTTCTTTGATAAGGAAATAATTTTGCCAGATAACAAAAAAGAATGGCTTCATGCTTTATTGGATCGTGCGCAATCAATGTTTGAAAGAGATAAAAACCATCCTTGTATTTTAATGTGGTCTTGTGGTAATGAGTCATATGGAGGAGAAAATCTTTATAAAATGTCTGAATATTTTAGAAATGTTGATAAAACTCGACTTGTTCATTATGAAGGTATTTCTTGGGATAGACGTTTTCCAGCGACAAGTGATGTAGAAAGTCAAATGTATACTCCAGCACATGAAGTTGAAAAGTTTATCTTGGAGCATCCAGAAAAGCCATTTATTTTATGTGAATATGCTCATGCTATGGGAAATTCTAATGGAGCGCTTTATAAATATACAAATTTAGAGAAAAAATATGAATTATATCAAGGTGGATTTATTTGGGATTATGCAGATCAAGTTTTAGAAAAAGACGGAAAATATGCGTATGGAGGAGATTTTAAAGAACGTCCAAGTGACTACGATTTTTGTGGAAATGGGATTGTTTTTGCAGATCGATCATTGACGCCAAAAATGCAAGAAGTTAAATATTGCTATCAAAATGTTGATTTTGATATTTCTGAAGATTTTATTGAGATTCATAATCGTTACCTTTTTACCAATGTGAATGATTTCCAACTTTATCTTTCATTATTAGAAAATGGACAATGTATTGATGAAAAAGAAATGTGTGTGAACATTTCACCATTAAAGACTTTTCAGATCAAAAATCCATATCAAGTAAGTGATTATACAAAGGAATATTGTATACAGGTGTCTTTAAGGACAAAAGAAGATAAATTATATGCGCCAAAGGGATTAGAAGTGGCTTTTGGGGAATATATCTATCCTTCACATATTTCTCAATTTGATGTCATAAAAGATATGAAAATGACTGAGGATTTTTTGAATATTGGTATCATAGGTGAACATTTTCATATTATCTTTTCTAAAAATAAGGGATTAGTTTCTTATTGTTATAAAAATGAAGAATTAATTAGACAAGCGCCAAAACCACAGTTTTATCGTCCTTGTACACAAAATGATATTGAAAATCAATATGGTTATCGTTATGGACAATGGCTACAAGCGAGTTTATATGCAAAATGTAACTTTGTAAAAGTTCAACAGTGTGAACGTTATATTGAAGTCGATTATCAATATCAGATACCTGGAAAATTTGAAACATCTTTGATGCTTCAATATCTGATTTATGGAAATGGAAAAGTAAAGGTTATAATGGACTATGATCCAAATGAAGAGCAAATCGAAATGCCTGAATTTGGTATGATGTTTACACTTTATCGATCATATGATAATGTAACATACTATGGTTATGGTCCTGAAGAAAATTATTGGGATCGTCATTCTGGTGCGAGATTAGGTTTATTTCATTATATGAGTGAGAAAAATATGACTCCTTATTTGGTTCCTCAGGAATGTGGTCTGAGAACTCATGTAAGAAATGTGTTCGTTGATAACCAACATATAGGTCTCTATTTTGAAGGAAATGATTTAGAAATGTCAGTTTTACCATATACACCTTTGGAATTAGAAAGTGCAAGACATCAAGATGAATTACCAAAACCATATCAAACAGTCGTTCGTATTCTTCAAAAACAGATGGGTATTGCGGGAGATAATACTTGGGGTGCAAGGACACATGATGAATTTTTGCTACCTAAAAAGCATTATCATTTCGAGTTTTCTTTTCAAGGAAAGTTAAAGTAGAAAAATATCGAGTGTTTTGTAGGCATAAATGTTTAACATTTATGCCTTTAATATATGGAGAGAATATATTTGATAATTGTTTTATGGATGTCAAGCGAGTATAATAGAAAATATCTTTTATGGTAAGAAGAATTATGAGTTTAATATGATATTTCTTTTATGTTTAAGAGTAAGGAGAGTTAAAATGGAAAAATATGCTGTGATTACAGGAGCAAGTTCAGGTATTGGAAAGGAATTTGCAAAATTATTATCTTTGAATGGTTATCATCTCATATTGGTTGCTCGTCGTAAGGAAAAACTACAAGAGCTAGAAACAGAACTTCATACAATTTGTGATATTTTTGTTGCAGATTTATCTTTAGAAAAAGATTGTTTGGCATTATATGATTTTATAAAAAATATGAAGATTGATATTTTTATTAATAATGCTGGTTTTGGTGATTGTTGTCATTTTATAGATGGAAATCTTGAAAAAGAAATGAATATGATAAGGGTGAATGTACAAGCTGTTCATCTTTTAACAAAACTGATTCTCTCACATATGTACAAGGAGGATTATGGATTTATTTTAAACGTGGCTTCTTCAGCAGGATTGATGCCGGCTGGACCATATATGTCTACATATTATGCAACAAAAGCTTATGTAACGAGTTTGACACAGGGAATTGCTGAAGAATTAAGAAAACAACACAGTCATGTTTATGTTGGTTGCTTATGTCCTGGTCCAGTAGATACAGAGTTTAATCAAATTGCTGAAGTCGAATTTTCATTGAAGGGGATTAGTGCCAAATATTGTGTTCATTATGCTTATCAAATGATGATGAAAAGAAAAGTTGTCATTGTACCAAGTTGGAAAATGAAAATTGCTGTGATAGGTGGGCATTTTTTACCAAGGCAGTGGTTAGTTCGTATAGCTGCACACCAACAAAAGAAAAAAATGTACAGATAAAAGGCATGAAGTCATTATTGATGATACTGATGAGTTATTATTGAATCTATTGAATATGAAAGAAGCATTATTTTTATAATGATATTTCAAGTGTTTTTCAAAAAAATATGCTATATCTTTATGATACATACAAAGACAAATCAAATTTAAAATTTTCATTGAAATATTTGAAAAGTTTGAAAAATATGGATAACATGCGATTGATATTGATAATGTCATATTTGATTATTAGGCATAAAAAATATAAGATATAGATTTTGATATATGAAATAGTGGAGGAATTTATGAAAATCAGATTAGCAAATAACAATGATTTAGAAAGTATAATAAAAATTGAAGAAATATGTTTTCCACCTGCTGAGGCAGCGACTGCTCAAGATATACAGGAACGTTTTTCTACATTTCCTGAAAATTTCATTGTGGCAGAAGATGATGGAAAAATTGTAGGATTTATTAACGGTTGTACAACCACTGCTCCAATTTTGAATGACGAATTGTATCATGATTGCTCATTACATCAACCATCGGGAGAATATCAAACAGTTTTTGGCTTGGATGTTTTACCTGAATATCGTCATCAAGGGATTGCAGGAGCATTGCTTCGATATATGATAAATCTTTCTTATCACAGAAGAAAAAAGGGAATTGTTTTAACATGTAAGGATCATTTGATACATTATTATGAGAAATTTGGATTTATGCATCAAGGTGTATCAGCATCACAACATGGTCAGGCTGTTTGGAATGATATGTTGTTAGTTTTTGAAAATGAAACAATTGCATTTGAACATAATGAAAATTGAGTATGAAAAAAATAAAGAGGGTGAAAATAATTGTACGAAATACGATTTTAACACCTTCTTTTTTTCAAAAGTATTCAAAAAACTAATAAAAATCTTTTTATAAATATGTTTTACTGTAAATGACTTTTCCGATGACTTGTACAGGTAAGTCTTGCACTTCTTGCATAGAAAAATAGCGATTTTCTACATGGGGATTTGTAGCTTCTAGAATAAGCATATCAGGCTTTTTAATCACTTTTTTCACAGTTACCTCATCTCCACCTATTAAGACTAAGGCAATTTCACCTGAATGAACTTGAGAACATTGCTTAATCAAAGCAATATCGCCATCCATGATACCAGAACCAATCATTGACTCTCCTTCGATTTTTATGAAATAATCACCACGATAGAAATCATCTTCTGTAACTTCTTCATCACCAAGATAATTCTCATCAGCATACATATTATATCCAGCTTTTGCATATCCTAAAATTGGTCTTGTTAAATGGAAAGACGATCCTCGCATAATTGGTTCAACATCAAAGCCTAAAATTTGATTTAATTTTTGTAAAGTTTCTTCTTGAACTCTTTTCACATCACCAGAGATCCAACGACTTACAGTTGATTTTGTAACACCTAATTGAGCGGCAATTTGATCGTTTGTCAGAGAATGACGATATTTATAATCTTTAATAATATCTTTAAATTCCATTGTATATTCCTCCTAATGCATATTGTACATTATTTTGAAACAAAAATAAATATTTTTCTAAAAAAATCAAAAAATGTTGCATAAAATATTGAAATATGCAACAAATATATGTATAATAATGATGAGGAGTGAGAGAAATGTGGGAAAAAATCATAATACACAGTCATATAGATAATTGTTATATACAAATTGAAGAAATGATGTATCCTCATTTAAAAAATGTTCCAATGGCTATTTGTCAAAAGAATGATGAGAATGAAGAAGTAATTTTGGCATTTAATAAAAAAGCTCGCTTTTATGATATATGTTTGGGAGAAACACTACATAAAGCATATAAAAAATGTCCAAATTTAGTTGTTGTACATCCACATTTTGAGGATTATCTTTTTTATAGTGAAGAGATAAAAAATATCTATCGGGAATATACAAACTATGTTGAAAATGATGATTTAGATGATGCTTGGATTGATTTAACGAGTTCTCAATGTTTATTTGGTGGTGATCCAATTTTCATTGCTAAAGAAATCCAACAACATGTATATAAAGAATTTGGAATAACAGTATCAATGGGTGTAAGCTATCACAAATTGTTTGCAAAATTAGTTAATTATCATCAAAATGATATGTCATTTCATATTGCTTCAAAGAAAAATTATCAGGATATCATTTACCCTTTACCAATTGAACATCTTGGTATAGAAGATCGAATGATGTTAGCAGAGTTAAAAAGTAGATCTATTTTTACAATTGGTGATATAGCAAGATCTCCAAAAGAGATTTTAAAAGATATTGTAGGAAAAAATGGTGAAATGATTTGGTTGATGCTGAATGGTAAAGATACTGCTCAGACTACTTATTCTAATGAGATAAAATGTCCACAATCTATTGGAAATGGAGTATGTCTACCTTATCAGCTTAAAACTTTTGAAGATATGAAGTTTGTACTTCAAATTTTAGCAAAAACTCTTTCTACACGTCTAAATGACTATGGTTTAAAGGGGTATGAAGTGATTATTCATATAAGAAATAATGAACTTAATCATTATATAAATAAAAAGAGGTTAAATTCTGCTGTATATTCATCAATAGATATCTTAAATATTGCTGAGGAACTTTTATTGGAGGAATGGTTCAAAAATTATCAATTTTATTTGGGTAAGAGTGATTGCCGTATTAGTATGAGTATTCGTCAATTGGTAGATATTACAAGCACTACTATACTTGATCAGAATATTGAATTAGCAACTATACATGGATTAAAAAAATTGCATTCAATTCATGAATTGAAAAAAACTTATTTAGGATGGTATAATGATTTTAAAGAAGTTCAACCACAATGTTCATAAGAAATGAAAAAAAGATGGTAGAGAGACATCAATACGAATAAGAACAATAGATTACAGTTAAGGAGTGTATTTATATGTGTATTCATAATGATGTTTTAAGAGATATTTATGTTTCGGATATTATTTTAGCTGATAAAGAATCGAAAATGATGGAAGATCTTGATGATTCTTATTTTGACAAGATAGAGACCTTATTGAATCAATCTACTGAAAAGGATATCTTATTAAGTCATGATGATGTGAAAGATTTAGAAAAAAGTTTTAATGAATTTTATTTTGAATATGGTTTTATTCAATTTAAAAGAGGTTTAGAAATTGGTTTACAATTAAGAGATATTCATTAAATGACAAAGGCTGTTACTCATCAGCCTTTTCTTTTTTTGAAAAAATAAGGTATGTTGAATTGATTTATAGTATACTAAAACAAAAAAGGAAAGAGGAGAAAAATGTTAGCTGATTATCACATGCACACTTGTTATAGTAATGACTCACAGTATGATATGGAAGAATGTGTACAAAAAGCAATTCAGCTAGGTTTAGATGAAATTTGTTTTACTGAACATAGCGATTATGGAACAATGGGGGACTATGTTGTTAATTATGAAGAATATTATCAAGAATATTGTCGTCTGAAAGACAAATATAAAAATCAAATTGTTATAAAATTTGGTTGTGAATTTGGTGTACAAAGGCATACAATTTATGAATATGAAAATGATTTTCAAAAATATCCTTTTGATTTTATTATTTTATCTAATCACCAAATTGATGATATAGAGTTTTGGACAAACAAATATCAAGAAGGGAAGACTCAAGATGAGTATAATTTTGGATATTATCAGGCTATTTATGATGTTATTCAAAAATTTGATTATTATAGTGTATTAGGTCATTTAGATATGATTAAAAGATATGATCAAATAGGTATTTATCCTGATGAAAATGTTAAAGATATTATAACAAAAATATTAAGTCATGTTATTGAACATGGAAAGGGTATTGAAATCAATACATCTTGTTTTAGATATGGATTGCCTGACTTAACACCTTCCCATTATATATTAAATTTATATAAGAAATTGGGAGGAGAAATTATTACTATTGGTTCTGATTCTCATGAAGATTCTCATGTGGGATATCGAATAGAGGATGTAAAAAAAGAACTTAAAAAAATAGGATTTGAATATTTTTGTACATTTGATAAAATGCAACCAATTTTTCATAAATTATAGGAAAATGGGGATAATAAGAATATGTTTATATTATGTGAATGTATTCTTTTTATTTTGATTTTTTTGTTTGATCGAAATTGGTTAAGATATGCAAGTATTCTTATATGTTTTTTGTATAGTATATATACCAGAAAAGGATATGGAATAATGTTTTTGATTGTTTTGGCTGATTATTGTTTAGTTATGCGTGAAAATTATTTTATAGGTGTTGCATTATTTATGAATGTTCAAGCACTTTATTATTATCAAATGACGAAAAATTTTCATCTTTTTTATGCATTGTTTTTCTGTTTAGGATATTCTCTTTATCTATTAGGAATCGTATATGCAGTCATGTCACTTGTCAATATATATGTTGCTTATCGTACTCGACATTGGTTATTAATAACATTGTTATTACTTGGTGCATGTGATATTTGTGTAATGATTCAATATTTATGGTTTTATTCTTTACCAATATTGTGGTTTTTTTATCTTTTTTCACAAGTTTACTATTTAAAAATGGTTTCAGCTTAAAAACTGAAACCATTGTAATGGCAAAGAAACCAATAAAGCACTTATAAAAAGAATAATACATATTTTAAGAATCATTTTTGTATTGACACGATTTTGCAATAAAACCAGAATGCCAAGTCCAGCATTAGTGATAAGTCCTGCTAATAAAGATGAAAAACTAAGCACTTGATGAATATGAAGTTGGGTTAATATAACACTTGATGCACAATGAGGAATAAATCCAAAAATAGCACTTACAATTGGTTGCATGAGACTTTGATTAAAAAGAAGAAGGGATAATTTGTCTGTACCAATCCAATCAATAGCAAAACTTAAGATAAAATTGATAATAAATATAACAGTATATATTTTTGCTGCTCTTATAAAGGAATCTATTATAAATGAAGAATGATGTTTATGTTTTGATTCATCCAAATGATAAGAAAAATGATTATTTTTGAAAAAATAATCAACGATATACCCTGTAAAAATAGCTAATATAAGTTTAATAATAATGATAAATACAAGGCATTGATATTGTTCAGGATAAGCAATAAGAATCGGGATGGCTTCATCACTGGTTGCAATATAAACACTGATTAAGGTTCCTAAAGTTAATTTATTTTCAATGAAAAGCATACTTGCGAGAACACCAAACCCACATTGAGGAATGAGTCCAAAAAAGGCACCTAAAAGAGGACCATAACGAGATAATAAAGGGGTGTATTTCAGATTTTCATTTTTATGCTCAAAATATTCGAGAAAAAGATACATTATAAACAAAATAGGAAAAATCAGATATGTATCATGTAATGTTTCTAAAAAAATATCCATATTTTCACCTGCCTTTCACTTATTTTAATGAAATAAAGACAAAAATCAAATCATTTGTTCATATAATTTTAAAATAGAAAGAGAATAATAAGGAAAGAAGGTGAGATTATGTTTGAATTTTTAATAAATTTGAAAAAAAGTGTTATTTTGTATTCGGTATTGTCTGTTCTATTTGGATGTATTCTTGTTCTTTTTCCACATTGGACATCACGAACGATATGTGAAATATTTGCATTGATGATTTTCATATGTGGTGTTAAAAATCTAATTAATTATTTTTCAAGTGATCAACATAGCTGTTTTCAATATGAATTAATAAGTGGTTTTATCTTGTGTTGCGTGGCTATTTTTGTATTCTTGCACAGTGATACTGTGATTATAATAATTCCATTGATTGCAGGAATATTTATGTTATGTGAAGGAATTATTTATATGAAGAAAGCTTGGCAATTAAAGGATTTTTCTTATGATCATTGGTATTATGAAATGATTATGTCAATAGTCTTATTTATTTTAGGGATAGTTTTGATTGTGAATCCGTTTCATGCTGCAATTTTATCTATACGATTGATTGGTATTTGTTTAATTTATGATGGTATTCTTAATGTATGCATTATGAAAAAATTTGAGCAGTTTCACATGTGAAAAGGTGATAAGCTCATCTTTTTTTGTATCTGAGATGACAAACTATAAAAAAAGCATTATAGTATATAAGGAGGTTGATTTTATGAAAAACAAAGGAATCCTTTTGATTTTAATGTCAGCATTTTGCTTTGCATTAATGAATATGTTTGTAAAATTGTCTGGTGATATACCTTCAATACAGAAAAGTTTTTTTAGAAATCTAGTTGCTGTTTTTATAGCTTTTGGTATTTTACAAAGAAGTGGATATGGTTTTCAAATTGAAAGAAAGAATATTCCATTACTATTAGGGCGATCTGTTTGTGGAACGATTGGCATTATTGCTAACTTTTATGCGGTTGATCATCTTGTTTTATCTGATGCTTCTATTATTCAAAAGTTAAGTCCTTTCTTTGTGATTATTTTTTCCTTTTTTCTACTAAAGGAAAAACCGAGCAGACTAGAAATATTATCAATAGTGATTGCTTTTGTTGGAACTCTTTTCATTGTTAAACCAAGTTTTCAAAATACCCAAATGACAGCAGGGATGGTTGCCTTTATAGGAGCTATGGGTGCAGGTATGGCTTACACAATGGTAAGAATGTTATCTCAAAGAGGGGTGAAAAGTCCTCAAATCGTACTCTATTTTTCCTTGTTTTCATGTTTGTTTGCATTGCCCTTTTTTATTTTAGATTTTCATCCTATGTCCTTACAACAAATTATGTTTTTGTTATTAGCTGGTTTAGCAGCTTCTGGGGGACAGTTTGCAGTGACTTCTGCTTATTCACATGCTGCTGGTAAAGATATTTCTTTATATGATTATGCACAAGTTGTTTTTGCAGCATTATTAGGTTTTATCGTTTTTCAAGAAATTCCAGATGTATGGAGTTTGCTTGGATACTTGATTATTTTTGGAATTGCACTTGTTATGTTTGTAAAAAAACAAAAATCAATTTAATAATAGTTATATTTTTACTTTTCATTCACACATATGATTTATTTTTTAACTATAAAAATTTGAATGGGAGGTAAAAAAGAAATTTATGATGTATTTATGTATTTTTATGTTAGGTGCTTCTATAGCAAGTTTTGTAAATGTTGTGAGTTTGCGTAAACCATTAGAAATTGATTACATAAAAGGAAGAAGTTATTGTCCAAAATGTCACCATGTTTTAGATTTTTTCGATATGATTCCGATATTAGGATGGCTATGTTTGAAAGGAAAATGTCGTTATTGTGGTCATCATATATCTTTACGATATCTTCTTATTGAAGCAATAGGTGGAATGGTGATTCTCATTTGTTTTCAAAAGTATGGCTGGCAGTCAATGTTTTTTCTATCAAGTGCTTTATTTATGATTTTGATATTGATAGCACTGATAGATTATCAGACAATGATCATTCCTGATGAGTTCATTATCATGATCTTTGTTCTTGATTTAATATTGTTTTTAAATATTAGAGTATGTTTAGTAGATCATGTATTAGGATTTTTGATAATCAGTGTTCCTATGTTTTTGGTTAACAACTGTTATCAGGAAAGTTTTGGTGGTGGTGATATCAAACTTTTTGCTGTATGTGGATTATTTGTAGGATGGAAAAAAATTCTGTTAGCTGCTTTTCTTTCTGTTATATTTGCAAGTTGCCTGACATTGCCTTTTATGTTTATGAAAAAGGTTAAAAAAAGTGATTTTATACCTTTTGGTCCCTTTATAGCAATTGGTATGATTATAACAGTACTTTATGGTAACGAAATCATGTATTTTTATATGAATTATTTTTTATGACATAAATAAAAATGGAGTAAATGATAAAAAAGAATGCTTGTGAAGTGAATCTAATTGATTGAACACTATTTTAAATCGATCTTAGGAGTTATTCAGGATTGATTTAAATCTGTAAATTTTGACGAGCTTTGTCAAAATGAAACTTAAAAGTTGAATGGGGAGTTTTAACTCCCCATATTGATTTGGATTTGGAAAATGTATCTTAAATTCTATGGGTTCATTTCAAGATTGAACTCTTTTTTTTGCTTATAAATAATATTGTTGAAAATAATGAATACGAATTAAATCACAAATTGTCATAATCTGATAATTGAAGTTGATACTGTCAAATTTACCAGGAACATAAATAACTTGGCAGTTATCTGTTGATTCAGTGCGTAAATATTTTTTATTTTGTGTAATGAGAATTTGTTGAGCGTTTTCAATATGAACATCTTCCTTAGATTTTTTAAAACCTTCTAGATAACGACCAGTGGCACTGATCACAATAGCAACATCTTTTTCATCTAAGACAATTGGATCATAGTTATGATACTGTATGAATGGTTTTCCAAAAGTAATCATATCAGTCTGTAATTCAATAGCTATGGAAATAGGATATAATGCTCCAAAAACAACAATACGTTTTGCACGATACAACTTTTGACAGATGTTACTAATCAATTGTTCCATTTCATCATCTGTACAATCTTTTTCCATGTTTTCTATTAAATCACGGCTATTCACTCCTAACATTCTGACACGAATTTGGTTAATACGTGTTTGATGATGGTTTACTAATGTTTCTCTAAATTCTTCATATTGATTAAATCCTAATAAGGCAATAAAAGAATAAAGTTCCTCCTTTTTAAAGCATCCAAGCTTTAAAAATTTTTCTTCATTCATATCTTCCATTTCTAAATAGTGAAAAATAATAAAAGTACAAATTTTATAATGATAATCATGGAATAAAGTTCCATTTAAATATGTAAGAATACGACTCAATAAGATATTCATATGACAACCTCCTTGTTTCTTATTATAACATGCTTTTCATAAAATACATAATGATTTTCCTTTTGTGAAAAAAATGATATAATTCTTAGGAAAGGATGATTTTCATGCGTTTTATCAAAGTGAATATTTCTCAAATTGACTACACTTACACATCTTATACAAAACAGTTAAAAGATTCTATTTTAAGAATTGGTTTTTCATTTCCTATTCATGTCATTGTTCAAAATAATCAATATGTATGTATTGATGGACACAAACGACTTTCTGCTCTTTATGATATTTTACAGGAAAATCCTTTTTATCACCGAGGTAGTGAAATCTGCGTTTTAGTCAAAAATAATATGAATAATCGTTCTAATGATTGTTGGAAAGGAAGAAATACACATTAAACCCTTATATCTTATTTTAATGAAAAATCAGTTAGGAAATGTCAAACAATGTCGCACGCTTATTAAGCATCATTATGTTTTTGTTAATGGGAATTGTGTTGATGATATAAATTATCTTGTTCAAACTTCTGATCATATTACTGTTCATGGACAAACTATGAACTCTCAACCCTTTCTATATTTGATGATGAATAAACCAAAGGGATATATTTGTGCAAATAGCGATCAACACTATCCATGTGTTGTTGATCTTACTCCATATGATGATTGTTTTTGTATAGGACGTTTGGATGTGAATACAACAGGTTTATTATTATTAACAAATGATCGTTCCTTTTTAAAAAAATTATTATTACCAGAGAATCATATTGAAAAAACTTATTTTGTCGAAGTGCAATATCCTTTAAAAAAATGTCTGATTCAAAAATTTTCAGAAGGAGTTGTGATTGATGAAAACAAGGTGTGTTTACCTGCTCAAATGGAAATTATCGATGATTATCATTGTTATGTAACACTATACGAAGGAAAATATCATCAAGTGAAAAAAATGTTTTTATCTTGTGAGAATAAGGTGATTGAATTAAAAAGAATAACTTTTGCTGGAATTCATTTAGATGAAACATTAAAAGTAGGAGAATTTAGGAATTTAAATGAGAATGAATTGCAATTATTGCAATAACAGCCAATGTTTAAAAGAGTATTTGTTTGAATATTGATTTTGATTGTGTAGTAAGATGTGATTGTTTTTTGAAAGGATGATGCCATGAACAGACGATTTTCAAAATATAGGATAAAAAGGTAAAATTGATTTTTTATAAAAAGTTAATGAAAAGATGATGCTTTTCAATATGTCATGTTATAGAGGTATGAAATTGATATTTATATATCAATATTAGAAAGACCAAGAAGTTTCTATTATGAATTGATTGGATTTTGAATAACAAAATTTCAGAAATAGAAATAAATTTACGCAATCTTAAGATAGGTGTATAATATGAGATTATAAGGGGAGATGAAAAGCATGTTATTTACAAATAATGATTTAAAGAAGTTAATTATACCATTGATCATTGAACAATTATTAGTAGTTCTTGTAGGCTTTGCTGATACTTTGATGGTTGCTAATGTAGGAGAAGCTGCTGTTTCTGCGGTGTCTTTAGTTGATACAATTAACATTTTACTGATTAATGTTTTTTCTGCTTTGGGGACTGGTGGAGCAGTTGTGGCAGCCCAGTTTATTGGACAAGGGGCTGCAAAAAAAGCAAAATATTCAGCTAAACAGTTGATTTTAATTACTGCATTATTATCGATTGTGATTATGATTGTTGTCATTTTGTTGAACACAACATTATTACATTTTATTTTTGGACATGTCGATGTTGATGTTATGAAAAATGCAGAAATATATTTCTTGTTTTCAGCCGTGTCTTATCCTTTCATTGCTTTATATAATTCTGGAGCGGCACTGTTTAGAGCTGTAGGAAATTCAAAAATTTCTATGATAAATAGCGCAATTATGAATGCTATTAATATTGTTCTTAATGCGATTTTTATTTATGGTTGTCAGTGGGGAGTATTTGGGGCTGTTTTCGCAACTTTAATTGCACGAGCTGTGGCATGTTGTGTTATTCTTTATATGTTATCGCATAAAGATAGTGAATTGCGTATTGATGATTTATATCATTGGTCATTTGATTTCAATTATATTAAAAAAATATTGACAATTGGTATTCCTTCAGGATTAGAAAACGGAATGTTTCAATTAGGAAAAATTATGGTTCAAAGTCTCATTGCTTCATTTGGGACATATTCTATTGCAGCTAATGCAGTTTCAAATAATATATGTCAGATGCAGATTATTCCAGGTATGGCGATGGGATTGGCTATGGTCACAGTTGTGGGTCAATGTGTAGGTGCCAATGATTATGAACAGGCAAAATATTATATAAAGAAAATCATGAAAATAACATATTTATGCATGAGTGCTTTAATTGTTTTGATTTTGTTGTCAACACCATTTATTCTGACATTGTATTCATTGTCAGATGAAACTTTGAATTTGGCCTATCAATGTATATTTGCACATGGTATTATTGGAGCATTAATATGGCCAATGTCATTTACTTTCCCAAATTGTTTAAGAGCTTCTAACGATGCAAAATTTACGATGATTGTTTCGGCTGGCTCAATGCTTATATTTAGATTATTTTTTAGTTATGTTATTGGTCAAATGTTTGGATTGGGATTGCTGGGTGTATGGATTGCAATGTTTATTGACTGGGGAGTGCGTAGCATTTTCTTTATATGGCGTTATATAAGTGAAAGATGGATGAATAGACAACTGGTTTAAGAACTGTTATAATAGTGTGGGTGAGAAAATGAATGCAGGGATTGTAGAAATTGATGTTCATGGAATGAATCAATATCAAGCAAAAATCAAAATTAATGCGGTATTAAAGAAAACAAATACAGGGACATATATGATTCGGATTATTCATGGATATCATAATGGAACGATACTAAGAGATATGATTAGAAGAGAATATCGTTCTCATCCTCGTATTCTACGTGTAGAATTATCTATGAATCCAGGAATCACTGAATTAATTTTAAGGACAATGATATAGGAGGGTATTTCAAATGAGTATATTAGATACAAATATTGCCATTTATGATTATTTTGAAAAGATAGCTCAAATTCCACATGGTTCTTATCATGAAGAAGGAATTGCTGATTTTATTGAAAGCGTAGCAATTGAACATGAGCTGCGTTATGTACGTGATGAAATGAATAATATTGTTATTTATAAGAATGCATCACAAGGTTATGAAAATCATCCTACAATTATGTTACAGGGACATATGGATATGGTTAATGAAAAAAATAATGAGAGTGAACATGATTTTGACAATGATCCTTTAGAATTATATATTGAAGATGAATTCTTGCATGCATCAGGAACAACGTTAGGGGCAGATGATGGGTGTGGAATTTGCTATATGTTAGCAATTTTAACAGATCAAAATTTAAAACACCCTTCATTGGAGTGTGTGTTTACAGTTCAAGAAGAAGTTGGCTTATGTGGAGCAATCGGGTTAGATGCAAGTCTTCTATCTGCTAAGAGAATGATTGGCTTAGATAGTGGAACAGAAGGGCAAACATGTACATCTTCTTCAGGAGGAAATGATGTTCTTATCACAAAGCCAATTACAGGTGAAGATAACTATTCTCCAGTCTATGTTTTAGAAATCACGGGTCTTTTAGGTGGACATTCTGGTTCATGTATTGATAAAGCAAGAGGAAATGCTAATAAAATTGCAGCAAGAATTTTATATTATTTACTAAAGGAAGGAATGGATATTCGTTTAATTGAAATCACAGGTGGTTTAAAAAACAACGCAATTCCACGTGAATGTTATGTGGCTTTTGCAAGCACAACACCATTTGAGTATATTCAGGCACATGTTGAATCTTACGAAAAGGATATTCAAATGGAATTAGAAAATAGTGATCCTGAATTACAAATTCATTTATATGAAGATGAATGTGATGTTTGCATCAGCGCTCAAGATAGTGAGGCTATAATTTCACTTATGTATTTGGCACCTAATGGTCTTATTGAAAAATCACAAGTTATCAAAGATTTAACAACATTGTCTTTGAATATGGGAATTGTACGTACTCATGAAGATAGTGTAACAATCAGTTATTCTATTCGTTCTCCACTTCAAACTGCACGTGAAGATCTGGCTTTGCATCTTGAATTGATTGCTTCTGTCTATAATGCTTATATTGAAGTTTCTCATGATTATCCTGGTTGGGATTATGATTCTCATTCTCAATTAAGAAAACAGTTGAGAGAATTTTACCAACAAAGAACAGGTCACAGCTTAAAGGAAGTTGCAACACATGGTGGATTAGAAACAGGTGTTTTTAAGGGCAAGATTCCAGATTTAGATATTATTACAATGGGTCCAGATATGGATTATATTCATACTCCTGATGAAAGATTAAATTTGGAGTCATATTTAAGAACGTATCAATTACTTATTGATTTTATTGCAACGCTATAATGAATGCAGAAAGAAATTTATTTCTTTCTGTTTTTAGGAGGTCTTTATGAAATGCTCAGTGAGTCGTCAGTGTGGAAGTTGTGACTACATTGAAGAAGATTATCAATTACAATTAGAAAAGAAACAACAATTTTGTCAAAATCTTTTTCATGATTTTCACATAAAGATTCATCCCGTTATTGGAATGGATGTTCCTTTTTATTATCGTAATAAAGTGATTGTTGCTTTTAATTCTCGATATGAATACGGATTATATGAAGAATCTTCTCATCGTATTGTTCCTATTCAACAATGTCTTTTACATGATGAAGAAACACATCGTATTTTAAATAAAATGCAATCAATGTTTAGAAAATATAGAATATCTATTTATGATGATAAAAAGAAAAAAGGTTTTCTAAAACATGTATTAATCAGAAGAGCTGTTTCTACAAATCAGACATTAGTTGTTCTTGTGGCAACAGAGCCATTAATGAAAGGATCTAAGCATTTTTGTCAGGAGTTAATTCAAGCATGTCCAAGTGTTAAATCTGTTGTTTTAAATGTCAATAAACGACAAACAAGTATTGTCTTAGGACAACAGGAAAAGGTTTTATATGGTAAAGGATTTATTGTTGATGAATTATGTGGATTGACATTTAAGATATCTGCACAATCTTTTTATCAAATTAATCATCAACAATGTGAAAAGCTTTATCAAAAAGTGATGGAATTGATTCGTTTTAAAAAGAATGATATTGTTTTAGATACATATTGTGGAATTGGAACAATTGGAATGGTCGCATCAACTCATGTCAATCAAGTTATTGGGGTAGAGCTCAATCGAGAAGCCTATTTAGATGCAATTAATAATGCAAAAATGAACAAAATCTCTAATATTCATTTTTATCATGAAGATGCTACTGTATTTATGCAAAGACTAGCGTCTTCTCGACAACATGTAGATACAGTTATTATGGATCCACCTCGATCTGGAAGTACACAAGAGTTTGTGAATGCTGTTGGAATTTTAAAACCTCATCAAATTGTTTATGTTTCGTGTGATCCAACAACACAAGTGAGAGATTTAAAGTGGTTTCAGAAAATAGGTTATCATGCGAAAGAAGTTTTTTTATTTGATATGTTCCCACAAACACAACATGTTGAGTGCGTGGTATTGATGTCACGGGTGGAAAAGTAAGAGTGTGAAAATCTCTTGATTTCAGAGTATTTATGGAATTTGGAATACTATTTTATGATGTCAACAATCCTGTCAAATGCCCTAAAATCAAGGGTTTGGAAACATATCCATGCGGATAGTTGAGTTGACAGAATGGATATGGGGTATGTTGTGGAGACAAGATGGATATTGGTAAGTGGAGTTGACAGGATTGATGAACAGGCTAATTACTATGCGGAAAATGTCGGCTTATGTTGATTAGGCAAGAATAGAGGAAGATAAAAAATGCAGGAGAATTCAAAAATACATTTTATACCTCCGATACCGAAAAGGGAAAAACATGTCGGAATATACTGCCGTGTTAGTAC
>Ga0129308_1000884_pt1 | contig 37588 bp, 35 predicted proteins | sample L827metagenome_FD_94440 | JGI IMG/M metagenome (GOLD analysis project Ga0129308, IMG submission 94440) | Ring-tailed lemur group fecal microbial communities from Wisconsin, USA - L827 metagenome | ecosystem: Host-associated > Mammals > Digestive system > Large intestine > Fecal | place: USA...
CTTTGCATTGATGCGGTTGGCGAACCTTCATCAATTCTAGCATCGGAGGTCTTCTGCTTTAAGCATTTTATTCTCACCAGCATAGCTGGTGGTTTTTTACGCTGAAGCGCCAATAAAAAAGAGGGGTAATTTTTACCCCTCTTTTCGAAGCTTATGTAGCGCCTTTATACCAATCTTAGATTAGTACTCCAGTTTCCACATGTATCTTCTGACAGTCAGCGGATGTTTTCTCTCCTCAGACAGTTTCTGAGCGAAAACGCGGATCGCATGAACGAGCAGCAGCGGGTTGAAGAACTCAACGACTTTATCGTCGATGGTGTTGATGCCCAGCTCTTTAACGTCAACGATCATCAGTTTCTCAGCGTACTGTTTCAGGAAGTCCAGAGCTCTCTGATCCAGCGGACGAGTGCGGCCTTCGCTCATGAATACGATGAAGGGGGTCTCGCGGTCAGTGATCTCGAACGGGCCATGGAAGTACTCACCGGAATGAATTGCAGAAGAGTTAATCCACTGCATCTCCATCAGCAGGCAGATTGCGAAGGAATAAGCGACGCTGTGTGCAGAACCGGAACCCATGGTATAGATGAGTTTCTCGTCTTTATACATTTTCGCCCATTTCTCAGCTCTGGGAGCGATGAACTGAGTAGCGTTGCCAACGATTTTGTCGATTCTGTCAAAACCGTTCTGCATCTCATCATAGTTCTCATAACCTTCGGTCTGATTCAGGATCTCAACAGCCAGTTTCAGAGAATAAGCCTGGCCGCTGTTAGCAGTAGAACCTTTCTCAGGAACCAGAACATAATCGCCGTTCTGAGCCAGAGGAGATTCGGGGTTATTGGTGATGACGATAGAAGCAGCACCAGCTTTCTGAGCAATCTCAGCAGCTTTTACGGTCTCAGGAGTGTTACCGGAAGAAGACTGCGTGATAACAATGGAGTTTTCACCCAGAGATTTCGGGGTAGCATGGCAGAACTCGTTGGAGCTGTAATGATCTACTTTCAGCTCTTTGCTTTCGCTCTCCAGGAAATATTTACCCGGATGCAGGCCAGCGTAAGAACCGCCGCAAGCAACAAAGTATACGCTCTTGATCGCGCCTTTGGCTTTCAGGATTTCAGCAATGATGGATTTCGGACAACAAGCCATTGGAAATTCCTCCTTATAAATAATAGGCAATTTTCCGGCACAGCAAAAACCGCGCCATATTCATAGGGACCACGGAAAAACGCATGGAAATCCCATGGTTATCCTATAACGTCATATTATCATAACCATCTGCATTTGTAAACACAAAAAACAAAAATCGTGAATTTGGTCAAAATTTTACAGGGATATGTGTATATTTTTTCGAGTGTCCACGGCAACTTCCGAAAAACAGATATTTTAGATAGACTAAAAGCTGAACCGATAGGTTACCCCGTCCAGATAAACAATGTTGTGATGAACAGGACAATCCTCCTCATCATATACAACTGTACGCATTAAAAACAATGCAGCTCCTTTATTGATACCAAGCAGCTGAGCCTGCTCAGCTGTTGCATAGGCAATCTCTACGCTTTTTTCAGACCGCGCCGGAATCAGCCCCAGCTTCTCTTTCAAAATTGCATAAATTGACCCACTGAGGTTGTGGTGCAACAAAAATTCATACTGGGGATACGGATAATAGGAATGTTCAATCAAAAACGGCACATCATCCCGAAAACGAAGGCGGGTAATATGGATTACCTTATCTTCCGCAGACACACCCAAACGGCTGATATCATGCTTATTTGCCTTATCTACCGTCACGGATAAAACCTGAGACTTGGCAACTTGATGGTTATCCTCGCACCCTTCCGTAAAGCTTTTTAGTTTTACAAGTTCTCGACTAGGACGCGTCTGACTGACAAAAGTCCCTTTTCCCTGACTTTTGATCAGATACTTTTCGTTAATTAACTCCTGAATTGCACGACGGACGGTAATACGGCTGACATTATATTGCTTCATCAGCTCCTGTTCGGTGGGAATCTGCTGTCCCGGGACATATTCCCCATTTACCACAGCAGTTCGAAGAATTTTCTTCAGCTGTAAGTATAAGGGTTCATTATGATCCTGCAACAGCTCCATGATTCTTCACCATCTTTCTCTATCTAATCTATTAAAAGCACAAAATATGCTATGATGTCATATCACATCATAGCATATTTTTAGCCGCTTGTAAACCGGTTTATTTCACTTTTGTAGACAAAGCACCTGAAAGATCGCCAGGCATTTCAAACGCATCCAGCCCATGTTGATCAAAATATTCCCAAAGACTGATGCTCCACACCTGTAGCACCGGCAGAAACTCTGCAAAATCCAAAAGTCCATTTTTAACGCTGTGAATCACCAGACGGTCTTTGACAAAGCCAGGGATGCCCTGTTGAGTGATCTGGTAAGAGGGTGCGTTCTTCTCCCGCAAAAATTCATGGATGCGGGAAAACTTCTCATGATCCATGCTTACTGAATCCAGCTGAAGCAACGCCGCCTCTTTGCGGGAAAGTAGCAGGTGTGGCCCATGCAGATATTCCTCCACTTCAAAGGAATCGGAGGGCAGGAAAATACTCTCCATTACCTTTAAAGCAATTTCCAAAGTCGTACCAGTAGAATCGATATTGCTAATCAGTGAGAAAGATCGGAAATAGCTCCAATCCTCCACGTTGGCAGCGCACCACTCTTTGGCCAAATCCAGATTTTTCTGCATATAGGTGGCTATAAAATCAAAATCTGTCATGATTTCCTCATAATCTTTTTGGGGCAAAAGGCCGCTTGCCAAACCATATTCCAGACCAATCATCGCCATCATCATGGCCGTGGCCAGCACGCCTTTTGTCATAACGTTGGATTTTTCTTCGCCGCAATGGATGTCCACTGCTGCAGAAGACTCCTTAGCCAAAGGAGACTCCAGGTTTCCGGTTAACCCTACCACAAAAGCGCCCTGTTTTTTCAGTTCTTTGACCACTTCGATGGTAGCCGCGCTTTTGCCGGACTGGCTGGCTGCAATCAGCAAAGCGCTGTCAAAGCTGCGGCTACGGCACATCTGCTCATACATGGCAGGAGAAGCTACCAGCACATCCAGCTGCAAAGCCGACTCCAAAAGCGGTTTGACCATCAGCCCGGCATTGTAAGAACTACCAATGCCAAACAACAGAATTTTGTCAAACTCTTTTCCCTGCACATTCTTCAAAAATTCGGCGCAAACCGCTTTGCGGTCAGCCAAAATCGACTGGGTTACGGGAACGTTCTCCTCTACATAGCCCATGACCCTTTGGATATATTCTGCATTTTTTCCCATAATCTTCCCTTTCTCCACACCTGATATGCGGCAAAAAATTCCAAAAACAGTATACCAAATCCGACAATGGGTTGGCAAGACTATTTCCATATGCCATCTTGTTCCATCAAATAGGCGTAGGCGATAAACCGGGGAGTTTTGTCGCGGATATCCTCCTCTCTGATTCCCTGATACCGGCCCAGCGCGTCAGACAGCGCACCGCCGCCCTTTCCGTCGATCGCCAGATACTCATGTGTTCTTTCCACCAAAACGACCAGCGGTTCCGGCCCTTCATCCTCCTGCGTCAGGTTGCCGCGCCACCACTCAGCCCATCTTTCCAGCATATGGGCCAGCGGATTCTTACGGGCGGACGGCTCGTTTTTCCGCTCCTTTTCCCGAAGCGTCCGGGCTATTTCTTCTGGAATCCGGTACCCTTCCATCTGAAGCCCCAGCCTTTCTTCCGGGAAGGCCAACGCCTGATCAAAAGAAGTATCCTGTCGGCACCATTCCCGCATCTGCGTTTCGGTGGGATTTTCCGGAATAGGCTGTCTGTGCACCAATTCCGGGTGTTCATTGAGGAGGATGTTTACCTTTACACTCTGGCGCTGTCCCCGGGACAAATCACAAGGCTGCGCGCCATATATAGCGCACAGATATCGAATGGTCTCATCAAAACTTTTGGCACAAGGCTCGGCCAGCTTTTGCGCCCGATTTAAAAAGGCCTCCTGCTCGGACCGGCGCTTTTCCATCTCTTTTGAAGAAACGGTAAAAATCGCGGTTGGCCCATCAGTACCACCAATCACTCCCACCGAGGCGGCATGACTTGTTCTTTTTTTCATTTGATTCTTCCTACCATTCCATCGTCAATTCTACCGGGCAATGATCGCTGCCCATAATCTCGTTATGGATTTTGGCATCTTTCATAAACGATTCCAGCTTTTGGGACACAAGGAAGTAATCGATCCGCCATCCTGCGTTGTTTTCCCGAGCGTGGAACATATAACTCCACCAAGAATAAGCGCCAGTTGCGTCCGGATAAAAATAACGGAAACTGTCCAGATATCCCGCCTGCTGCAGCGCAGTCATTTTTTCCCGCTCTTGCGGGGTAAATCCTGCGTTCCCTACATTTGTCTTCGGATTCTTCAGATCAATTTCCCGGTGCGCCACATTCATATCTCCACAGATAATCACAGGTTTTTTCTGCTCCAGCTGCCGAATATATGCCAAAAACGCATCTTCCCACTCCATTCGGTAATCCAAGCGAGTCAAGCCTCTTTGGGAGTTGGGGGTATAAACGTTCACCAGGTAAAAGCGTTCAAATTCTGCTGCAATAACCCTGCCTTCACTGGCATGAATTGGCTGCGGCAGTTCATAGACCACGGACAACGGCTCTTCTTTGCAAAACAAAGCCGTACCGGAATACCCCTTTTTCTGAGCACTGCACCAATATTGATGATATCCATCCAACTCCAGTTCCAGCTGTCTGGGCTGCATCTTTGTTTCCTGAATACAAAACATGTCTGCGTCAATCTGGTTGAAGAAATCCAAAAATCCCTTTCCCATGCAGGCACGCAAGCCATTAACATTCCAAGAAATTAACTTCATTTTTCCACTCCTTTTCTGTTCTTCTTCCGTTTACCAAACTATTTAAAAGGCCGGAGCGTTTGCTCCGGCCTTTTAAAAAACGGGACAGAGGTTATTATCTTTAGCCTATCATCCCTTTTTCAGACTGTCAACAAGAAGCTGCTCTGCTTTGGCCGCATTTGCACGCCCCCGTGTTTTTCTCATAACCGCACCAACGAGGGCTTTCAAGGCCGTTTCTTTGCCTCCAAGATAACTTTGAACCGCACTTACATTCTCTGCAAGCACCTCTTGGCAAATCTTTTTCAGCTGATTGTTGTCTATCTCTGCAAGATCATCGGCGGAAAGAAACGCTGTCGCTCCTTTTCCGGTATCCATCATTTTTTCAAAAGTCGTCTTTGCCAATCCCCGATTGCATCTGCCTGACTCGACCATTACACACAATTCATGCAGCCGCGACGGTGTTACAGGAGTTTCCCACTCATCTCGCTGTGTCGCGGTAGAATAGCGACTGAACATCTGCCCAACTATAAACGCTGCGGCTAATTGGGGAGTTTGCAGTCCCTTCGCCGCCTCATCAAAAAATTCTGCAACCTTACGGGACCGGATCAGCGCCGCAGCACCTCCTTCATGGATTCCCATTGAAAGATAACGGGCTTTTTTGCGATCCGGCAACTCCGGCAAAAGGGCACGCAGCTGCTCGATTTCCTCTGGGCTGGTACAAATCGTCACTAAATCCGGCTCTTTAAAATAGCGGTAATCGTGTGCGTCTTCTTTAGAACGCATACTCTCTGTCTCACCGGTCATATCGTTATAACGCAAGGTCTCCTGCACCACCGGTTCGCCGCTTTCCAGCAGATCTACCTGACGTTCAAACTCGTATTCCAGAGCTTGTTCCATAAAAGCAAAAGAATTCATATTCTTGATTTCGGTGCGGGTCCCCAAAGCCAGACTGCCTTTTGGGCGAACTGAGATATTAACATCGCAACGCAGAGAACCTTCCTGCATTTTGCAGTCGGAAACGCCGATGTATTTCATCAAAAGCTGCAGCTTTTCCACATACTCCCGTACCTCATCCACCGAGCGAAAGTCCGGTTCGGTAACAATCTCAATCAGCGGGATGCCGCCACGGTTGTAATCCACAAAAGAGTTTCCCCTCTCGTGAACCAGTTTGCCCGCATCCTCTTCAATATGGATACGGGTCAGGCGAATCTTTCTGCCCGAATCCAACAGGATATAGCCGTCTGAACATAAAGGTTTATCATACTGAGAAACCTGATAGGCTTTGGGCAAATCCGGATAGACATAGTTTTTCCGGTCCATTTTGGAAACCGGGTTGATTTTACAGTTTGTAGCAAGGCCCGCTAATATCCCATATCGCACCGCCTGCCGGTTCAGTTTTGGCAACGTGCCGGGAAGTCCAATGCAGATTGGGCAGCAATGTGTGTTAGGTTCACCGCCGAACGCAGTAGTACAGCTGCAAAAAATCTTTGTTTTCGTTGAGAGTTCTATATGTGTCTCCAGCCCGGCAATCAGTTCATACTCACGCATACTGACAACACCCCCACTTGGTTTTGCGATAAAATTCTCCGTCGGTTGCCTGCTCAAACTGATACGCAATCTGCAATAGTTTTGCTTCCTCAAAACGGTTTGCAATCAACTGCATTCCGATAGGAAGGCCTTTTTTGTCGTATCCACAAGGCATGCTTAACGCGGGAATTCCCGCAATATTCACCGGCACCGTACAAACATCTGTCTGATAGGTTTGCACCTGATCCTGAGCGGCAAATCCTTTTGGAAAAGCCGTCGCAGGTACGGTAGGAGCCAAAATCACATCACAGCGAGAAAAAGCTTCATCAAAGCCTTGAACCACTGCACCACGCAGATTTTGTGCTTTTTTATAATAAGCGTCGTAATACCCGGCGCTCAACACATAAGACCCCAGTAAAATTCGGCGCTGTACCTCTGGCCCAAAGCCCTCGCTGCGGGTTTTACAGATCATTTCGTAAACGCTATTGTAATGCTTTGTACGATAACCATAGCGGATACCATCGTACCGTCCCAAGTTGGATGAGGCTTCTGCACAGGCCAAGATGTAATACACCGGCAGCGCATAGGATACCGCTGGCATAGATAATTTTACGATTTCAGCCCCCATTTTTTCATAGGTGTGAACCGCGTTTTGCAGCGCTTTTTCTATCTGCGGGTTCACTCCTTTAAAATATTCTTTCACTATGCCGATAATAAGCTTTTCCGGTTTTTGAGTCAACTGCGGCCAAGTCGGTTCCTTTTGACCTATACTGGTGGAATCCATCGGATCTTGACAGCTAATGGCATCGAATACCAGCGCAGCATCTGCTACACTTTTACAGAGCGGCCCGATCTGATCCAAGCTGGAAGCATAAGCAATCAATCCGAAACGGGAAACAGTGCCATAAGTCGGTTTCAGTCCTACCAGTCCGCAAAATCCCGCAGGCTGGCGAATAGAGCCTCCGGTATCGGAACCCAGAGCGTAGGCCGCCAGATTGCCCGCTACTGCTGCAGCACCGCCGCCGGAACTTCCTCCTGCCACACAATCTATATCAAAAGGATTTACTGCGCCGCCGTAACAGGAAGTTTCGCAGGAGGAACCCATGGCAAACTCGTCCATATTTGTTTTTCCCAATAACACCGCGTTTTGCCGCTTCAGCGTCTGCCAAACAGACGCATCATAAATCGGTGTATATCCTTGCAAAATTTTTGAGCAGCAGGTCGTTTCTACTCCCCGGGTCGAAATATTGTCTTTCAAGGTCATCGGAATTCCTTCCAGCGGGGAAAGAATTTGACCTGCCGCGAGCTTGTGGTCCACAACGGCGGCAGTTTCAAGTGCCCGCTCTTCCGTAACACGGACATAAGCGTTAAGAACGCCGTTATCTCGGGCAATCCCATTCAGATACGCCTGAGTCAATTCTATACAGCTGATTTTCTTCTTCTGCAAAAGGCTGTTCAGTTTTTCAATCATGCCTGTCATCGCCTCCTCCCTATCTGCTTTTATGCACCGGGAAATACCCGTTTTCTCCGCCGCCAACATTTTGAAGGATCTCTTGTATCGGGTAAGACTGCTCTACTTCATCCTCTCGGAATACATTGGACAATCCATCCAAACCTTCGTACACTTCTACCTGAGCCCCTGCGGTATTGATTGTATCTGCAAAGGCCAAAATTTCAGCCATATCTTTTGTCAACTGTTCCAACTGCTCTTCCGGAACATAAAGCTTACTTAAAACCGCAATCTCCAGAATTTCTTCTTCTGTAATCATCCTCTTTTCCTCCTAACGCAGTCTGATATGCACTTCCTGCAACTGCCGTAGCGTTACGGAGCTGGGGGCCCCCATCAAAAGATCCTGCCCACTGCTATTCATCGGAAAAGCGATGACTTCTCTGATATTTTCCTCACCCGTCAAAAGCATCACTATCCGGTCGATTCCTGGAGCCATACCTGCATGGGGAGGCGCTCCATATTGAAATGCCCGGTACAAAGAGCCAAATTTTTCTTTTAATACCGATTCATCGTACCCGGCGATGGCAAAAGCCTTACGCATAATGTTCAAATCATGGTTGCGTACTGCGCCGGAAGACAGCTCAACTCCATTACAGACAATGTCGTACTGATAAGCTAAAATCTCCATCGGATCCTTTTTTTCCAACGCCTGCAATCCACCTTGAGGCATGGAAAAAGGGTTATGAGTAAAGCCAATTGCGCCACTTTCCTCATCCTTTTCGTACATTGGGAAGTCCACAACAAAGCAAAAACGAAATGCGTCTTTTTCCAGCAAATTCAGCCGCCGCCCCAGTTCAGAGCGGATCTGACCTGCTAATTTCGGGGCCATTTGACAGCTGTCAGCAATAAAATAAAGGACATCGCCCTCTCTGATACCAGTTCGATCCGCCAGCTGACAGCGCTGATTATCGTCCAAAAATTTGTCAATGGGTCCGGAAAAAGCAAGCTCTCCCTCTCCCTTGAGATAGCCCAATCCCTTCATTCCAATTTCCGTGGCATATTCCAGCATTGACTCAAAAAATTTCTTTGGCTGGCACGCCGCGCCTTTGACACAGATTCCTCTTACCGTTTGCCCGCAAAAAGGCTTGAATGCGCTTTCTGCAAACAAATCGCTTAAATCCACAATTTCCAATGGATTGCGAAGATCCGGCTTATCCGTGCCGTATTTCAAAATGGCCTCTTGATAAGAAATTCGTGGAAAGGGGCTTTCTGTTACCTTTCGATTCGAAAAAGTGCGAAAGGTATCCCCAATCACCTCTTCCGCTACCTTTATCACCTCATCCTGGGTGGAAAAAGCCATTTCAAAATCCAGCTGGTAAAACTCTCCGGGAGAGCGGTCAGTCCGGGCGTCCTCATCCCGAAAACAAGGTGCAATTTGAAAGTATCGGTCAAAGCCGGATACCATCAAAAGCTGTTTAAAAATCTGTGGCGCTTGCGGCAAAGCATAAAACTGCCCCGGATGTTTCCGGCTGGGAACCAGATAATCTCTGGCACCTTCCGGTGAAGATGCAGACAAAATCGGCGTTTGAATTTCCAAAAACCCCAATTGGGTCATCTTTTGGCGCAAATGTGCAATAATCTGCGAGCGCAGAACGATATTTTCATGTACTTTCGGATTACGCAAATCCAAAAATCGATAAGATAAGCGCAGGTCTTCCCTCGTCTCTTTCGACTGGTCAATTTCAAACGGAAGACCGGATACCGCACGGCTCAATATTGTTAATGACTTCGCCGCTACCTCCACATAACCAGTTGGAATTTTAATGTTTATAGTCTCAGGATCTCGCTGTACTACAGTTCCACCAACTGATACAACTGATTCTTTTGTCACCCCTTTTAAAAGCGCTTTATCATGAAAAACAGCCTGCACAACACCATACTGATCCCGAATATCCGCAAACAGAACGCCTCCGTGATCCCGGATTGTCTGAACCCAACCACATACCTGAACGGGCGATCCGATATTATTCTGTCTCAGTTCCCCACATGTATTGGTTCGGTATTGGTTTTGAAATAACATCGTGACACCCTTTCTCATTTTATTTTTTGTAATATACCAGCCTCAGATTGATGCGGCGAATTGAAAAATGTATTTTTGTATACTAAAATACATAAAAGAATACTACTAATAATATTCTTTTCGCAAATAAATTGCAATACCAAAAACGTCAAAAAGTTTTTGAAATTCACCTTATATTTCAGAAAAAGCGCCAATAAATGAATAAAACACAAAAAAGATTTTATTATTCGTAAGCGATTGAATTTTTAAACAATCCAAATTTTTCCTCTTTCCATCAAATCAAAGTCCGGATGATGCAGAATATGCAACAACTGTACCTAGATAAATGGAAAAGTTCTGGTGCCTACCGGATTTGTACAAATACAAGAATATTGAAATCAGGGATACAAAGTATTAATGTGGATCTTTCTGGGCATCGAAAAATCGGCAGCGGACTGAGTTTCCCTCTCTGCACATTTCACTAGTTGATTGGGAAAAACAAAAAATCTCTCCGAAAGTTCGGAGAGATTTTTTGTTTTCATTCATCTGCATCCAAAGGATTCCATCATCGAGACAGTAAACACGAACGTTTATTGCCCAGTGAAGCGGTGGCGCCTACTATCAGCAGTACCCATCCCAAGCGAGATAAGGGCCGCACCATACTCATCAGATTGGTTAGCAGGGAGTAATTGGCCAACATCTGCGCACCCTGAGCCGCATACCCCATATTGGTTAATATCGATAAAGAGACCGGACTTCCCGCTAAAATCATGCCACCGATAACAATGGACATTATTTCAGCTGCTTTAAACGAAGTATTTTCCGCCTGGCTCCACAACAACACAAACAAACCGGCGTGCAACACCAACATAACTATAATCCACACAATATCTGCGATAGGGAACAAATTCTGCCTAAACGCCTCAGACGCTCCCGCATTCAATAGATTTTTTAGTGGACGCTGTAAAATCAAAATGATGAATTCAGCTATTGCATATAAAATCTGCAACAAAAGCGACAAGCCTAAAATAATTGTGGCCGTTTTGCACCGAACTGTTTTTTCCATATGCTCTCCTCCTATTCTACCGCTTCTACGGCAGCATGGATACGATCATATGCGATCTCGGTAGGCAACGTACAGTCAGCGCCTAACAGAAACCGCCGACCATCCATCATATGCAGTATCTGGTTCACCTCATTTTGAATTTGCTCTTTGGTCCCATCTACTAACACGCCAGAACGATCATCCAACCCACCCAGAATTGCCTTATCCGGGAAGATGGCCGCTCCCTCCAAAAGAGAGGGATTTTGCTCATAAACACCCCAGTTGACCACCGCGCAAGGATAATTTCGATACCGCTCCAGATTCAGACGATCTTTACAAATATGCAACACATTATAAGGAGAATCTTCCGCCGCCTTTAGTACTTTCAGATCATGTGGTTTGATATAGGTTTCAAACTCTTCGTCAGTAAAAAGATAGCTCTCTCCGCCCAATGCCGCATAATAAATTCCGTCTGCTCCTGCTTCTAGGCAAGCTTGCGTCAGAATCGCCAATCCGTCAGAAATAATTTCCCAGCCATAAGATACCGCCTGCGGATCCTCCCGTAAATGTTCGGCCAGCAGTCCGCTGCCCGTTTCGTATCCAGCAGAACCGCCTCTCGCATGCCAGGCAGAGGCAACTATTCCATGGACAGTCGCCAGTGTTAGTCCTTCTCCGCCAGTAAGATCTAGAATGCGTTTGATAATCTCCACCTGATTTACAATAAATGGAGACTGCCGGTGAAAAGGCTTCAGATTTTTCCAATCCACAGCTTTTCGGATCGGGATATCACAGGGAACCAAATTTTCATTCATGATTTTTTGAATATCCGTTTCTGTTTCACGAAAAAACTTCAGATGGGCCTGCACCGCTGCATCTCCATAAAAACAGGATTCAGGAAAATGTAGCCAAAAACCGGAAGGGATTCGATCTACCGGCTGCCCCTTAATTGCCGCAATAACACGTTCTTTTTTTGTCATAGGAAAACACGCTCCTTTTTACCGTCAAAAGCCGTATCTTTGAAAAACAGTGATATTTTTTATAATAAAGACAAAGTTATTAAATTTATTGTACTATATGCCGGCCTTTTTTGCAATCATCCTTAAGCTGTCTCTACAATACTGAATCATGCTTTTCGGTCGTCCTGAAAATAAAGTTACTATCATCGAAGTTTCCAGTACTTGCTGCCATCCGCTGTGCGGTTAAAAAAGCCGTATTCAATCAAACTGCGGCGCAAAGAGACATAATCATCGAAAATTTCTTTTAATATTACGTCTACTTCTTTTCCTGTATATTCTCGATCGAATTCAAACTGTTCTGCTATTTTTGTTAAAATAAACATATATCGCAAGATTTTCACATTGTCAAGATTTTGGATATTCTTATTTATCTATTCCATTAAAAATTGCCAGCATAAAATTTGATAAACAGCCCATACTAGTATTGCAATCTGCAAAGGAGGTTTTTGATTATGTCTGAGTGTAAAGCAAACAAATCCATTGGCTGTACTGTACAGCAGTGTGTGCATCACTGCGGAAATGAAAACTACTGTTCTCTCGACAGCATCAAAGTCGGTACCCATGAGGCACATCCGACTGTAGTCGAGTGCACAGACTGTGAGTCTTTCCGTGTAAAAAGTTCCTGCTGCTAGCGGGTTGCAAACGAAAAAGCCATCCTTTCGGATGGCTTTTTTATTATTGACAAATATCAATGATAACCTGGGCAAAAATTTTTGCACTTAAAACCAGCTGATCAATGACTGCAAATTCATCGGCACCATGCATATGATTATCCACCGTCGGATCAGCACAACCAAACGCAACGCCGTTCCTCAAATTATGTGTATAGGTTCCGCCTCCAATCGCAATACATTCGCCTTTTTTGCCGGTATACTGTTCGTAGCAACGCAGCAAAGTCCGGATAAAGGGACTATCTGCTGGAACATGATGGCCCGGACGCATGGTAAGATTCCCCAAATGAATTTCTGCTTTACCAAACGCATCTACCAACACATCCCGCATATTCTGATCATTGGCGCACAGAGAAACCCGGCTGTCAAACATACCAATCAGACCAGTCAGGCTGTACTCAAAGACGGAAAAAGCAATGGTCAAAGGTCCGGATACTTCGTCAGACATTTTAACGCCCGCCGCCTCTCCTGCCCAATCTCCATGGGGGAAAATCCGGCTGACAGCACACAATTTGGAAAAGCCTTCAGAATCAGCCATCGGCAGTCTGGACAAAAATTCCACCATGGCTGTTACGGCATTCGCTCCCGCTTCTGGGGTAGATGCATGTGCGGCCCGGCCTTTTGCTTTTACAAAGATTTTATGATTCTTCTCTTCTGCTTCAAAAGCAACACCACTTTCCACACTGTACTGCGCACAGGCAGAACGAATCTTTTCTAGGTCGATGCCCTCCAGCACCGCTTCCGCTTTATCTGGGATGACATTTCGGCGGAATCCTCCCTTTACCGACAATATGCGGGGAAGTTTTTCATCTTCTGTCCACTGAGCGGTAAAATCGCTGCTGTAACTACCCTTTTCCACATTGATTACCGGAAAATCTGCATCTGGTGAGAAGGTAGCAGGCGCTTCTTTTTCTATTTGATAATAGTGGGCGATATCACTGCTGCCGCTTTCTTCATCGGTACCTAAAATCACCCGGCAATTTTTGGACAGAGGGATTCCCAAATCCTTGACCGCTTTGGCTGCCCAAAGTCCTGCTATTGCCGGGCCTTTATCGTCCGCGGAACCGCGTCCATACAGTTTTCCATCCAGAATTTTAGGTTCAAATGGCTTGGTCACCGTCCAATCGTCCCCCACCGGAACAACATCCAAATGGGCCAGAATATCCAAGCCGCGTTCCTGTTCGTTCAAATCAAAGGTCGCCACATAATGGTCATAATCGGTAACGCTCAGCCCCATACGGCAGCCAATTTCCATCGCCGCCTCCAAAGCTTTGGCCGGACCCTCGCCAAAAGGCATTCCGTCTCTTGCTTCCTGCCGGTCGCTGGGAATACGAATCAGCGTGCAGATATCTTCTATCATCTCGTCCCGGTGTGCTGCAAAATATTCTTCCAACTGCTTTTGATACATAGGAAAACTCCCTTTCATGAAAACTAAGGAAAAGCTACACTGTTTTCATTATAATTTCCGAAAAAAGGAATGTCAATTCATTCCAAGAGAGTGCAGCCAGGACGACTCAGCTTCTCTTATTTCGCAAGCTTACGCCTGTTCTGGAGCCACTTTTTCTTTTGGCTGCACAAAACTTTTATTTTTCCAGGCACCGCTTTTCCACCGGAATAAAAACACAACCGCACGGATACATTCGTCACAGGCCATGGCAATCCAGATGCCGACGAGTCCCCAACCAGCCACAACTCCCACCAGATAACCGCCCAAAACTGCCACTGTCCAGGCCGACAGAATGCCCAATGTCACCGGAAAACGAATATCCCCCGCCGCCTGAAGGCATCGCACCATCACAATATTAACGCTCCTGCCCCATTCCAGAAAAATTTCAATCAGCATGATCACTGCGCCCAGCCGAATCACTTCTGGATCAGAGGTGAAAATTCCGAAAATCGGTTTGCTCAACACAAATAAAGCTGTCGCCACGATCAATGATACCAACATAGACAGTTTACAGGTATACCAAACTTGCCGGTTGGTACTTTTCAAATCGCCCGCTCCGACCAGATAGCCGACTATCACCTGGCTGGCCTGTCCGATTGCAGAAGAAAAAAGATAAGAGCACATGGCAAACATGCTGGCATATACCTTCGTATTAATCGATACGGAGCCAAAGAGGTTAACGAAAGTCATGATAAAAATCTGCGTCATATTATAAGACAGCGATTCTCCTCCAGAGGGCAATCCAATATGCAGCAGTTGCCGCAGCATGTTTTTGGGAAATGGGCGCAGATACCGCAAAGAAAAACGGGCCCCCAGCTTTTTGTAAAAAATCCAAAACATAATCGCCAATCCTGCTATACGGCTAAGGTTGCTGGAAATTGCCGCACCAACAACGCCCAAGGCGGGCAGACCGAACCTGCCATTAATCAAAACCAGGTTGCCGCCGACATTGACAATATTAATAACAACTGATACGATCATCGATTCCTTCATCATGGCGTGGCTGCGAAAAAAAGAAGAAAGGGTCAGCTGCATTGCCTGCAAAAACAAACATCCGCCAATGATACTGATATATTGCTGCGATTCTTTCATCAGTTCCGCCGGCACCCTCATCAGTTGGAAAATCGGTTCGCTGCACAGCAGTAAAACTGCACCGATTACCAGGCTCAAAACCGTATTAACCACAAAAGACAACGTATACAGCTGATGCACCTTCTGCCGATCATTTGCGCCCAGGTATTGGGAAATCAAAATCATCGCGGCAGTACTGATTACGCTGAACGTAATGATCAACACATTGAGAATTTGATTGGCATTGCCGATTGCACCAACTGAAAGCTGAGAATACTGTCCCACCATGAACTGATCCATATTACCGACCAACATTTGAAGAATCAGTTCCACAAAGACTGGCCAAGTCAATTTCAACAGATAGGAGGGCTGGATCATTTTAGGCGTGCCATTCATCGTAGTTTCCTCACTCTTTTTCCCAATTTGTTTTGTTGCAAATACGGTCTCATTATAGTAAAACCAACCCGCTTGTCAATTGGTGTCTGAAAAAATTGGTGTTTTGTTTAGAAAATTTTATTTTACCCTTTTAAAATTGATCATATCATCGGCAAAACGATTTTCGATACAACCACGCATAGAATTTTCAATAAGAAAATTTATAAAATCCTCTTGATTTTTTGTCAAAAATCGATTATACTTATATGCGTTGTCGTGGGAACAACAGAATCAATATGGGGGCGTAGCTCAGTTGGTAGAGCGTTCGGTTCGCATCCGAGAGGTCATGAGTTCGAATCTCACCGTCTCCACCAAATAAAGGCCGTTATTTTGATACCAATCGTATCGAAGTAACGGTTTTATTTGATTCCGAGAAACACGGGACGGACTTTTCAAAAACATTGCTCCAAATAAATAATCACTTTGATCCCACACAATAAATCAAAAGCACAGATAGCAAAGCAAAATCATAAAGCTAAATGATATGGATATTCTGGAATAACAAAATTGACTATCGGAAATATTTCCGACAGCCAATAAACTCGGCAAACTCTTCCCAAAGATAATGATAGAAACAATGCCGTATGAATCCAACTTTGTGCGGTATTTTTTGTGGATAAAATCCAGTTTGAACAAAACTGTTTTAAAAAAGGACTACTGTTTTATCAGAAGAATTTTTTTAAATCAGCCGCTGCAAAAGCTTTTACATCTTGGAGGAAAAACAGATGAAAAACTCAACCAAATCCGCTTTCATCCTAATCGATATGGAACAGGGATTTATCGATCCTGCTTCCGCCCACTGCATTAAAGGAGCTGCCGCTACAGTTCCTGCCTGTGAAGCCGCCATTCAGACAGCACGCCGAAAAGGCATCCCTGTTTTTTTCGTCAAGCGTATTTACCGGGAAGACGGCAGTGATGTGGAGTGTACCCGCTATCAAAGCTGGGTTGCCGGCGGCCGCAGTATGGCGCCAGGCAGCTATGGCGCGGAGGAGCCGGAAGGTCTTCGCCCTCAGGAAGGTGATTACACCATCATTAAGCCCCGATGGAGCGCCTTTTTTCAAACCGAATTGGATCTAATCCTGCGCCGGATGGATATTCGAACCGTTATCCTGGCTGGTACTACTACCCCTAACTGCATCCGCACTACCTGCTACGATGCCAACGCACTAGACTATAACGTTGTGGTATTGTCTGACTGTACCTCCTCTCAAACCGAGGAAATCCAGCAGGCAAATTTATCCGATATGGAACGCATGGGAGCTTTGATCATAAATTCCCGGGAATTTGAACATTATGAGAAACATTCGGTTTTGGATCTTGCAGCCGGAATCCGCGCCGATATGGAAAAAAGATAGTCTTCGATTGAATCTTGTTTCTTAATTCGAATCGATTCTTTTTACAAACCCGTCATCCGGTTTCGGATGGCGGGTTTTATCTGTTCGGGCAGAATTACCTAACCCCCTCTCCATTTTACCACAGAGAGGATTATCTTTAGAAAAAACACTCCAAGGTCTCTTTTTCTGTGATGTTGGAAACAGGTTCGCCTGCTCTTGCATTAATCCAATTCCTGTGATATACTCCAATTTGATAATCGATATCAAATTGGAGGCTCGAAAATGAAAGAAATACGTCCCTACCGCACCAAGCAGCGGGAAATGATACTGCAATTTTTTGCCGCACATCCAGGCGAATGTTTTTGTGCAAAAGATTTAATCGAGCAGAAAAGCATTTCGGTCGGGGCCGCAACATTATATCGAACCCTTACACTGCTGAGCCAGGAAGGAAAGTTAAAAAAGTATACGGAATCCGGCGGAAGCAGCGCTTTTTACCAATATAACGAATCAGAATCCTGCCATTATCATTTTCATTTAAAATGTCTGCGCTGCGGCCAGTTAATCCATATGGACTGCCGTTTGATGAAGGAAATGCAGAAACATATTGAAACAGATCACGGCTTTTTAGTTGACAGTGGAAAAAGTGTTTTATATGGATTGTGTCCAAAATGCCGCTGACAGGCCAGAGCCGTTTCAAGCACTTCGAACTGGTTCATAATACGATTGTCCTTGTGCATTACAATAACATTTTGGAGGATATTATGAAAAAATTGTCAAAGCTCCTGCTATGCGCTGTTCTTATCTCGTCGATTTTCACCGGATGCACTGGGAATTTTTCTTCTTCACAAAATAACGGGCGACTAAAAATCGTTTCTACCATCTTCCCCTCCTATGATTTTGCACGCGCCATTGCCGGAGAAAATGCAGACATTACCATCCTGCTCTCTCCCGGTGTAGAAAGCCACTCTTATGAGCCAACACCGCAGGACATGATACAAATTCAAAACTGTGATTTGTTTTTATACACAGGCGGAGAATCTGATACATGGGTGGACGATCTGCTCTCCTCTCTTGAGCAGCCGATCAATACGGTAAAAATGATGGATTGTGTTGACGTGTATGAGGAAGAAATTTTGGAAGGAATGCAGGCAGAAGACTCATCTCATGCGCATGAAGTGGAATATGATGAGCATGTTTGGACTTCTCCTCAAAACGCCATCTTGATTTCCCGGGCAATTGAACAAGCATTGTGCCGTATCAATCCGGAAAATACAGAAGTTTATCAAAAAAATGCAGACTCCTATGTTTCCGAACTGGAGACACTGGACCAAAATTTCCGCGATTTTTTTGCAGGCGTTTCCCATAAAACAATGATATTCGGCGACCGTTTTCCCTTCCGTTATTTTGCGGAAGAATACGGTTTGGACTGTTTTGCCGCCTTTCCAGGATGCAGCAATGAGACAGAACCCAGCGCTGCGACGATTGCTTTTCTGACCGATAAGGTCAAATCGGAAAAGATTAGCACCGTATTCTATATCGAGTTTTCCAATCACCAGGTAGCAGACAGTATTGCAGAAGCTACCGGCGTCGAAACTGCGCTGTTTCACTCCTGTCATAATGTATCTGCCCAGGAACAAAAAGGCGGCGCCTCCTATCTGTCTTTGATGGAACAAAATTTAAACACACTCAAGGAGGTCCTGCGCTGACATGGCATTCATCACCTGTGAAAACATCAGTTTGGCATACGAAAACAATGTTGTTTTGTCCGACCTATCCTTTTCCGTTCACAATGGGGATTATCTATGTATTGTGGGAGAAAACGGCTCCGGTAAAAGCACCTTAATCAAGGCCTTGCTTTCCTTCAAACGCCCGTTTTGCGGTTCAATCCGATTCGGAGATGGACTGCGGCAAAATGAGATCGGATATCTTCCGCAGCAAACCGGAGCGCAAAAAGATTTTCCTGCCAGCGTTTGGGAAGTCGTGCAGTCCGGCTGTATGAATCAAAGCGGGATCTCCCCTTTTTATTCCGCACCGCTGCGCCGTTTGGCACAGGAGAATCTGAAAAAGTTAGATTTGTGGGAACTGCGCCGTCGATCTTACCGGGAACTTTCCGGCGGCCAGCAGCAACGGGTTTTACTGGCGCGGGCGCTGTGCGCCACCCGTAAGCTACTGCTTCTGGACGAACCAGTAGCCGGACTGGACCCTATGGTCACTCACGAAATGTACCAGCTGATTCAAAAGCTCAACCGCCAGGGTATTACCATCATTATGGTCTCGCACGACATCCAAAGCGCAGTGCAGTACGCAAGCCACATTCTGCATTTGCACAATCGCCCGCTCTTTTTCGGCAAAACCGCTGACTATTTGAAAAGCAGTGCCGCGAAACAGTTTTTGGGAGGTGAAGTGTGTGATTGACCTGTTTATACAAATGCTTTCTTATCCCTTTTTGATTCGGGCGATTGTTGTCGGTGCACTGGTATCGCTCTGCGCTTCCCTTTTAGGGGTGAGTTTGGTTCTCAAGCGGTACTCCATGATTGGAGATGGGCTTTCCCACGTGGGATTTGGTGCGCTGGCGATTGCCACCGCAATTCATGCCGCTCCCCTTGCAGTTGCCATCCCGGTGGTTATGGTTGCAGCCTTTTTACTGCTGCGTCTTTCTGAAAATAGCAAGATCAAAGGGGATGCCGCCATTGCCTTAATTTCTACCGGAGCACTGGCGATCGGAGTAATGGCCATATCTCTTTCCACCGGTATGAATGTAGACGTTTACAACTATATGTTTGGCAGTATTCTCGCCATGAGCCAAGATGATGTCTGGCTTAGTATTGTTTTAGCGGCAATTGTTCTGGGTTTGTATGTAGTATTTTACCATAAAATTTTCGCCATTACTTTTGACGAAAATTTCGCCCGGGCCACCGGTGTGAAAGCCGGTTGGTATAATGTGCTGATTGCACTGCTGACTGCTGTAACCATTGTTCTGGGGATGCGATTGATGGGAGCTTTACTGATTTCCAGTTTGGTTATCTTCCCGGCATTGACCAGCATGAGAATTTTTAAAAGCTTTCGTTCCGTGGTTATCTGTTCGGCAATTTTATCTGTTTCGTGTTTTTTGATCGGTATTTTCGTCTCTTATGCCTGGTCTACCCCGGCGGGTGCCAGTGTTGTCTGCGTGAATATCGCTGCTTTCTTTCTCTTTTGGGCTGCTTCGCTTTTACTCGGCTGCCGGAAAGCTAATCAGAAATAAAACCATCCCCATTATAAAAAGCACCTGAAACTTCAGGTGCTTTTTCATCTGCAAAAAACGATTTAAAATCTCATATCTGTCTTTTCATCAGTACCGATTGTCGAAAATTCGAGTCGATTTTTTTTCACTGCGCGGCAGTTCTCCAATGGCAACCGGTTTTACCGAAATAGAAATCCCGATCTTTGCTTTAAAAGTCATTCCAATATTCGCACCCAGGATTTGACGGTCTGCGCCAGGCTCTGCCTCCACAAATAAGGTCATAATATCCTTTCCGTTCAGATGATCAATCATAACCTGATACTCGCTGGAAGCGCCCGGAATATCTTGCAGCAGTTCGTCAATCTGGCTGGGAAAAATATTGACTCCTTTGACTTTTGTCATATCGTCAGTTCGGCCAATTAACGTATCAATTCTAGGATAGGGAGAACCGCAGGGGCAATCCCCCAATTTGAAACGTGTCAGATCATGAGTCCGATAACGGATCAGCGGTGCTCCTTCTTTTCGCAATGTAGTAATGACCAACTCTCCGATTTCTCCATCCGGTACCAACTCACCGGTTTTCGGGTCGATAATTTCAAAATAAACGTAATCGTCCCAGTAGTGCATACCGCACTCGTGCTCACAGCTCATGCCAATGCCGGGACCATATACCTCGGTTAAGCCATAAATGTCATACAGCTGTACGCCCAGCTCAGACGCAATGCGTCGGCGCATTTTTTCTCCCCACCGTTCGGATCCGATGATGCCTTTTTTTAAGTGAATTTGATCCCCGATACCGCGGCGCGCAATTTCCTCAGCCAACAGCAACGCATACGATGAAGTCGCTGTCAAAACGGTAGTTTTTAGATCCATCATCATACGAAGCTGTTTTTCAGTATTGCCCGGCCCCATCGGAACCGCCATCGCCCCCAACAGCTCCGCGCCGGCTTGAAACCCAATACCGGCTGTCCACAATCCATAACCGGGCGTAATATGGATGCGGTCGCGCGCGGTAACGCCCGCCATCTCATAGCAGCGTTTAAACATAAACGCCCAATCGCTGACGTCTTTTTTTGTATAGGGAATGATAACCGGCGTACCGGTAGTACCGGAAGAAGAATGGATCCGAACCACCTGTTCATCCGGTACGGCCTGCAACCCCAGTGGATAGGCATCCCGCAAATCCCCTTTCCAGGTAAAAGGAAGTTTTTCAAAATCTTCTTGGCTTTGTATCGAATCCGGGTCGATTCCCGCAAATTTTTTACTGTAAAATCCGCCCTGACCCATCAGCCTTTTGATCTGCGCTTGGATCAGACGAAACTGTTCTTCTTTCATTTTCATGTCGCAACTCTCCATTTTATCAAAATCGCCAATATCAGGAGACTGTGGCGGCGGTAGATACCCAGCAGCTTTTTATCATCCTGGCTGGAAAACAAAAAAACACCTGTCCTTTTTCAAGGACAGGTGTAAACCTGCGGTACCACCTTGTTTGACACGGAAAAATCCGCGCCCGCTCAATCAGGATGCGCCATCACGCCCCCAGCCCTTAACGTGGGCAGACGTTGCGAAATACTAAGCGCCTTTCAACACTTTTCAACGCACCCTCAGGAGTCCATTTATCTGCCGCGCATTTCCTCCGGGTTCTCAGCTTTCCCGAATCTCTGTGGGCGCTGTCGGCAGTTTTACTTCTCCGTCAACGGTTTCTTTCATTAAAGCACGTTTATCCAAAAATGTCAACCCAGTCAGCATAGAACCCTTTATTCCCTATTCTAATTCCATCTGCTGTTGAGCTGTCTGAGCTCCAAGGGAAAGTGCTTTTTGATTCATAACCAAGTACCTTTCCGGAACCCTCTGCCGAATCGTCTGCTGCATCTGTTCCAACGAAAATGCCAACGCACCGCTGCCGATAGCCGCTCCCAGAAGCGCCACATTCAGCACCTTTGCAGATCCACATTGCGCACAGATTTCTTCTGTGTCTACAATGATTACTCGACCGGTGTGACGCTTCAAAAAATCCAGCATTGATTCACTCTCGTAGTCAACACCCGATAAAGAAGCCGTTACCGGTTTCATTGCCTTTTTTGCCGCTACAACCGTACCGCCGTGTTTTAAATATGGCAGACAGCGCACTGCTTCTGCTGGCTCAAAACCCAAAATCACATCTGCCGTACCATGTGGAATCAAAGGAGAATACACATCATCACCGATTCGAACATGACTGACCACACAGCCGCCGCGCTGTGCCATACCGATGGTCTCTGCGGTGCGGGCTTTCCATCCCTGCTCCATTGCTGCCTGTGCCAGAAGCTTGGAGGCTAACACCGTTCCCTGTCCTCCAACTCCTGCAAGCAAAATATTCATCATGCCCTTTTCTCCTCCTTCCGTATGGCGTCAACCGGGCAAACCTGCGCGCAAAGCGTGCAGCCATAGCACATATCCGGCTCAATTTTTGCTTTTTTGTTTTCCATTGTTAACGCCGGGCAACCCAATTCCCGCACGCATCTACTGCAGCCAATGCAGGCCTGGGGGGCCACCATGTGCACCGTCTCCGGTTTTATCAGCGCTACACAGGGGGATTCAAATATCACCGCCGAAACACCGCGAACCGACGCTGCCTCCTGCACCGCCTGTATGGCAGACACCAAATCCAGGGGATTTACGCGGCGGATAAAAGATACACCTGCAGCCTCCAGCATCTTGGGAATGCTGACTTTTTGCGTAAACTCTCCCATCATCGTTTTTCCCGTACCTGGGTGGGGCTGATGCCCGGTCATGGCGGTTGTGGAATTATCCAGAACAATCAATACAATATCCGCATCGTTATAAACAGCATTGACTACACCGGTTAATCCAGAAGCAAAGAAAGTAGAATCTCCCACAAAGGCAAAATTCACCGCATCCGGTTCCACTCGGTGCAACCCCTGAGCAATGGTGATCCCAGCTCCCATGCACAGACAGGTATCCACCATATCCAGCGGGGCAGCATTGCCCAATGTGTAACAGCCAATATCGCCGGAAAAAACTGCTTTTTTCCCTTTCATCGCCTGTTTAACCGCATAAAACGAAGCTCGATGCGGACAACCAGCGCAAAGCACCGGCGGCCGGACCGGCAGCGAAGGGAGATCTGGCAGAGAAACCGGCATAGAAGATATCAATCCCAAATAACGCTCTATGCGCTCTTTGACAATTTCCACCGACAGCTCACCCGCATTCGGCACGTCTCCTGTCAGCTTTCCTTTGATCGTTACGTTCAAATGGTGTTTTCCACACAGATAGGTCAATTCCCGTTCAATTACAGGGTCCAGTTCTTCCAGAACCAGCACTTCTTCTAATCCATCCAAAAACGAAAGAGCCAATGTTTCCGGAAACGGGTGCGGTGTACTTATTTTCAAAAGTCTGGGTTCTTTTTCCAACAACTGAAGGGCTTCTTTCGTATATGCATAGCTGACGCCACCAGCGGCAATTCCTTTTTTACCGGAACCTTCCAACCGGTTTAACCGATATGTAGAAAAAGTTTCCCGCAACTTTTCATTTCGCGCTTCGATCTTTTGATGATTTTGGTAGGTTAACTTGGGAAAAATAACCCAGCGGGAAGTATCTTTTACAAATCCTGCCGCAACAGGCCCTACAGGACACTCTTCGATAGGCAAGGAAACACAACCATGACAAATGCGGGTAGTTGGCCGAAGCAAAACAGGCGTACCCAGTTGTTCAGACAGCGCAAACGCATCTCCAATCATCTGATAGGCTTCTTCCGGAGAAGAAGGATCAAATACCGGCAGTTTGGCAAATTCGGCAAAGCGCCTGGTATCCTGCTCTGTTTGAGAAGAAATCGGGCCCGGATCATCCGCCACTACCACGACCATACCGCTTTTAATCCCAACATAAGTCAAACTCATCAGCGGATCAGACGCAACATTCAGACCGACTTGTTTCATGGTTACCATTGAGCGGACTCCGGCATACGCGGCACCTGCCGCAGCCTCTAAAGCAGCCTTTTCATTGACTGACCACTCGACATAAACACCTTTTCCTTTGTGCTTTGCCACTGTCTCCAATATTTCAGTAGACGGGGTTCCAGGATATCCAGCAACAAACCCCACACCGGCGTGAAGCGCCCCGAGACCGATGGCTTCATTTCCCATCAGCAGTTGTTCTTTCAACATTCCGACCTCCTTGCTTCTCTCCCCATAAGAATATGATCATCAAATCAAAACAATTAGTGCGAATTATCTTAACTCGCGGCCTTAAAAATTGGGCCATCCGGCATTCTAATTCGAATGCACAGAAAAAAACAATTGTGCATTGTTTTTCTATTATACGCTTATCCTGCAATTTTTGCAATGAAGGGCTTTTCTTCCTCACAGTTTTTGCTCGAAAACGATTCCTCTTTTTTCGCAAAACTTATAAGGGTTCCAAGCGCCGTGACAATGTGAAAAACGTATCGACCGTATTGGGTTATTTCTTATCTTGCGAAAATTTTGATTAAGCGCCGGTATCTCTGCTTAATAGAAAAGCCTCCTGAAAACAGGAGGCTTTTCTATTTCTATAATTTTCTGAGATAACAACTTACGCAAAGACTATTTTCTTGGTTGAGAAATATGTTCTTTTAATTTCTCAAATGTTTCGCTGCTAATATCATGTTCAATACGGCAGGCATCTTTCGCCGCAATTTCTTCTGAAACCCCAAGAGCCACTAACCACTCGCTGAGCAGGCGATGCCGCTCATAAATCCTCTCTGCAATCTCACGGCCTGCATCGGTCAATTCAATCCATCCCTCTTTTTCCATGTGAATATACCCATTTTCCCGCAGAAGACTCATGGCTCTGCTAACACTGGGCTTGGAAAATTCCATATAGCGCACAATATCAATGGACCGTACTGCGCCTTTTGTCTGCTTTAAAATAAGGATGGATTCCAAATAATCCTCTGCAGATTCCTGAATTTTCATAAAAACGCCCCCTTTTTCTCATCTGTGATATCAAACCAAAATCTTAAAACGGATCAATTTCCTTTCTAATATCCGCAAATTTCCCAAATTATTTTTATAATGTATGTTTTATTTTATCATATTTTTTATTTTTTCACAAGCACTCTATACAAAATCCATATTCATGTATCAAAAACACCGATTTTTTCAATCTTCTGTACTACAAAAAGCACCGGCCCCAATAGGCCAGTGCTTTGATAAACAAATAATGACTATTTTTTCAGTTCTGCCAAACAATTCGCACAGATATTCTTTCCTTTGTAAACCACTGTATCTACCGATTGATTGCAAAAAATACACGCAGGTTCATACTTTTTCAGGATAATTTTATCCTCATCTACATAAATTTCCAATGCATCTTTTTCATTAATATCCAAATTTCTCCGCAATTCGATAGGCAGGACAACACGGCCCAGCTCATCATCCCCATGTGTCAACTATTTCATAAGCGATTTTTCAAAACCCGCAAACCCGCATAAATACACGCTTTTTCGACTCTTTATTGCATTTACATATTTTCCCAAATCGGGCGCCCAATGATAAATAATAGTCATAACGGCCTAAAAATTCCAATTTATACACAAAAAACGTTGCTGATTTTTGGCAGTAAAAAGCTGCCTGCATTTCTGCAAACGGCTCCCCCCTATGGAGGGAAATCGTGTTTGAGCTGTTTTCATAAACACAAAAAGGACGCCCCTATCGGGCGTCCTTGGATAAGCCATATCAGAGTCCGTTAAAGGTTCCAATACCTAACGGGTATTATTCCATATGGCATCTCACCTTTTGCCGGTCAGTTTAAGCAACCCCCTGCCTTTTTTCAACTTCTTGAATCGCATCGGAAAATTTCCAAGAAACTTCAATTTCTTCGTCGCTAAAAACCGTGACCCGATCAATCAACCTATACATAATTTGTTTGATCTGCTCCCGGTCTGCTGAATTCAACTGATCGGCCAGCTGTTCTCCACTCTGGGCAGCCGCCTGCAAAACGGATTGTTCTTCCTGGCGCTGCTGGATCTCTTTTAACTGCTGTTCAATCTCCTGTTCTCTTTTATTCATCTGCTGTTTCAGCTCCAAAAAGTCCTCACGACTCAGCTTTTTATCCCGATATCTCGCATATTGCACTACCTTATCGCTGCTCAAACGCTCCAACTCTTTATGAAGCTGTGTTGTCTCTTTCCTAAATTGTTCGGGCTGTTCCTCCCGTATCCTCTGCCGGAGGATGCTTTGTTGTTCCAAAAAGGCTGAAACTTGCTTTTCAAAAAGAGCTATCAGAACCGCTTCAAGATCGCCTCTTTTCCACCTGACGGCGCGGCACTGCTCCATCCCATCGTGGACATAGGGCGACCGGCAGGAGAAATAGGTCTCCAGTCCATGTGTACGGCTGAGCTTCCTTCCGCAATGTGCACAGTAGAACACATTAGGAATCCCGCTGGGCTTCTTCTGTGCAGGGCGTACTTTTCGAATCATCTCCTGCGCCTGGTCAAATTCCCTTTTTGTGACGATTGCCTCATGCGCATCCTCGGTGATAATCCATTCGGATTTCGGAAGCCGCCGATAATTCTTTGCCCGTATATAGGGATTCTCGACCATATGGTTCGTCATGGCGCCTGTGTATTTTAAACATTGAAGAATCGCCAAAACAGCATAATGGGTCCACATGACTTTCTTGCCCTTCTGAGATTTTGCAGCAGTCTGTTTATATAGCTGAGGGGTAGGGATCTCCCTGCGGTTGAGTTCTTTTGCGATCTCAGCCGTTGTTGTTCCATTTAGAAAACGGGTAAAAATTTCCCGTACAATCGAAGCTGGTTCCGGATCAATGACAAGCTGATGCTTATCGACCGGTGAACAAGTATAATGGGCGCCGATGCAAAAGCAGGGGAGACGGCCTTGTGCAATCAGCCGGAGCAGATGCGATTCACTGGCGCGGATGACAGTGCAGACTTCACCGGTGGTCAACACCTCGGGCAAAGCCTCAAACAGTCCATGCAAATCTGTACATTTCATTAGGGAACTCCTTTCTCAGATGGGTATTTTCCCCTCTATTATATACATCCCATCCGGCTAGTGAATAGTCTGTAAATTTTTTATTAAATTTTTATGATCTTCAAACTTACTGTTCCACCGCCTGCACACAGAGCCTCTTTTCCGGTTTTCCAGAGATACAGGTGATGAGGGTCAGCTGGTTTTCATCGGTATATCCCAGCGGCGACCAGTCGGAAGCGCCGATCTCCTGGGTGGACTTTACCGTATAGCTGCGCTCCCCCAATGCGGTCTGATACCGGAGGACGTCCCCTGCCGACAGGGTATGGATATTTTTGAAATAACCGTCGCTGCCGTCAAAATTGACATTATGGGCTGAAAGCCCCACGTTGCCGTCCCACACGCTGGTGCTGGGGAAATGGGCCGCCCCTTTGGTCATGTCCTCCATCTGGTCGGGTCCTTCAAAGATATTTACGGAAAGGCCCAGCTTATCAATGGTGAGCACACCGATGCTGCCGTCTTCCATCTGTGCCGCTTCAACCGGCGTATGGTTTCCGGCATAGGTGTCCGCCGTCCAGATCTGATCCGGATCCGCTGTCAGCTTTACTTCAGCCTGGCTGCCAGAGATTGGCTGGGATGTCTGCAAAACAGAACCGTCAATCACAATCTCCCCATTGGCAGAATCATAAATTTTCACCTCATCTCCGAAAACGCTGGAATCATGGATACGGCCTTCGGGGATATCCTCACCTTTGCCCGGGCCTTTGATAAGGGCGGTACAGATAATGGCTGCTGTAATCCCCACCGCCACAAGAGCCGCGGCCGCAATCAGGAACATCTTTTTGTGGGCCAGCACATAGCTTTTGATCTCGCTCATTCTTCTTCCTCCTGCGTTTCATCATTGTAAAATGGCTCTGGGGCGCTGTCTGCATACCGCTGCGGCGGGAGTTCCTGTACCAGGCTTCCGGTGATGCTGATGCGGTAATTGGTGAACCGGCCGATGACAAACACCTTCTGATCATAGAGGGATTTTACAAACCTCTTATCAAAGACCAGCCGCACCCCAACATCGGTAATCTTGCTCAAATCCAGCACCGGGTTTTTGGGAGACACCCGCACCTTGGCGTAAAGCTCCGGCACCCCCTGCTGCAAAGTATAGATGGCGACATTTTTGCGAAGCCGCCAAAGGATCACCGCGGCCACAACGCATCCCGCAACGATAACCCCGGCGATAATCAGCGGTGCAAAATTAAATGGGATCACGACCTGTTCCCCCTCATAAACAATGGTATAGGTGTTCTTTCCGACGGCTTCTTTCTCCACCTCTCCGGAATAGGACGCCGTCGCAATATACCCGGAGGCCCTGGTACCCGAAGCTGTCCCGCTGTAATGGGCTACCGCCGTGTAGCTGGTGGGAATCTCACTATACCCCATGCCGGTACTGCCGGTTACCTGCCACTCCACATCCTGCAGCTTTAAGGTCATCCCATTTTTTTCAGTAGTCTTGGGAACCAGTGCCCAATCCCTCTGTTCCAGATCCTCATACTCCCGCACAGCAGTGGCAGTGTAGGAATAAGGCTCTTGCCCGGTTTCCTGGACGCTGAGGGTTTCAGGCATCAAAAAAAGCTCCCCTTTGTAGCCGTCGGCATCCGAATAGGGGAGCTGGTTGCCCAATAGGGCAAGGAGAGCTGCTTCGTCATCCGATTCACTCTCCACCGATTTGGATTGGGTCACCGTTTTGGACGAGCGGCCGGGGATGGCGTCCCGCTGGATGATCTCGGAGAAACGGTAACGGTATCCACCTTGCGAAAAAGGCTTCTCCACCAGCAGGTCAGGGCTGTAGTTGGCTGCAACCGTATAGGTCTTATGGAGATAACGCAGCTCCCCCTGCGTCACAGGCTGGATATCCGTGGGATATGGGAGCGCACCATTCTGCAGATTTGTTCCAACATCCGCCTCTGTATCTGTTTCTTCGGGCAACTGATACACACTGCCGGATGACGCGCCGGCATTTTCCGTGATTGAAATATCCACTGGTGGGGTTTCCGCCGCCATTGCCGGGCAGGCCAGCAGCATAATGGAGGCAAGCCCTACGCCACTTAATAACAGCCATTTCTTTCGTTTCAAATAGATTCCTCCTTTAAATCAACCGAATATCCTGTCAAGTATGATGCGGATGATTCTTTTGCCCGGATGCTCCATCCTCATGTCCGCCAATTCAATATCACTGTAAACATTGGCGGACAGGTTTGTCCGGATACCCTGGGTAATCTCCTCAGCCATCTGCGTCTCTGTGAGATATCCCTGGAGGCCGTCCACATTGATAAGTGCGGGGAAGTCCTGGATCATCTCAAAATCCACCGCCTCCTCCACCGGGAATATGACCGGCATGACAAATTCAATCGTCCAGGTCCAGACAAAACCGCAAAGCAGAAGACACACGGCGAGAAGAATCCATATTTTTGTCCTCCGCCGCAGCTTGACAGGTTTCCATGCTGCGAATCCTCGCCGAATTCCCATATAACCCCCTCCCGTCGCAATTTATTTTCACAACACATGTAGCCCCACAGCCCTCTTGCATGGCTGGTTTCGCCTATAGCGAAAGGTATAAGGGGCTATGGGGCTCATATCTATTGTCAAATGGCATCGTATTATCAGGACAGCAGGACCGCCCCTCGGCTCACCCCCGATGCGGGAATATCCGGCTGCGCCCTGGGCAAGGGCGCCATAATACCGCCGGCCCGCACAAAGCGATGCTCGCAGTATCCCCCGCCAAGGGGCGCTATGAAGGTTTTGCTCCGCTGCCGGTTATGGCGATTCACCCTGCCAACAGGTGATTTTGGGACACAGTGGATCGCTCCCGCCTTTGCTTCACCAAAAAAGGTCCTTCGCGTTCATCCGGCACAGAACCGGACAGGCGATCATGGCGCCTACTCCCATGCCGCTTGCCCATATATCAGGCAGCAACGGGAAAACAGCACAGATATTGACTATGAGCGGCATAAAACCACTGTTTTTCAAGATGCGGTAAAGGAAACTAAATATCCTTTCAATAACCAGCTCTGAGAAGATGCGTTTTTGAAGTCTCTAATGAAAAAAGATAAAAAATAAAAGAGGACCGTTGCATGATAGCAACAGCCCCCTTGTAAAAAGATTACAGAAGCATTCTCAACTTCTTCAAGGCAGACAGGATACTGTCTCTAACCGCCTGTATGCTCACTCCCTCCTGTTCGGCGATCTGCTGGTAGGTATGTCCAAGAATGAAGCGCTTTACAATCCGCTGGCGCTGCGGCTTGCTCAACTGCTCCAGCATCCGGGAGAGATCCAGCATCTGTAAAAGGGCAGTTTCAAACTCATACGCAGGTTCCGGACCATCGGCAGCATCCGTTCGGATTTCCAGCTTGCGGCTGCGCTTGAAGTGTTTATTTTGATAGGCGTGATCCGCAAGATAGATACCTACTACCCTTTGCAGGGTATTTTGGATTGCCTAATAGATATGTAGTAGTACCTGCGCTTGGGGAGAACGATCTGAGGCGATCTCTGTCTCCAGGCAGGTACAAAAGTCGGTAAAAGCTCTGAGAAGGCGGTCTCTGTTTTTAGGGTCATATGGGATGGCATAGTGTTCATCGCTGAAAATCCAGATACTTTGATAAAGCTTGTCCACCTTTCTATCCAACTCTTGTGCTGCCATCTTATATTCTTTGAAAGAATTCCCATGGCGGCTGGTGAGTCGCTCAACAATTGTAGTATGTATAGTAAATTTTCCGTTGATGTCGTGCCAATCAACGGAAAGGGTAGATTTTTCATCATGGTAAACATATTGCAGTACCACATCTTTTCCTCCGTTTCAATTCATTTTTGTCTCGAAATGAATTGAAACGGAGGGGAGCGGCAATGAGGATTTTCATATTCCCCAGAAGGAACAAGTGCGTACGCATACTTGTAAAAAGCTATGCGTGTGCACTTATATTGTTCAGATAATGTGAATCCAAGTTCATATTGAAAGGAATACCCTGTCCGTTCTAAGCATTGAAATTCACATAATTTAAAAGATATTCCATCACTGTATCAACCGGCAGCATATCGTGCTCCTTATTTAGTGAAATAAATTACACATCAAGATGAAATGTGTCGAATTCTATCCAATCGTCATGTATTGTAATATGATGTTGAGGTGAATTATAATGTTCGAATTCTCACACTCTCTCGGTGATGTTGTAAAACGTGCCCGGCTGGAGCAAGGATTGACCCAAATCAATCTGGCGGGACGTATTGCCATTGATTCCAGAACCATTCTTAATATAGAAAACTACAATGGAAACCCAAAAATGGAGGTGCTTTTTCCTTTAATCCGCACGCTCAAAATAGACCCATGGCCAATTTTTTATCCGGAATTAGATGGTCAAAACGCATCGTTCCGTCAAATGCAGTTGCTTTTAAAGGAATGCAGCGAGGAAGAGATTGAAGCACTGCTGCCGATCTGCAAGGCGGCGCTTTCGGTCCTGAGGTCAAAAAATGTGATCGAAATAAAATAGGCATATAGAAAACACAGGGCCTGCTTTCTCCTGTAAGGGGGATTGCAGGCTCTGTGCTTCTAAGCATCCGGCTCTTGAATTGGCTCCATTTTAAGATTTACAACATTGATTTTTATTTCCTTCTTGCATTTTGGACAGTAAAGGGGAAATTTGAGCAGAACGGTGTCCTCATACACTTTGATCCGCGTTTTCCCGCCGCATATCGGGCAATGTACCCAACGCGATCTTTTCTCCATCGTGACACCTCTTTTCCAACCCGGCTATGCTCTGCGGTGAACGCCCGGCTTATATAGTCTTACTTAATTGAAAAAGGTAATTTCCACTACAGAATCTCCACTATATATTTTCTCCGAACCACTTTCCTATATAAATATTATCGAATGATCCCTCTTACTAGTTGGAGAATACATTTACACTCTAATATTTTAAACTTACCATAGTAATTCACTGTCGTATCTTCGATGCAGACCGATATGTTGGTAATTTAATCCAACTTTTCATTTTGATATTACAAATCTCCCCCAATACTACAGAACTAATCAATTAAATTAACATTTCTAGTCTGCCATCCTATGTGCAAATGATTGCTCCCAGATACTCTTCCATACTTGCTAGGATCTTAAGCTACAAGGGCGATTGCTTTGGAACACCGAATATCCACTTTAGTTTTTTGACGGTTAGCTTTTGTCTTTCCGATTGGCAGAATCTGTTTTTCATGATTTTCTCTACATTAATCCACATGGTTGGCCTGATTAGGCACTTAAAAGCCATGTAAAATCAGACCAGCAATCCCGCTTTTCCCCTCCCTTTCTAATCCATCTTTGCTGCATTCCAGGCATCTGTAAACGGATCGTAGACATATATCCTGCCGCTTGGGGAAACGGCATAGAACCGTTCGCGGACAAACGCCTCCCCATGATCAGTCCCCAGAGCGATGACAACACAGGGTTCCTCCCCGATGACTTCCGTCCCTCCTTCAAAGAGCATGGTCATCCCCTGTTCCAGATAGCCCTGTACCTCGCCGAACTCAAAGAGGAGGGTCGCCGCCTCTTCTTCGGTCAGCTGCTCATCGGATCCATAGATGCAGGGCTGCATTTTTACCACCCGGCCCCAATCATCGGTCTGCACTGTCCAGAGGGCGCCGTCCGACAACAGCCAATCGGGCAGGTCTGATAAATCCAGCTGCCCGGCCGCCTGATAGGGCAATGCCTCATACCGGCCGATATTGCTGCCATCCGCCATTGCGTCGTCCAGCCAGACGGTCTGTGTCCCATAGTCGATTTTCCAGGCGGCCGCACAGAAGGTTTCCGCTTTTCTTCCCTCTCCCTGAAGCTGCCAGCCGGTATATCGTTTCCAGATCGGGTACATCTCGTTAAAATACAGGGAAAACAGGCTCTCTCCGTTATTGAGCTGCAATAATCCCAGTACAACCTCTCCATCACAGAGGGTTTTCTGTTCAATCCGATAATCCCCAATAGAATTCATCTGACTGCCGACCTGCTCATCGGTCGTTTCAGAAAGTGTGAGGATCATCATATCGGGAGCTTCCCCTTCCCCGGCTTCCCAGCGTTCCAGCTGACAGAAGCCCCTATATTCCAATATGGCATCGTTCTCCGGGTTCCTGACCCGCAGGCAGTACCCGCCCTCCCTGGAAAATGTGATCCATGCTGCCGGGTCGTCCGAAGCCGGCGGGCAGTAGGCCCACTCGCCCTCCAATGCCGCGCGCAGGGCGTTTTCATCTTCAAAGTCCAGGGGATCTGGCTCCGGTTCCCATTCGTCCTCCGGAAAGGTTGGCCTTTCGCTGCCGGAAGAAGGTGCCGGCTCCGGGGTAGAAATCTCTTCACCGCCGGAAGAGGGCGCCGGCTCCAGGGTAGAAGATGTCTCGCCTCCGGAAGAGGACACCGAAGAAGGTTCGCTCACGCTGCTGTCGGAGCTTTCAGCCCCATCCCGATCCTTGATCTGTTCCAAAGCTTCCAGGGCGCTGCAGCCTGGAAGCAGGCAAAGGGCCAGTAATATCGTGAGCCATCCGCTTATCCATCTTTTTTTCATCGATAACTCCCTTCTCGAAGCTGCGGCGGCCATCCAGAGAGAGCGACCGTCTGCTTCCGCGTCCATAGTTTTTTCCCAATCGTTCCATACCGGGGTTTCCCATTACTTGTCGACCGCCTGCACGATCCATTTAGAATTCACGACCTGCAAACCGTAACCGCAGAAGGAACAGCAGTGGTTTGCGTCCGGTATAAAGTTGGCGCCACAGGAGGGGCACTCCTTTTCGACGAAAAATTTGCCGTCCCCTTTTCTTCGTTTCGGATACCGCGCCCTTTGCAGGGTAAGCGTCCTTTTGTATTTCCTGGTATATGGTCTTTTCCTTTCGGGAAGATAGGTTTCGCTGATGTATACTTTGACCGTTATTGTGGTGGTTTCTTCCGTATTGACCACCTTCTTCAAAAGAATCGTACCGACACTGTAATCCATCAGGTCGCTGCTGTATGCCTTCCGATCCAGTACCTCAATGATGCAGGAACGCAGATAGTTCTCAGAATAGCGGACAATTTGTCCCACCATTTTTTCCTGCCGCATGGTCCGGTAAACGGCAATCGCCAGGATCGCCACCGTCACCAGGACGGCAACGCCCACACCCGCCGCCAGGGAGACCATGGTATTCCTGATGAGCCAGAGGCAAAAGAACACACAGACAAACAGGATCCCCGCCGACGCCAACAGCAGCAGCGCATTGCGCAGATTGGTTCCCATCTGCTCGTAGATCTCAAAGGCTTCGGTCTGCCAATCATAGAAGTCGCTTTGTAGCATGCCGCCGCAGTACGGGCAAACCGTCTGCTGGCTGTCAAGCGTCACCTGCGCGCCGCAGGAGGGGCAGTTGATGGTTACACTGTCCGCGTAGTAATTTTCCTTTTTCTGGGTGCGGTCGGAATTGCGGACATGCCGGGACTGAAGGATCCGGAGAAAGGCGTTTTTGCGATAGATCTCCTGGATCGGCCTGCCGTTTACCGTTGAGACAAAGCGTTCCAGCGCACTGCACTGTAAGACAGACTCCCGCCACTCCCTGCCGTCATCGCTCCACCGTTTGAAGCCATTTTGGGGCAGCGGCACAACATCAGCCACCCGGATCTCCCGGTAAAGCTTCCGCCTGCTGAGGCTGTCAATCTGCCGCTCGATCTTCCTGCGGAAATTCCGGTCCATTCTGGCGGACAGCAACTGCTTATCCGACTTCCACAGCGGGATCATCACCTTCTCAAACACCTTCCGGATCTCGCTGTGCAGCTTTTCCCCCTGCAGGGGTGTATCACATTTCACCAGCAGCCGCCTGCGCTTTGCACTTTTGGAGTTCTTCGGCAGCAGGCCGGAAAGGTCGACATGGATGACCTTCTCCCCAATGGAAAAAAGGTAGGCGATAGCAACCGCCGCCGCCATCAGGAATGCTTCGAACAGATTCATAGAGCACCTTCCCATCCGACCGTTCAAGGCCCTTGCCGTTTTTGTTGTTGCTTTTGCTTTTGTTTTTGTTGTTTTTCCTTTTTATCCGGTTCTTTTTGCGGCGCGCCCGGTCTCTTGCTGTATATATCGAAAACCATAGCTGCGGTGACAACGAGTCCCACAGGGATCGCTACACAGTAAAGGAGGAAGTTAACGGGATTGAGATCCGACTCTATCTTGTAATCCCCATCCCTGCTCCTGTAAACCTTAACCTGAATGGTGTCGCCCACTTCCAGCTGATCGTAAGCCTGTTTTCTTTCAGGATTATCTGCATATGCAACCAGCTCATATTTGCCCTTGTAACTGTTTCCGTCAACCACAAACGAAACCTTCATCCGATAGCTTCTTTTGAACAGACGCTCGCTCTCGTTTTTAAATTCATAGATACCCTCGGCATCGTGTTTTTCATCGCTGATCGACAGCTTCTCAATCACAGCATCAACTGTCAGGGTATCCGTCCTGTTCTCATAATCGTCGGCGGCAATCAGGCTGGTCACAATCCCGATGATTCCAGCCACAACCAGACCGATACCCACCACCAGTCCGAGGATGGTGATGAACCAATCTTCCCTGCGTTCCTTTCGTTTCCGCTGTTCCCAATAGTCGCTCATAGCAACACCTCCAATCAACATACTGAAACATTATGGGGCCGTCTGTCTTCCAGAGTGCGCCGACAGAGCAGGGTTTCTGTTCCGCTGCCTCCCCCTTTGTCTCACCCGACCCCGAGCGCCGTCCAGACGCCATAGATGTTGTCAAAGGCATAGAGCATATTGCCGTCCACGGCGTAATAGCCCTCCCGGACAAAGTGGTCCTCCGGGCCGGTGCCAATGGTGAAGAGCAGGCAGGGCCGGCCGTCGATCAGTTCCGTATCGCCGGTATACATCAGGCTCATCCCCTGCTGCATCGCCATCTGGATTTCCTCGGTCTGCATCAGCAGATCCATGGCGGACTGAACCGTGTCCTCTTCCAGCGCGGCCTCGTAGATCGAAAAGTCGTACACCCCGGCCTCTTTCGCCAAACGGCCATCTTTCATGGAGATCCCCGGACGGTAATCAACGGCCCCAAAGCCGTCGTCAGCTGTAATCAGCACATTGGAGTAGTGCTCGCTGAGATTGCACTGCAAGAGCAGCGGTTCACCGGGCAGCCCCTCAAAAAGCGGCGTGTTTTTGTCATCCACATACTCGCCCTGTTCGCTCATCATAGAGGGGTACACCCGAATCGACCCCTGTTCGCAGCATGGTACGACAGCATATACCTCATCCCCCTCGCTCATCAAAAGCATTGCGTAGTTAAGGAACGGATACCGCTTCCCGATTTCGCTCTGCGCAATACCGGCGCGCAGATCCATTTCACTGCTCTCGTTGCTCATATAGCCGATAAAGGCAACTCCGACCACACCTCCATTTCGACTGATCTCTTCCTGTAGCATCTCCAGAGCGGCATCTTCGGGCTCCGGTTCCCATTCGTCCTCCGGAAAGGTTGGCCTTTCGCTGCCGGAAGGCGGCGCCGGCTCCGGGGTAGAAATCTCTTCACCGCCGGAAGAGGGCGACGGCTCCAGGGTAGAAGATGTCTCGCCTCCGGAAGAGGACACCGAAGAAGGTTCGCTCACGCTGCTGTCGGAGCTTTCAGGTCCATCCCGATCCTTCAGCTGTTCCAAAGCTTCCAGGGCGCTGCAGCCGGAAAATAACAACAGAACCAGCAACAGCGAGAGCAGCCCGCTCGTCCATCTTTTCTTCATGGTCATTCCTCCTCAGAGCCACGGGTCCTGGGATGCAGGCAGCCGGATACCGGTGAGCACATTGGAATACTCCCAGAGATAATACCGGCCGTCCTTCTCCCGCAGGGTGATACGCCGCCTGCTGTCCGCACCGGTGGTCTCCACCTGAATGTAGAGATAGCCCTCTTCTGCATTCATCGGGTCGTCATAAACCAGCAAGGTCCAGGGGGTATCGGGCGTATAGTCGTTTTCCGGGGTTGCCCCCTCAAAATAAGCGCCGGGAAGATAGGATTTCTCCCGCAGTCGGTCTTTCAAAAAATCCTTGTCCATATCGTTCATCGGACGCGGACCCCGCAGCAGATCGATCATCTCATGGCCGTCATCGGTGGAATCCAGATAGCGCACCAGGGAAGCGATGAAGAAAGCGCCTGCGTTGCGGGCATCGGTCTGGGGATAGGCCTCCAGCAGCGCCTGTAAGTCCCGGGCCGTCTGCGGCATCTGTTCAAAAGTCACTTTTATTCCACCGTCCACCGATTCCACCGTTACCGCCTCGGAGGCATCATATCCTTCTTCTCCTCCACCGGGCGCTTCCACCGTTTCGGAAGAGGATGAAACAGAGGACCCGGAAGATGCCGGGGCAGAGGATTCGGAAGTTGCCGGGGCGGAGGGCTCAGAAGAAGCCGGAGCGGAGGATTCCGCCGGTATATTGGAAGAGGCGC
>Ga0129308_1000886_pt1 | contig 37565 bp, 26 predicted proteins | sample L827metagenome_FD_94440 | JGI IMG/M metagenome (GOLD analysis project Ga0129308, IMG submission 94440) | Ring-tailed lemur group fecal microbial communities from Wisconsin, USA - L827 metagenome | ecosystem: Host-associated > Mammals > Digestive system > Large intestine > Fecal | place: USA...
CACTCTGCACCAGAAAGCGCAGACACAGGGAATGCTCACTGGCAAAAATATATTTAAAAACATAATCATTCCAAAGACAAATAGGATTAACTTTCAATGCTTCAGCGATATTTAGATGATTCATTTTTTTATACCTCCTTTGATCAACTGAAGTAAAAAAATCTTACATTTCTTTCTCCCACTTAAATATCGCTGGCGTTATATGAATTGACTTTAAAAAAATTAAATTTTTTGAAATTTATTTTATTGAAGGAAAGTCTGTATCGCCTCATAATTTAAAACGGTACTTTATTGAACAGCCAACTTAAGGAAATAGTTTATTCCAGTTTCTTCTTTTTTTTAAATTTTAGATGTTATTATTTCGTGATAAAATGATTGTATAAGTGAAGGGAGATGGCGATATGAAAAATGATGATCTGAAAAGCGCATATCAGAAATATTACCAGCCATTATTTCTTTACGCCCTGTCTCTAGCCAGAAATAAAGCAGATGCTGAGGATTTAGTCGCCAATACTTTTGTCAAAGCGCTGTTGAGTTACGAACAAGGACACTTAAAGGCCTGGCTATTTACCGTTTTAAAAAATGAGTATTTGCGCTTATACCAGAAGAAAAAGAGATATATTGATGAAAGCAGCTTTGATTTTTCTCTGGTCGGTGATCCTTCAGATATCATTAAAACTTTTATTGCCGAGGAACAAAAGCAATGGATCTACAGTCAGATTTATCAGCTTCCTTCAAGAGAACAGGAGATTATGCTGCTGTCTTTACAGGCCGAACTAAATGATCAGGAAATAGCCGATTTGATGCATCTTTCTGTTGAGCATGTTCGGGTCATACGTTATCGGGTGAAAAAGCAATTAAAGGATATTTGTCAAAAGGAGGGAATTCTATGAATGAAAAGAAATTTGATGAATTATTGAAGTCGGAGCAGTTACTGGCACCGGATGAAAAATTAGAGAAGCGTATTCACCGAAGTATAAATCGTAAAATATATGCCAAGTCCTTTAAAGTGTTTCTTTGTACGATTTTATGCTTAGGGTTACTGACCTGCGGTTTTTCCAAATTAATGGATCTTTCGAATTATGATCCGACATCTGAAAATGATTTTGTTGTCTCATCTGAAAAAGCGACTGCTGGTTTTGACGTTTTGACCGCGACGTATATCAATATGTATATTCCCGGCATTACGTGCCAGACAAGTACTCAGTTTTCAAAATCAGGTTTTGGAAATTATGAAATTACTTATGCATTATCTGATACTTTTAAGCCAATGATTGCCGGTGTTGGGGAAAATCATACACTAAAAATTACCAGATCACAGATAACAGTTGAAGCTGATGGTCAATGGTTATTGGCACGTCAAGTGTATGAATATCTGAATCCTGATGATGATGAAGCATCCAAAGAAGCGGTGTTGAAGTATGGCAATCCGGAAGATGAATATGAAGATCTTCTGAAACTGCCGGATTCGGCCGTGATTGATGTTGCTTTAAGTTTTCCTAAAACCAGGAATGCCGATGAATTGATGACTTTCATTAACAAATATCCGGATTCATCATTTATTTGGGTCGCTTTGGATACTAATGAAACCATCGTTCATGGAACTGCGACAGGATTTAGTCTGTATGAATCATGGGCAGACGCTTTAACTGAAGAAGCAAAAAGCAATTATCCTTCTTTTTATGTCTCTAAAGATGAACTTAATGCAAAGACCATGACAGAAAATTATCTGTCAAAATTGAAGCTGCTGGCAGATCATCCAGCGTTCACGCAAATGATGGATGCGTTCTTTCTAAACGAGCAGGTTGACTATGATGCAAAGTATCAACATGTTTTAGAAAATGGGATAGAAGCAATTGGAATTCGCGGACATCTGACCAAAGCGGATTTACTACAGATGATTGATACAAAAGAAATATCACACATGACCATTCGTCAGGTAAAACTATCTAAATATTCATAATGTTTAATGAAGGCAGTTGAGAAAACCGCCTTTTTATTTTTTTAAAAAAATTTAAAGTCAAAGCATGAAGACGTACAGATATTAAGAGTGAGGGGAGCTGATACGTATGTCTTTTTTTAAACAATGGCATATAGATTTTTTTCAGGATGAATATTTGGAAATAGAACTGCCTGCAGCATTGACAATCACGGATAAACAACGGGTTTTCTATTTGCATGAAGAACGTTATCTGACCTGCTTTGTTCATCCGCGGGAAGAAAAACATCTGTACTTTGACTGCGGCAGGTATATATCCATGAAAAGTTATCTTGGCTGTCACAAAATTAATCAGATGATACTTACTGATTGGCTGAAGACGATGATGGATGTCTTTGAAATGGGAGAACAAGCGGCAATTTTAGATGATATCAATTACGTTTTTTTAGATCATGAGGGACACTGTCTGCATTTTATACGCCTGCCGGTGAAAATACCTGAATATCGTCAGGAAAGTGCCTTTCAGTCCTGTTTATGGTCTATGTTGGAAGAAATAGATTTTGACGGCGACGAGGCCTGGCTTTCCAGACTTTATATGTTAACTAAACAGAAGTCATTTCGCTTTGCAATGCTTCGTTCGGTGCTGGAAAGAAAAGAGGAACGTCGGAGATTTCCGTTCTTTTTCAGAAAGAAACGTAATTATGAGGAAGATTTCTTTACAGCATTTGAAATCCGGGAGCAATCGGCCGTCTATGGAGCGCAGGAAGATTTAAAAACAACAATGCTTAATGATGATTTGAAAACACAGATACTGATGGCCGGCTTTCAATACGGCTATCTGGAGGACGAAGAACATCAGACATTTTTCATTAGTCAGAATCCATGGCTGATAGGCCGTCAGGAAATTTGTCAGTTATGTCTTAAATTTCCTGAGGTTTCCAAACAGCACGCTCAATTATCCATTGAACAGGGAAAGTGTCATATTGAGGATCTTGGCAGCACCAATAAAAGTGCGGTTAATGGTGAAGTACTGGTCCCTCATACCAAAAGAGAACTTAATGATTTGGATGAAATTGTGATTGCCGGACACCGCTTTATCTATCATGAATAGCGGCCGCTATTATCATTGGCAAAAGATTGGCGAAGGGGCTTATGGCATTGTCTATAAGGCAATAGACAGTTATGAAAATAGAGAAGTAGCTATTAAAAAGGTGCATTTGCCGGCATTGGCTGAAAAACAGGGAGCCGCATTGATGCAAAAAATTCATCATCCCTCATGTCCGAAAATTATTGACTGCTTTGAAAATGATGACTTTTGCTTTATTGTCATGCAGTATTTAAACGGGAATAGTCTGCGCTGCTTTCAGGGTAAATTATCCAGCCATCTGATCAGAAAACTGCTTAAGGATATGCTGGCAATTATGGCAGAGATGGACAGACATCAAATGACGTACAATGATTTTAAACCGGACAATATTATTTTTGATGGGAAGCATTTCTATTTGATTGATTTTGGTGCAGTCATGCCTTATCAAAGCATCCAGCCGCGGTTTGGTTCAAGAGCATTTGCGTCACCTGAATATCTGGCCGGAGAAAATGTTGACTGGCGAAGCGATTTGTACAGTTTGGCAAAAACTGCTCAGGCAGCTGCTGGAAAACAGGATTTCATTTTGCGTTTTTGGATTCGAAAATCTCTCAGGCAGAATCCTGATCAGCGTTTTAAAAGTATTGAAAAAGCTAAACATGTGCTAAGGCTTCGTGTTTGTGTCTGTTTCTTTATACTATTTGCCATCTTATGTCTTTTGGCTTGTTATCAGCCATTGCAAGGCTGGTGTTATCAAAAAGCACTGTATGATGGCAATCTGGAACTGTGCATTCAAATTGATGCAGGCCGGAAGGAGGCCTTTGAGGCTTATCTTTCCAGTCATGATCCCCTGCAGTACAGCACATGGATAACGCTGTGGCAATGGCAATTGCCAGGTGTCAGGGATAGTACTTTTTTATGGCAGTGTTTTTATCAGCTTTCTTTATTGTCAGATGACTTTTCCTGGCAGCTGCAAGAAGAAATCATCGTTCACCTGAAAGACGAAAAGGCGGTTATGTATCAAAGCCTGTTGGCAGCCAGTGAAATTAGTAAGGTAAAAGCATTTGCTTCGTGGGCCCGGAATCGGGAAGATCGGATCTTTCTTTACCGCTATTGTCTGTTTCAGAGCACAGATACTTTATCTGGGCTAATGCCTGATTTTAGAACATGGCTGGCAGAAGATGGATTGCTTTCTGAAGAAGAAAAGGATTTATTTCTGGCTCATGGGGCGCTGAAGGTGATGGATGAGTCCATGTTAAAAGAGATCTATGCAAAGATGCTCCCCTTGACTAATGAGGATTATGTTTATTTAAAAGCGAAGATGGCCTGTACGCTTTTTGAAACAGGCCACTATCAGGAAGGCTGGCTGCATCAGGCGGAAAAATTGCTGCGGGAATATCAGGAAGATGCGCAGTGTCAGGACCTATATGCCTATGTTACTGAAAAAATAAAGCAATGGGGAAGTAATTCCTAAAAAGGAGGATGCAGATGAAAAAATGCTTGTTATTTGGTTTGTGGCTTTTACTTGTGGGATGGATGCAGCCAGAACAATGTGTTGCCTCTCTGAAGTTTGAAAATGACAGCTGGATAAGCGAAAAAGCTTCACAGTTAAGGCTCGAGGTCAGTCAGCCGATCGGCGGAAAGCTATATCATGCATGTGATCTGATTTTGGAAATTAAACCGGAAGATTATCAATATGTTCAGGAACATTTCTATCTCGAAATACCTGCAGAAAAGACCGGCTGGTATAGTTTTTATGATGAAAAAGATCAGTGTCTGGCGCAGGCTGTGTTCATGGCAGAACAACAGGTAATGATGGGTGTGAATCAGCTTTACCAAGTTGATCAGAACAGATATTTTCTGAAAAAATCAGCTGAAGTTGCCTGGATTGCCCATGCATCTCTCAATGCTTTTGAAGGCCTGGAGGTCAAAAAGGCAGCTGATTGGGAAATTTATACTGCCAAGATAGATCAGGAAAAGTCACAGACATTTTGTCTAAATGAGCAAAGCTGGGAATTTATTTTGGACAGCTCAGCACCAAAAATAAGTGTGCCAAATGATTATATCCGTGAGCCAGAAAAAATATTGTTTCTGGATTCTTACCTGGATTGGGAAAAAAGTTCTTTGATGATTGATGGCAAAGAGGCAAAGGAAGTATGTCAGTCTGAAGAAGCGGGATACTCTTTTTTGATAACACAGAGTGTATCTCTGGAAGCTGATTGCTGGGATCTCGCCGGAAATCATCAGCAGATAAAGAAAAAGGTGATTTATGATGATCAGGCACCATCCTGTAAAAGTTATTTTTCAGATGGCAAGTTTTATCTTGAAGCGGCAGATGAATATCTTTCACAAGATCCGTTTGCATCGCTTTGTCTGTATTATGGTCAAAATATAGTGCCTTTTGTCAAAGAAAATAACAAATGTTATGCCCAGATTACACAGGATGGCACATATTCCTGGCAGGGTTCAATCCAGGATTTAGCCGGCAACAGCACATCCATAGATCAGCAAATGTTTCTGGATGTAGAGAAACCGTCCATTTATTGCGATTACGAATTGCAGGATTATTATGAGGCACCGCTATCTGTTCATTTTGAATGGTATGATGCCGGCTTGAAATCGTGGCAGCTTCTGCTGTATCGCAATGACTGCCTTATAGAAAACTACCAGGGAATGGAAAATGGCAGTCTGGACTTGTATTTGGATGATAAAGATTATGAGGATGGGCTAGGCCAATATCGGGCCGAAATGTCAGCGGCGGATGGCATTCATGAAACCCTTGTGGAAAGAACGTGGATTTTGGATATGAGCTGCGCGCCAATTCAAATTAATATTCAGGGTGTTGATGCGCAAAATGTTGAAGAAATCACAGTGCTAAAGCCCTTGGATATCAGCCTTTATTGCAGCGAAGGAGAAGTTAACTGGCAGCTTTTTAACGAGCAGCAAATAGTCTTATCCGGAACCGGGGATTTAAAACTCAATCCTGAATTGAAAGCAACAGCGCTGAAGATTTGGGCGGCGGATAACCTGGGACATGAACGCAAGAAAACTTTGTCTTTAGACTATCCTCAAAAAGAAGAAAATCCTGCTTTGACTTTGTATGATGGCAAGAAAGAAATAGACAATCCGCAATGGCGGATGGCAGGCAGTGTCCTGCAGGGCAAAAGCTTTTTGGCAGGCAGTTATGATGTCTATGTAGATGGCAAAAAACAGCAGTCATTTTCAAGTCCAACGGACTTTGAAATAGAAGTCAATGACGCAAAGAAACACGAAATTGCAATTGTCTTTGAAGATACCAGCGGCACCATGTCAATTTCCAGATGGCAGGTTATTGGGAAAAAACATCATAACTATATGATTTGGATTGGAGGCGTTCTGATTGCGGGTGATTTTATGCGAAGAATCTGTTCTCACTGCCTACGAAATAAACGGCACAAAGCAGATCTACTGGACACCGCGACACTTGAAATTAATGATCCATCAGACGACGCGGGGAATTTATGTTGAGATACTGGGTGGTAAAACCGAGACTGGCACCAGCAGCTTTGAAATGCGTACCGACAGTGCTGTGCAGATTTATGGGGAAAACTTTCAAGTCACATGTATTTTTCAGAAGCAAACCAGGCCCTATCTCCGGTTTTCCTTGTCAAAAACAGAAATTTCTATCGGGCGGGATGAAAGCTGTGATATTGTATTCCGCCATCCCACAGTTTCCAAAAAGCATTGTCTTTTAAGCTGGCATGAACAATGGCAAATAGAGGATTTAGAAAGCGTCAATGGGATCTACCTGGATGGTAAAAAAACTCTGTCGGCAGTGTTAAGACCTGGAAACTGCCTGGTCGTTTGTGGATTTGAAATATGGTATTTGGAATGTTTTCTTTATATGATGGCACCGGACTTGTGCACGCTTGACGCTTTTGTGCCTGTTTATCAGGCGGCTAAAATAACAGAGACAGAAGCAATCAGCCTGACTTTAATGCCGGAAAAGCCTGAAGCCATAGAGAAAGCGTCGATTTATCAAAATACATACGCTTTTAGGGACATTCTTCCCTTAATGGTTTTTCCTGTGCTGATGCTTATGCAGGGAAATGGGACTTTAAATTATTATACTTATGGCACTTTAGTGATTGTTGCTTTTAGAGTACTTAGTCTGTTTATTTCCAGGGTTAAAAACAAGCTGCTTTTAAAAAAACAAAAAAAGCAATATCACTTTGCTATGAAGGCGTATCGGGCAGCGATGGCAGCGGTATATCCAGACTGCTTTCTGCTGGAAAAACAATTCATGGCATTAGGCGGGCTTCTTGTCAGGCATAAAGCCATCGTACGTCTGGGAGAAGATGAGCTGGGAAATATTATACTTCATGATTTTTCCAAATGCCCTCATCTGGTTATTAAGGGTGATTTAGCCAGGACCCATCAGATAACGATGCAAATTGTATATCAGTTGGCCATTTATGATCCCGAGACTGCCCTGGTACTGGAAAAAATGGATGATGATTATTGCTTTTGTTCTTCTTTACGTGCGCCGAAAGAAAAAACATTGTGGGTCGGCAAAACCCCTGTCACCTGTGATCAAACGCACTATTGGATCGAAAAAGTAACAGATTATCAGGAAACGGCGCAAGGCTATGATGCTTTGATGGATCTTGATAAAAATGTATATTTAACGCAGGAAAGACATGACTTTATTCCTGATTCTGCCTTTGATACCTGTCTTTTTTCACATCATTATGCAAGACTAGCCAGGCATCGCCGCCAGCAGTCGTTAACTTATTTTCAATTGCTGCAGCTTGACCGCATGTCAATTTCAAAGATTCGCTCTTATTATTTTGTTGAGCAGCAACTAACAGGGTGCATTGGCTGTTTAGGTCAGATGCCCATCTATATGGATTTGCATGAGAAAAAAGATGGTCCCCATTTACTGGTGGCAGGAATGACCGGATCTGGCAAAAGCGAATGGCTGATTAGTTATCTATTCAGTCTGGCTGTATTTTACGATAGCCGCGATGTGCAGTTTTTCTTTATTGACTTTAAGGGCGGAGGATTATCACAGATTTTTGAAAATTTAGCACACACAGCGATGATTTTAACAGATTTAGAGCCTTTGCAGATTTCTCGGGCAATTGCCGCTCTCGAAGATGAAATTCATCAGCGGGAGAAATTACTTTTATCAATAGCCCGAGAACAGAAACTGGCTAATCTCAATATTCATGATTTAAAGCATTTGCATCGCCGTAAAAAAACGACGGCAGACCTGGCCCACTTAATTGTCATCGTCGATGAATTTGCGGAATTAAAATTGCTTTATCCAGAAATGATGCATTCATTAGTGAGACTTGCCAGAGTAGGAAGGAGTTTAGGCGTTCATTTGATTTTATCAACCCAGCGTCCCAGCGGTATCGTAGATGCTCAAATTTTAAGCAATATCAAGAGCAAAATTGTGCTGAAAGTTGCCGCTAAACAAGACAGCTATGAACTTCTGTCCGGAAATGATGCCGCCTTTTTGAAAGAGCCGGGAGAATTCTATTGTCAGAAAGAGGCCCAGGGGCAATTAATTTATGGACGGTCCCTGCTGATTCAGCCGGCAAATCCTAAAATTGTTTTTCTGGATTTAGATGGTACGAAAAGAAAACAGCTGATATTGTCTGAACAACAGGACAATACCCTTGCTTTGTTAACGGAAAGTATCAATGAAGTTTCTTCGCAAACAGAGCCGCTTTATTTTAAAGATTTTGTTTTAGCGCCAGGAAAAGCGCTTATGCAGGGCTGTTTAGGTGTTTATGATGATTATCATCATCGAAAAATGCCGCTTCTTTACCATGATTTTGCAGCGGACGGTCCACTGTTGGTCGTTGGCGCTTCAGCGGAAACGCTGGCTATTCTGTTAAGTCACTTTCCTGAATTTGAACGTGTTTTTTCTTTAGAAATGGCAATGAAGCCGGGCCGCAAATTATTGCTGGAGGATTTCTCTAAATGGTTTATGTATGATTATGACTTAATGGACCGTCTGATCCATGCACATGACTGCCTCTTTCTTGAAAAAGATACCAGTGCCATTAAAACCAGGTATCTGGAAAAATTCTCTAATTGCCTTATTTTTGACAGACAAATGGCCGAAAAAATGCTGTCCGCCCGGATTTTACTGCAATGCGATTCTAAGCGGCATATAGGAATTCTTGTCCGAAAGGAAATGTGCTATCGATGCCAGATACAATCTGCTTATTGATTTATCTGCCCTATCAGCGACAAAAAACACTGGTTAAAGTTCCTGCCTGCTGTACTGCCGGCATTTTGATGGAAAAGTTAGAGGAAATGTATGGCAAAGAAGAGGTTGGGTTAAAAGCATCCTACTTGTATTTTCCTGAGCAAAAAAGACTGCTTTTAGATGAAGTGTCTTTGGATGATCAGGGAATTGACAGTGGTGCTGTGTTGTATTGGGTTTGAAAGGAGGTGGAAATATGAGCCTGATTCGTGTTGAACTGGAGATGCTGGAAAGCGTTGAAAGAAAAATGCAGGACCAAAATGAACAGTATCGTTTGCTTTATAGCGAGCTGGTTAGTCGTGTCGATGAGATGGAAAGCTTCTGGAGCGGTAAAGACCAGGAGGCATTTGTACGTCAGATTCATGGATTTGAAGATGACTTTAACAAAATGTATCAGCTCATCAATGAATACTGTGCGTTTTTGAGAAAAAGTGCACAGGCGTATCGTGCCTGTCAGGATGAAACTGAAAAGGCAGCTTATCGTTTGATTCAGTAAAGTGGAAGGAGAGGATTGAAATGAATCAAATTAATGTATCTTTAGATCAGATTTTAGAGACTGCAGAGCATCTGCAGAAAATCAATATACAGCTGACTTCCTGCCTTGATGAAATGCTTTCATTAATGAATCAGCTGGACGGCAGTTGGGAAAGCGAGACTTCTTTGGCAATTCGGATGAAATTTAGTGCGCTCTCACCCCATTTTGAGCAGTATGCCAGAGTTATTGACAGTTATGCGGCTTTCTTAGCACAAACTGCAGAAAACTATCAGATGACAGAAACGGCACTGCGGCAAAATGCCGAAAGTTTCCAATGAAAAAACGCTATTTAGGCATCTTGTTTATGTCCATGGTGATCCTGACAGGGTGCAGAGGACCGTCATATGCTGTTGGAGAATGGCTGGAAGACGCTTGCTTACAGATGGGGTATGCTGATCAAAGTGTGATTACGCACTGGCAGACACTGCTCTTGTCAGCTGATTTATCAGAACAGCTGACAAGCCGCCATGCCGCAGTCATACTTTATGATATTTTAGATGAGCAGGGTAATGATCCTTATACCGTGATGGTTAATCTGGGGTATTTTAACCAGCAAGCCATGGATGATAATGTGCCAGTCTATTTCGAGGAGGCCCAAAGCCTCCTTGAAAAGGCTAAATCTGATCTGGCGACAAGGACTGTTTGGCAGCCTAAAACAGAAATTGTTTTTAAAGAAGCGCTGACAGGTCAGGCGGCGGATTTTCATGAATTGACAGATGCTGATCCGGGCATTTATGACGTTGACGGCCTTTATTATCGCGTCAGCGAAGATGGAGATGTTAAGGAAATTTCACTAGATGAAGTATTGTCATCCTTGGAAATAGAAGCCACGTTTCAGCCTGATTTAGAAGAAAGTATCATTTTTCCTGATGATGTTAATTTTACTTCAGCGCCTGTAGAGGGTGAAACATCAGATGGGCATTTCGATATTGCATCTTTAAAATCTCAGTATTTCCGCTTTAACATTGGCGATTACAGGATCAGCGGACGCGTTTACAGCAGCGGTCTTGATATTAGTTGTAAAAGATATGACTTTTATGATATGACATTGGAAAATCAGCTTGAAATCAGTCAGCTTAAAATAACGTCAGATATTTCTATCAATCCTTTTGATGATCCGCATATTTTATTCAGAGCAGACTATCGGGTCAGAGATACTTTATCGCTTTCCAAAAATGAAAGGATGAACCTTGTGAAAAAGGATTTAACGCCTGAAATTCTCTCAAGCCTGCAGACAAGATTAGCCAGTGTTTTAAGCAAAAATCCGAGTGTTCAGGAAGCCATTGATTTGTTAAGATTTTCTTTTCCGGTGCCGGGAACATTGAAATCACTTCATGCGGATATGGTTCTTAGGCTTTGCTTTTCATTGAATGGTGAGGCAAGTCTGATTTTTGATGCTGACCAGCATTACGGGATTCAGACCGCCCATGGTGATACTAAACCCATCCAGAAAAACAGCTGGTCAGTTGAACCATATTTAGATGGTTCCGCAGAATTTGCCTGTAATCTGGGGATTGATCTGATGTTTGGCAAATATCTCATCGCCGATTTATCTGCCGAAAGCGGTGTTGGTGCCGAAGGGAAGGCCTCTGTTTATTTTGTAAACAAGAAGGAAAAACAAGTGACTATGCAGGAAAGTGCAAGCAGTCTTAGTGATCTGGAAAAGGAAATAGAGACGTTTCAGCCCAGCAGAGAAGCCAGTGTAGACCTGTGCGCCGATGTTAATGTTTATTGGTTTATTCGTTTGAATATTGGCAGCAATAGAAAATCCCTGCTGGCAAAATTCGGTGTTAATCAGAGCTTTACCCCGGTCAGGGAAAATGTTTCTTTGCTGCATATAGAGGATCATCATGTGGTAGCCAGCTGTACGCGCAGTTATGTGTTTTCGGATGAGAAAAACATAGAGAATCAGTTTCAGCTGTCAAAGTATCAGGTGATTTTAAGACCTGGCGAAACCGAGCAACTGACCATTGAAGCAACGACAGAAGATACATATACCTGGCAAAGCAGTAAGCCGGAATGTGTTTTGGTGCAGGAAGGCAAGGTTGAAGCCCTGGCGCCTGGCGTATCTTTAATTACGGTTAAAAATGCCAAAGGTCAGGAAAATGCCTGTGTAGTGATTGTTTTAAAAGAAGATACGGTGACATTTGAGCCGTTATCTTCTTTTTTTTGAGAACGCTGCATAAGTTGGAATAAAGAGAGGTGTTGTATAATGACGCTGGGCAAACGTTATCGGCTCGTAGTACTGGCTTTAGTATTGATTGGTTTAACAATGGTTTACAGCTCAAGTCATATTTGGGCAGCGTATAAATTTGGGGACAGTCTGTATTATTTGAAACGGCAGGCTTTCTTTTTAGTGATTGGCCTTTTTTTAATGCGGATATTTTCAAAAATAGATTATCACTTGTATGACCAGTATAAAAAACCTATTTTGCTCTTTTCCCTGTTACTTTTGGCGCTGGTTTTAATTCCCGGACTTGGCAGTGTCCGAGGAGGATCACGCAGCTGGTTTTCTTTTGGAGGACTATCTTTTCAGCCGTCCGAATTCTTTAAGTTAGCTATTGTCATTTACATGGCAAGTTTTTTAGCGCATGATTATGTCAAAACAAAAAAAGTCGGCGTTATGTTAAAAAAAATGATGGTTCTTTTCTTTGGCTTCTTTTTAATCATGCTGCAGCCGGACTTTGGCACTGGTTTTGTCATGGTCTGCGGGGTTATGGTCATGATTATGGCCAGTGCCTTTCCCTTTAAATACTTTGTATGGATGATGGGGGCTGGCGTCTTGGGGGTCGGCGGTTTAATTCTTTCAGCACCTTATCGAATGGCCCGGATTCTTGCCTATCTTGATCCATTCAGTGATCCGTTAGGCAGCGGTTTTCAGGCCATCCAGTCGTTATATGCTATTGGACCAGGGGGATTTTTAGGTGTCGGATTTGATCAGAGCTTCCAAAAACATTTTTATTTGCCTGAACCGCAAACAGACTTTATTTATGCCATTTTTTGTGAAGAATTTGGATTTGTCGGCGGGGTGATTTTAGTATTGCTTTTTTTCTCGTTAATTTATCTTGGGGTACGCATTGCGCTTAACAGTGATGATCTGTTTGGCTTTTATCTGGCTTTTGGCATCACCGCCAGTATCGGCATTCAGATTATCATTAATTTAGGTGTTGTGGTTGGCTTATTTCCAGTCACCGGTGTAACATTGTAATTACGAGAACATTTAACATCGCCATTCAACGAAAACCTTTATTATCAAAAAGCACTGATAAGAAGGGGATAAAATGAATTCAAAAAGAACTGCAAGCATATTCAAAGATTCAAGCAAAGTATCTTATGTATTAGCTAAATCGTTAGAAAATGGCTCAAAAGTGTTAATCGTAGATGGACTTGATGGATGGCATGTCTTTCCATTTGTCAGCTATGGTCACTACGTAGAAACTTATGAACCAGAGAAAATTTTTGTTGATGGAGGTGTAGTGGCAGATAGCAACGGACAGGTTATCATTCATGGACTTAGGCAGAGAGTTTCTGATTATGAAGCCAAGCGTAAAGTTACATATCATCTATTAAACTTTTATGAGCAGGACGAAGTAAATAAATATGATTTGGTTCATGTTTACAAATCTTTGCATCGAGAATGTCATAAAGAAATACCGATGGAGAAAAAAATAAGAAAACTACAGGACGCAGTTAGTGATGATGGAGAAATATATATTTACTATCATTTAGCAATAAATGATGAAGACTACTTAACATATCCAAAAAATCAGTACTTGCGCACAAATGAAATGATGTCTTATTTTGATCTAAGTGAATGGGATATTGTGATGACAAGAGAACGAAATAAGCTGCGTCGTGATGATGGACACTACGGGCATCCTAAACCCCATTTACATCGCATTGGATATGTTCATGCGAAAAGGAAAGCAAAAAAATGCTTAAAGAAAGTATCTGATGATCATGAATACCATTTTTTTATTAAAGTTGGGAAAACATATTTTTAATCTAGGGACCATTTATTTTGTTAATGGTCCTTTTTTACATAGCGGACTAAATTGAACTCGCTAATATAGAGAATTGTGTAGAAGGATAGGAGTGTATATTTATGAGTGAAGTAATAGCAATTGCTAATCAAAAAGGGGGTGTCGGTAAAACAATGACTTCCGTTAGTTTGAGTGCATGTTTAGCTTTGCATGGCAAGAAGGTTTTACTTGTTGATTCTGATCCACAAGGACATTCTACAAAAGCTTTCGGCTACCATGACAGCAGTCAGTATCCATTATCTATGCGGGATGTCATTGTTTCAGTTATTCAGGATATCCCTATTGACAAAGAACAACTTATTTTGCATAGTGATGAAAATGTTGATATTGTACCTGCAAATATTTCTTTAGCGGGTATCAATTCAGTATTGGAGAGTGCAATGTGCAGGGAAACAGTTATTAAGAGATTTATTGAAACAATCAAAGATGATTATGATTTTATAGTGATTGATACTAATCCTTCATTGGATATTTTGCCAATTAATGCACTAACAGCATCAAATAAAGTTATTATAACTGTTCAAGCTGAACCTTATGCTGTTGAGGGAATGGCAGATTTATTGAAGTCCATCAGTATGATTAAAAGAAACTTGAATCGAAATTTACAGATTGATGGTGTCTTAATTACAATGACTGATGATAGGACAAATTTGTCTAAGAAAATTACAAGAGATATTAGAAGCAGTTTTGAAAGTCATATTAAAGTTTTTGATATGACGATTCCTCGATGTACAAAGGCAGCTGAATCAACTGGTGTAGGACAAACTATCTTCCAATATGATCCAAAAGGAGCAGCAACCAAAGCGTACGATGCTTTTACAAAGGAGGTTATCTTAAATGTCGAAAAAGAACATAAACGACATAAGAATACCTACTTACGATAGTCTATTCACCAATGAGGAACAGAGACAGGAAGAAAAGCTGGAGAAAATCATGGAAATACCAATTCATGAAATCCATGAATTTAAAAATCACCCATTTAAAGTTCGAGAAGATGAACAGATGCTGAAATTAATTGACAGTGTTGCTGAAAACAATGTTTTATTGCCAACGTTAGTGAGGCCAAGTCCTAGTGGTGCAGGCTATGAGATGGTTTCCGGTCATCGACGAATGAAGGCAGCTGAAATCAATGGACATGATACGATACCTGCAATTGTTCGAGACTTAACCGATGATCAGGCAACAATCATTATGGTTGATTCCAATATTCAGCGTGAATACATTTTACCTTCAGAGAAAGGTTTTGCTTACAAATTAAAATTAGAGGCTTTAAAGCATCAAGGAAAGCGCACAAGTTTAACTTCGTGCCAACTTGGCACAGAAATAAAAAGAGCTGATGAGTTACTTGCGAAGAATACAGATGATAGTGCTAGACAAATTCAAAGATATATTCGTTTAACTGAACTAATTGAGCCGTTGAGAGATATGGTCGATGGAATAAGAGAAGATAAAACAAAGATTGCCTTTAATCCTGCAGTTGAATTATCTTATTTGTCAATAGAACAACAGAATCTTGTTGTAAAGTATATTGAGGAATTAGACCTAACACCTTCTCATGCACAGACAATTCGCATGAAGGAACTTTCTAAAGAACAAAGGTTAGATGAAAATGTCATCTATTCTATCATGACTGAAGAAAAAGCAAATCAAAAGGAAAAAATTTCATTTAAGATGGAAGATATCAACCAATTTTTTCCTAGAGATTTTACACCAAGGCAAAAATCGGAAACAATCATTAAGTTATTAAAGTCATGGGCAAAAAAAAGGAATAAAGAAACAGAACGATAGATTTTTAGTCATAGGTGTGACTAATGAAATTGTATATTTTGTGTTTCATAGACTTTTTTGAGGGGGAAGTCTGTTTTTTTGTCCAAAAGTGTGACCCTGTTTCCCCCTAAGAACCCCCTTCGTTTTTACCAACCGGAGAAAAATACGTCTTAATGGCTTGTACACATTTTTTGTATATTCGTCATTTACTTGAATTAAAGGTAGAATAATTATTGACTAGGTGATAGCTGATGAAAAATAAGTATGATATCGCAATAAATATTTTTATGATTGGTGAAAGAATACAAAAAGGAAAAGCAGGCATTGATTTATAATGTATTACAATTATTGGATTAATTGATGAATCAAGATAAAAATTGACACATTTATACTTTTAAGTCACTTGTGATACAATCAATAGTAGAGAAAACAGAAGGAGGTTCGATTTTATGGAAAAAGCACATAGCAAAAGAAAGTGTATTAAGTTATTTGGATGTTTGATTGTATCGTGTATGTTATTTTGGGGATATTTTTTCAGTAAAAGTAATCATTCAGGAACAAATGCTTATTCCATGAAAGCCAAGGATGTGATGGTTTATCAATCTGAAAATAGCGAAGTTGATAAAAAAGTGGAAGATAAATCTAATCCTTTATCAATTGAAAATGACCTGTCAAATGCTAGTTCGAACAGCTCTGCAAGTCAATCTAATCAGCAGCAAAATAGTTTATCGAGTCAATCATCCTCATTATTTGAGCCTTCTAATAAGCCTGCAATTACCAATAATAGCAGTCAAAATCAAAAAAATAATGAAGACTCCAATAAGAATACGCATACTCATCATTGGGAAGAAGTAGTGGAAGTGGTTCAACATGAAGCAATAAAACACCCTGAGAGAAAGCTGATCCAAGAAGCATATGATGAACCTATTTATGAGACTGTAGCACGAGATATATGCAATCAATGCAGAGCAGATGTGACGGATAATTATGAGGAGCATTACATGAGCACTGAATCAAACTGCGGTGGCAATCACACAGAATGGATTCCCATGCCAACAGGGGAGACAATCCATCACGATGCAAAATATGAAGATGTATTGATTATAGATAAAGAAGCATGGAATGAATCAGTGATTACGGGATACAGATGCTCGTGTGGTGCTACAAAGGCAGTAAATGAATAATTATAACTAAAACCACCAATCAAAAGAGGAATCAATTAGGTATAAATCCTAAATTGATTCCTTTTTTGTTTATATAGATATTTCATTCAGAAGGAGGTGATCTAAAAAAAGAAGATGATTGAAGATTAAAAATTATAAAGAAAGGAAAGAGAAAATGAAAAAAGTAAAGATATTTAAATCTAAAGTTAAAAAAGGATTATATTCCTTATTACATCTAATGCTTATCTTTTCTGTGCTGTCTTCAAGCACGGTTTACGCATTAGAAAATGAGCCAGATAATGTGAATTTATCAGTTCATGGAAAAGGGACAGTCGAAATTGTAGATGGCGAAGGAATTTTAGCGGTACATGCAGATGAAATTTCCAGCAGCAAAATCGAGACAGGGAAAGAAGTCTCTGTTAATGTGTATGCTGATTCCGATGCAACTATACAGGAATTGAGAATCAATGATGAAGTAATAACAGAAGCTGCGGATATGCAGCAGTTTATCTATCATTATATTATTCCGAAGGATGAAGTCGTTAACATTGATGTGCTTTTCAAAGGCCATGGAGTAAACCATCAAGAAATTATTGTTGAAACCATCGAGGAAGAAAAAGAAAATGATAGTTTTGGTGAAGCAGGCACTGTTCAAGTGCAAAGAGTATCTAAAGAAAATACGACACAGCCATTAAACGGGATTTTTTACAGTATCTATCGAGAAGAAAATCTTGATTCTTTGATTGAGAATAAGTATTTGGTCTGCGATGAAACAGGACTATCTAATCAAGTGAGCCTTGAGCCGGGAATTTATTATATCCGTCAAGGAAATGCCGGCGGCGGATTTACTACGGATACACAATTCCATAAGGCAGAAGTAAAGCTTGGAGAAAATACATTAATTACTTCAGAGTGTTTGCCTAATCTCCCTACTATTAACAATATTTTTGGCATGAGAAAAGCAGCGGTTGGAAGTTCAGCAACAGGAACAATAGTAGCAGATACTGGTATTAAAACGAATTTTCAGATAAATAATCCAGGGTGGCATAAAATCGGTAATGACTATGTTTTTTGCATCCAACCCCATATTTTCTTTAACGATGGCGGATCTTATGTTGCTACTACTAAAAGACCTTGGTATATAACAGAAAGCCTTGCAGAAAAAATGGCATTGGCACAGTACTATGCCACTAAATATAAAAATTATGGAGATAGATTAGCACGTGCGATTGCTCAACAATTATTATGGAAATATGTCTTGGAGGATCCAACTGCTAATGCAGAAATAGACAGTTATGGTTTTGGTACTGATTTAGCAACCTTCTATTTAGATGGAACAGATATCAGTACGACCGCAGCTTATAAAGAAGTTGTTAAAAATGTTAACAGTCACTATACAAAACCCTCTTTTAACACCAAAAATTATGAGCTAAAAGTTGGGGAATCTATGACACTTACAGATACGAATGGTGTATTTGAAAGATATACCGTAGATTCTGTCAGTGGTGTCAAAATCAGTAAGAATGGCAATAAAGTGACATTCACAGTAACTGATGATAGCTTAGCTAATAAAACAGTTAAAATTCCGTATAAATTTATGGCTAACTCTAACGGGACATCTATTTGGTATTATGGTGCAGGATGCGAGAATGTTACGTATCCAACATGGCAAATTTGTGCAGATTTAGCTGTCTCATCTGCTCAGGATGGCTATATTACGTTGCAAATTGCTCCATCAAATGGCTTTTTGAATCTAAAAAAATCATCAGCGAATCCACAAATCTCTAGTGGCAATGATTGTTATTCATTGGAGAATGCACAGTATGATGTTTATACAGATCAAAACTGCACTTCCAAAGTAGGCACTTTAACAACCGACCAGAATGGTAATACTAACACATTAGAGCTTACAGAAGGCACTTATTATGTCAAGGAAATCAAGGCACCAAAAGGATATGCTTTGGATAAAACCATCTATACAGCAGTCATTAAGGCTGAGGAAACAACTATATTATCAATCTCAGACTTGCCGCAGTCGGATCCGGTGACGGTATTACTGCTAAAAATAGATAAAATCACAGGTGAGGCAATCCCGGTTGGAGAAGGCAATACATTGGAAGGTGCAGAGTTTACCTTTAAATTTTATGGCGGAGAATACTCAGATAACACAGATCCTGCAACATTAGGTATTATACCAGATCGGACTTGGTTGATGTCTACCAATGAAAATGGAAAAACCATGTTAAGTGACACATATAAGATTTCCGGTGATGATTTCTATTATAATGGGACCAAAAATCCTACATTGCCATTGGGTACTCTGACGATTGAGGAGACAAAGGCCCCACATGGATATCTGTTAAATAGTAAAGTCTATGTTGTGAAAATTACCTCTCAAGGGGACTTGGATCGAGTAGAAACATATAATTATCCAATAGTACCAGAAGAACAGCCACGAGGGACATTTACACTTACCAAAACAGCTGCCACTGATTCAAATGTTTGTATAGAAGGCACTTCATTTAGAATTTGGAATGAAGATTTAAACTATGATAAAATGTTTACCACAGACAAAAATGGCAAGATTGTGGTCGATGATCTTATTTTAGGCACTTATTATTATCAGGAGATAAATGCGAGTGATGGGTATTTATTGGATCCAACGGTTAAATCTTTTACCTTAAATTATGAAAATCAAAATGTTTCTACGGTGTATACTACTTCCGAAGCAGTCAATGAGGAACCGCGAGGAACAATTATTCTTACAAAAGAAGATGCTGAGACGGGCTCTGCTCCTCAAGGCGATGCTACTTTAGCTGGAGCAACTTATGGCATTTACGCTAAAGAGGACATCACTAATGCTGCTGGTACGAAGACGTATTTCAAAAAAGGAGACTTAGTAGCGCAAAGAACCACAGATTCTAGTGGGAAAATGGATCCGGTGACAGACCTATATTTAGGCTGCTATTATGTCCAAGAAATAAAGGCACCAACGGGATATAATTTTAGTGCAGAGCAATACGAGATAACACTTTCTTACGCCGATCAGAAAACACCAATCGTTATTGCAGAAAAAACGCTAAAAGAAGATGTCATGAAACGTCCATTTGAACTTATCAAAATCTCATCTAATGGAGACACAGGTGAAACTAAGTTATTAGAAGGCGTTGAATTTACTGTTAAGCTAAAAAAAGAAGCCAAGGAAGTTGGCTGGGAAAATGCAAAGACATATGATGTTTTGAAAACTAATGAAAAAGGCTATGCCAAATCAGCTGCTTTACCATATGGAACGTATATCGTCAAAGAAACCAAAGGTATAATAGATATGGATACAATTAGCGATTTTGAAGTCGTTATTGACCAAGACAGCGATATACCAATTCCATGGGGAATTTATAACGATGGGCCATTTGAAGCTTATATCAAGATGGTTAAAGCAGATAAAGAAACAGGCAATGTTGTCGCTGTCAAAGGGGCTACATTTAAAATCAGGAACCTTGACACAGGAGAATACGTCACACAGAAAACAGGTATTTTTACTAAAATCACCACGTTCACAACGGATGAAACAGGCATGGTATCAACACCGTTAAAACTACCGGCAGGAATTTATCAGTTGGAAGAAATTAAAGCCCCTAAACCTTACGTTCTCAATATAACTCCAGTTAGGTTTACGGTAACTAATCAAGGCGCTTTTGAAATGGATATAGATGGTGATGCGATTATCCGTGTAACAATGGAAGATATTTCTGTTAAAGGACAGATTACTATCGAAAAGAAAGGCGAAGTGTTGACTGGTTATGAAAAGGGTAATTTCGTTTATGAGACACAAGGATTAGCCGGCGCTGAATACGATATTATTGCGGCTGAAGATATTTTTAGTGCAGACAACAACGGAGAGTTGCTGTATGCGAAGAACAATATCGTTGAACATCTTGTTACTGATTATACAGGAACTGCCCTAAGTTCCAAATTGCCATTAGGAAATTATATGGTTAAAGAAACAAAAGCACCATATGGTTATACGCTAAATCCCGATATTCAAGAAGTTACGCTTAAATATAAGGATCAAACAACCGCTCTTGTCAGAGAAGATATTTCTTTTGTGAATGAAAGACAAAAAGTTGAATTAAATGTGATGAAGAAGGATGCAGAAAATTATGTCCCTTTAGGAGGTGCAACTTTTGGACTATATTCAAAAGAAGATATCTATGCAGTTGGTACAAATCAGCCTAGAATGATTGTAAGAGAACCAATTGTTAAGGCTGGTACGTTGATTGCAGAGGCTATCTCAAATGAAAATGGTCATGTTGTCTTTGAGGTAGATTTGCCTATTGGGCAGATGTTTGAGATTCGAGAAATCGAACCGCCAATCGGGTATGCTTCTACAGACTCTGTGTATGAATTTGAAACAGAATATCAAGGACAAGAGAAAGCGACGATTGAGTTTGAAGCTGATTTTAAGAATGAGATCACCAAAGTAGAAATTTCCAAAAAAGATTTAACGAATGATGATGAGATTGCAGGCGCTTCTCTAACAGTTTATGAGAAAGACGATCCAAATAATGTATTTGATTCTTGGGTTTCAGGACAAGATGGTATGAATGAGGATGGCACAGTAATGCCACATTTAATCAAAGGATTAGAAGTTAATAAGACTTATGTTTTAAAAGAAATCAGTGCGCCTTATGGCTATGCATTAGCAAGTGAAATTGAGTTTACAATCAAAGATACTGGGGAAGTTCAACAGGTCGAAATGAAAGACTCGATGGTTTTAGGGCAACTACAATTTAGAAAAGAAGGAGAAATCTTTAATCAAGTCATTACAGGGGCAAATGAATTTGGTGTTACACAAAGTCCTGTATGGAATACTGGCAATATAGCAGGTGCAGAAATTACAATCTATGCGGCTCAAGATATTACGATTGGTAATCAAACCTATTACACATCAGGAGAAATGGTCGAAACACTAATTTCTACGAGTGATGTCGTTAATAGCAAATTATTACCTGTTGGAAAATACTATTATAAGGAAACTAAGGCACCATATGGCTATGTGGGTAATCAAGAAAAACACTATTTTGAAATAGAAAACAATCAAAGTGATGAAGTACAAATGATAGAATCATCATTAGAGAATATGCGACAAAAATTCGATATTGATATGACGAAAGTCCTTGAAGAACAGGAAATCTTTAAAAATCCGGATGCATATCAGGACATTATTTTTGGAATTTTTGCCAAAGAGGATATCTTAGATGTTGATGATAACTTTGCCATTGAAAAAGATGCAATGATTGCCACCTCAGGAATCAATAAAGATGGTCATCTGGTTCATATACCTGATTTACCTGAAGGAAAATATTATCTCAAGGAACTGGCAACCAATGGTCAATATGTTTTAAATGAACAGGAATATGCATTTCTAGTCTATTATCATGGTTCGGACGTATCAAGATATACGATTCAAATCGGTAATGGCGACATCAATAATGCGCTTGCCCGTGGAGTAATAAAGATTCATAAAACCGATGCTGATGATGCGTCAAAAATCTTAAAGGATGTGCCATTTAACTTATCTGTAAAAAATGATATGAGTGAAGTGATTAAAACCGCAAATACTGATGATAAAGGAGTGGCAATGTTTGAGGACTTAGAATTAGGGATCTACTATATTCAGGAAGCAAAACAAGTTTACGGATATGAACTTAATGATCATATCTATCAGATGGTAGTCACTCAGGATGGAGAAATCTTAGAGATTGAATGTAAAAATCAGCCAACCGAAATGATTTTCAGTAAACAAGATGCCACAACTGGAAAAGAATTGCCGGGTGCAAAAATTACGGTCACAGACAAAGAAACTAGCCACGTTATTGATGAGTGGATTTCAACAGACGAACCGCATATCATCAAATACCTGACAGAAGGCAGAGAATATGTCATGTCAGAAATTTCTGCACCAGATGGTTACGAATTAGCTGAGTCAATTACTTTTACAGCTTATTCTGATATGAAAGTAGTGATGAAGGATGAAAGAGAACGAGTAACTATCAAGACGAGTGATGAGGCAGATGTTGTCATGTATATCGCTTCGACATGTCTGGCTGGTCTTGCAATCTTTGTTATCTTGAAACGCAAAAATAGAGAAACTAAAGAATTATAAAATAAGTTCTCAACCGAGGGGGATGCTATTTCTCCCTCGGTTTTAAATGTTATACAAAGAAAGGGGAAACTATTTAATGTTAGATTTATTGGAAAGTACATTAAAACGGGAAAAGGCTATCAGACAGGTTTGCATGGAGCCTTATTTTAATGATCCATTGGTCACTTTTGTTATGACCAAAACAATTAACCAAAAGGAAAAAATGATGATAGGCGTTAATGAAGAAGGAGCAGACCTTATCTACTTTCCAGAAAGTGGAAGAATCATCCATGAGGACCATCTAAATTTTAGAAGGAAGTATGTTGATTTTTTCGATGTGTGTATAGAAGGATATATCTTATTAAAGTTAAACGAAGGATTTGAATTAAAATATATGGATATTAACCTTCATTGCCGTTTATGGAATTTCATTGATGTCTTTTTGGATGAAGTCGAACTCATCAATAAAGGATTATATGCTTATCTATCTTTTTGCCAAATGACGGGAATTAACCTTGCTATATTAGAATATCAAAGCAGTTCTTTAATGAATGATATCCTGACTGTTTTTACAGAAAGTTATTATGATAATTATAATGTTCTTATTAGTGAAACAATTGATCATCAAAAAATTATGCTGGGATACCAGAAAAGAAAATCTGAAAATGAGGATATTTATATTTATAAAGTCATGGTGGTCGATATGAATGTATCTATGATGGTGTATTGTGATTATCATAGTGAAATAGAAAATGCCCTAGCAGATTATAACAATCATTTCTTTGCTTTAAGCTTCAATTATTATCAGTCGAAGGAGAGAGAAAATAAGAAAAAAATAAATGATTTTTCTTATTTGGTCAATCATTCTGCAAATAGGAAATGCTATGAAGATGAATGAAATTATCAATGCTTGCCGAGAGATTTTAGATGAATATCAAATTATGTCATATGATATCGTCGAAATCCTGAGCAAAGAAAACGCAGATGGCAGTATCGGTTATCAAATCAAAGTTTCTGAGCATGATAATTTTGATGCTTTGCACCTAGTCAATCTCAATAGAATGAACTGTCCGTTATATGAAAAGATTCCAGAATGGGATTACGATTTAGATACTCACCTTTTTGATGATTTAGAACATCGATTTGAGGTTGTGTATATCCCGCTTAAACAGCATTATTTGATATGGACTTATATTAGTCATCATTATGAAGAAATAGAACGCAAAGAAGGCTTATACAGATATCTTGATTATTGTAAGTTCAACCACATCACGAAAAAAACGCTTTCCAAGTTAGATGCTGATGCCTTAGATGTGCCGGATGTAATGACTGAGTATAAGGAAATCAACCGAAACTATGAAATCATCGATGAACATACTGCTGGTAATGTGGCGATTGTTTTAGCGTATAATCCTAAGTCACCTAGCCCGTATGTTACATGGAGAACAACACCTTTACGAATGAGAGGCTTTGATATGGGACATTATTTTTCTAATTATGCAATGGCCTATAATGACTTCATACAAAGAAGCATGGATATTACTGAAAAGTATTTAAAATCAAAGTTTTTCCAGAAAAAGATTCATCATAATAAATCTTTGAATGAAAGGTAGATATGATGAAATATATGAAAAAAATAAGTCAGCGAAATGCTCATTCTAATATGATGGAGAGCTTCTTATTAGAACCCATGCGATTATTTGATAAATTTGTTCTATTTACACCTATTAGAATAGATCCATCGCTTTTGCCAAAAGGGATATATAGATATGAAATCAGACATGATGATGACTGTAAGGGAATCATGTGCGAATTATCAAAAGGTGTCATGATCAATTTTTGGGGTACGATTCTTAGTTCTCAAAAAATTAATTTAAATCGTGAAGGATATAGAGAGATCAATGAAGAAAAGGATGTCTGCTATTTGTCGGATAAAGTGATGACAGTTGAGGAGTATTTGAAAAAATTTCCGATAAAGAAAAAGGAAATGACAAGGTAGGGCATAGAATGTGAATAAGCTAGACACTGTTAATGAATTATTGGCTGAAACTTCTCAATTAGTAAATAAAAATGAAAATTCATGGCTATCTTTTTTAGATACAGCTTGTTATATGTATAAATATAATTTTGCTGATCAGCTGTTAATTTTTGCTCAAAGGCCAGATGCCAAAGCCTGTGCCTCGTTTGATGCTTGGAATCAACGAATGAATCGATGGATAAAAAAAGGTGCAAAAGGCATTGCCCTTTTAGATGATTCAGGGGCTGAAGAAAAATTAAGATATGTATTTGATATTTCAGATACCTTTAGCCCTCAGCACCGGAAATTGTCATTATGGGATGTTGAGGAAAATATGCATGAAGATATCATAGAATCATTGGCTAATCTTTACAAAATGGATACCATACAAGATTTAGGGTTGTTTTATCAAAAGTTAGCACATCTGATGATAGAAGATAACCTGAATGATTATTTAACCCAACTGGTTAAATACAGCAAAAACAGTTACTATGAGAGTTTAGAAGAAACAGAAATCAAGAATGATTTTGCAATTCTCCTTGAAAATTCAACAGCTTATTGTTTAATGAAGCGAAGCGGAATAGATACACCTTTTTATTTCGATGAAGGAGATTTTGATGTCATTTCTTATTTCAATACCTATGATTTATTAGGTATTTTAGGCACTGCCAATCGTGATATCGTCAATATACTTTTATCAGAGATTGGTCAACTGACTAGAGAACTAATGAAATCTCAAAATCGCACATTTGCCAAAAGAAGCAATATCATTCAAAATGAGCTTGTAGAAACGGAAAGGAATGATCAGAATGAAAGAACTCACATACAGTCAGGTAGGGGATTTTCTAATGCCGAATCTCAAAGTGGAAAGCCAAAAGCAGCCATTGGGGAAATACGCAATGATGCGAAAGCAATATCTGAAAGAACACCAACCGGCACAATTATACGCTCTGAGAGCCAACAACACGTTGAACAGTCATTTAACTCAGATGCAGGAACAGGCAGAGCAGATGGTCAACTCACTGATCGAACAGATGTTATGCAAAACGGAGGTTCCCAGCAAAGAGAAAGATCCGATGGCGTGGACAGCATTTATGAACAGTCTCAAAAGCCAAGCGGAGGAGATCATGTTGAACGAAATCATTTACAATTAAATCTGGATTTAGGCGGTGATACGGATGCTTCGTCATTACCGCCTTTTGATTTATCTGATTTACCTCAATTGTTGAGGGCAGAGGTCGGTTTGCAGCATTCTAAAGAAGAGATTGTTGCTTTTTTTAAAGACCATACGGATGATGATGAAAGAGCAGCTTATTTAGAAAGTAGTTATGATGATACTTTTGTTGAAATATTCCGGCATCCTGAAGTTTTCGATTATTCACATATTGGTTATAAAAAAATTCAGAATGGGTTAGTTGTCTATGGTGGCAACTATTTGACACATCATAGTGAATCATTTTTATCATTTCATTATTTGCAAAGTGTTGTCTCTGATTTGATTGAAAAGAATGAGTACCTTCAAAGTCCGGATGCTAAACAGACGCCAATACAGCGTGCTGCACAGCATCACACTTTTAATTCTGATGTGTGTAAAGTCATGTTTTCAAGGTATGAGTATCTAAATCAATCATCTGCTGAAATCATTGATTATTTTAAAAGTCATGATGATATTGATGAACAAATTTCTTATTTAAAGGAGATCTATCCAAATGAAGCTGTTGATTTCATATATGATGGCGTTCAATTGGGTTATGAAAAAGCAGATAATGGATTAAAGCTTTATTTTGGTACATCTATTGAAAGAATGAATGAGACATTATATGTATGGAAAATTGTTGCTGCTGATACTGCAGGTTTGATTCTATCTCGATACTTTGATCCAAGTATTCAGCTTCCTACGCTGGAAGAACAAAAAGATGCCATTTACAAGAATATTGAAGATTTAAAAAATGGAAACTTTTTTTCTAAAGAAGAAATAGACAGATGTTTGCTTAATGGTAGTCTTTTCGAAAATGGTAAATATAGAATTTACCAACAAATGTTAAAACGGGAAACACGAGAAAAAAATACTGCATTTTTAAAGCAGGAATACGGTACGGGAGGATGCAGTTCAGCTTTTTTTGGCAGTTATATCTCTGAATGGCATGACAGTAAAGGAATTAAGCTAACAAAGGCACCATGGATTGGTCACCAAGAGATTTCGGTGACTTTAAAATGGAAAGAAGCAGCTAAGCGCATTGAAGCGCTCGTTAACGAAGATCGTTATCTTAATCGTGCCGAAAAAGAAAAATATCCGGCTTTTTTAGAATCTCAGATGCAGCACAGGCTTGATAGCGAACACCATCGGAATCCGGTGGCTGCCGATGCAGATGATGTATCAAAGTTCCAAAATATTCATCAAGAATACTTCTATAAGGAAGGCGATACCTTTTATTACGGTGCAGATGAATATATTATTCAGAATATCAGTGAAAATGAAATCTATGCTTCTAATGTTAGTTTCCCTTTATTCTCAGATTCCTTTACAAAAAACAAGTTTGAACAATTACTAAGAGAGAATCCGCTAAATGACAAACTGCTTCATGACGTGATAGATGTAGAAACAAATGTTAAAGAAAACAACGAAGATAAAAAGGTGTTGGATTCTGCTATAAAAAAAGAGGGGATCGAACGTTATCAAGAATTTTATGATAAATTCTCTGCATTTGCTAAAAACATTGCATTGCATCAAAGCAGTTATCTTCGTTTTGAGGGAGATAAGCACCTTGACCCATTGACTATTTCTAACTTGAATAGTTCATCTGATATAGTGACGATGTTTCATAGTTATGGAGAATATGAGACATCTGATCCTTATATGAAATTAAAAATTGATCGAGAACAGAAAACTTTACGCCCATTTTATTATGAAAACAGTCTGCTGACACTTGGCAATGAAGATCAAGTTGATTTATCAGATGATGATGTACAAAAAGAGATGGACGATTATTTTGCACAATGGTTAGAAAATATTGAACATAGAAATTATCATTTAGTTTGTGAACAATATTTTAGTAACCCAGCGCATACAGGTCATTATACGATTGATATTGGGAAGGATGGTCAGTTAATTGCAGCATATCGGATGCCATACACTAAGGTTGTTGATTATTGCAAAGAAAATGGATTTAGAATATCTGAGAATTATCGGCAAAAACTTGAAATTGATACATTAGAAAAAGTCGCTGCTCATCTAAAATTATATGATATGGAAATTGGCTGGGATGATGAGAATGACTGTATCATTGTTGGAGATGGGGATCATTTATGGCAAGGCAAAGCATTTTATGATTTTCTGTTTACAGAAGTATTAAGTGATGAGAATGTAAGTCAGTTAATCAATGAATATGATTTAGAGTTGCTTAAAGACTTTTCACAATTACAGCACATCATCAAAAAAGAAGTGCCGCCTAAAATTGATTATATAATCACCAACAAAGAATTAGGCAAGGGAACACCTAAAGAGCGTTATAAGTACAATATTTCAGCGATTCAAACTTTAAAAGCGATTGAAAAGGAAAGGCGACTGGCAACGTCTCAAGAGCAGGAAATTCTCGCTAAATATGTAGGCTGGGGCGGATTCGCTGATATATTTGATGAAACAAAATCTTCATGGTCAAAGGAATATCTGGAACTGAAAAAACTTTTAAATGATGATGAATACCGACAGGCAAGAGAGTCTACATTATCATCATTTTATACTTCTCCAGATGTCATTGAAAGCATTTATGAAGCATTAAGAAAAATGGGATTTCAATATGGTAGTATTTTAGAACCGAGTTGTGGAAATGGACGCTTTTTTGGCATGATTCCCAACGAAATGAAACAGTCTAAACTCTATGGAGTCGAACTCGATTCCATAACAGGACGAATCGCAAAACAATTATATCAGAATGCGAATATTGCAGTTGAGGGCTATGAGGAAACAAAACTTCCTGATAGCTTTTTTGATGTTGCGATAGGAAATGTGCCTTTTGGACAGTTCAAGGTCATGGATAAGAAGTATGATAAATTGAATTTCAATATCCATGATTATTTCTTTGCGAAAACCATAGATAAGGTCAGACCAGGAGGGCTGATTGCCTTTGTCACATCACGTTATACGATGGACAAGAAAAACAGTACAGTCAGAAAATACATCAATGAAAGATGCGAATTGATGGGAGCTATTCGTTTACCAAATGATGCCTTTGATGATACGAAAGCAGTCAGTGATATTATCTTCCTAAAGAAAAGGGACAGACCTGTTGTTCAGGACGATGTATGGGTTTCTACAGGTTTTGATGAACAGGGCAATATTATAAATCAATATTTTATAGATCATCCTGAAATGATACTTGGAACAGTTGAAAAGACAAGGAGCATGTATGGTCGAGAAGATTTAACAGTTGTACCATTTGAAAACATTTCTTTAAAAGATGCACTTGCTCAGGCAATAGAAAATATTCATGGAGAAATTGATGAATATATCATTGAAGATGATATAGTAGAAGATGAAGTTGTTGAAGCAATACCTGCTGATCCTAATGTCAGAAACTATAGCTATGTAATTACTGACGGTGAAATCTATTATCGTATCAACAGTATGATGAATAAGGTCATTGTGTCTGTAACTGCTAAAAACAGAATCATTGGTTTAATCGCCATCAGGGACTCTGTCAGACGATTAATTGAATTGCAGAGTGAAGATTACCCAGAAGACGAAATCACGGCTGAGCAGCTTCATTTGAATGAAATTTATGATGATTTTACATCAAAATACGGACTTATCAACAGTCGTGGAAATTCTTTAGCGTTTAGAGATGACAGTTCATTTTATCTTTTATGTTCGCTTGAAAATATCAACGAAGATGGCACACTAAAAAGCAAAGCAGATATGTTTACAAAACGTACCATCCGAAAGAAAGTGAACGTCACTCATGTTGATACAGCCAATGAATCATTAATGGTATCACTGGCTGAAAAGGGAAAAATTGATTTTGGATATATGAGTGAACTATGCGGTCATTCCATTGATGAAATGATCAAAGAACTTGAAGGAGTGATTTATAAAGTTCCCAATGTTTTAGAGAAGAATGTAAAAGATGAATATATCACGGCTGATGAATATTTAAGTGGCAATGTGCGTGAGAAATTGGAAACTGCTAAACTGTCAGCTGCTATTGATCCGTCATACCAAAGGAATGTCGAAGCATTAGAAAAAGCTTTACCAAAAGATTTAAGTGCAAGCGAAATAGAGGTTAAACTTGGTGCAACGTGGATACCTGAAGATGTTTATACCCAGTTTGTCTATGAATTACTGGGGACATCTGCCTATTATCAGAATTACATCAATGTGACTTTCTCCAATGTAACCGGGACATGGAGTATTAGCAGTAAAAGCTATGATAAAAATAATGTCAAAGCAAATAAAACTTATGGAACATATCGAGTGAATGGTTATAAACTGATAGAAGACTGTCTGAATCTAAAAACCACAAAGATATTCGACTATGAATATGATGATGAAGGTAAAAAAGTTGCTGTTCTTAATAAAAAGGAAACAATGATTGCCCAGCAGAAGCAGGACTCTATTAAAGAAGCATTTGTTGAATGGGTGTGGAAAGATGCAGAAAGACGAGAAAGACTGACTGAAATTTATAACACAAATTTCAACAGTATTCGACCTCGTGAATATGATGGAAGTCATTTGAATTTTCCAAATATGAATCCTGAAATTGAATTAAGAAAACATCAAAAAGATGCCATTGCCCATATTCTTTATGGGCATAATGTTCTCCTTGCACACGTGGTTGGAGCAGGAAAAACATTTGAAATGGTAGCAGCATGTATGGAACTGAAACGATTAGGACTTTCCAATAAATCCATGTTCGTTGTTCCTAATCATTTGGTTGAGCAGTGGGGAAGTGAATTTCTGCAACTTTATCCGAGTGCCAATATATTAGTGACAACAAAACGAGATTTTGAAAAAAGAAATCGTAAAAAGCTGTTTTCACGCATTGCAACTGGAGATTATGATGCAGTTATTGTTGGTCATAGTCAGTTTGAAAAGATACCGATGTCCATAGAAAGGCAGATACAGACGATTCAAAATCAAATAGAGGAAATCACATGTGGTATTCAGGATTTAAAGGCAAATAGCGGTGAGAGATTCACCATCAAGCAGATGGAAAAAACCAAAAAATCATTAAAAATTAAGATGGAAAAATTGAATAATCAAGATAGAAAAGACGATCTGATCACCTTTGAGGAGCTGGGGATTGATCGTCTTTTTGTTGATGAAGCTCATTATTATAAAAACCTTTTCCTGTTTACAAAGATGAAGAATGTATCAGGTCTTACACAGACAGAAGCACAGAAATCTTCAGACTTGTTTATGAAGTGTCGCTATTTGGATGAAATTACTAATGGAAAGGGAATTGTGTTTGCAACAGGTACACCCATTTCTAACAGTATGACTGAAATGTACACCATGCAAAGATATTTGCAGTATGGAACACTTGTCAAACACAATCTACAGCATTTTGATTCGTGGGCATCAACCTTCGGTGAAACAGTTTCAGCCATAGAACTTGCCCCTGAAGGAACAGGATATCGCATGAAAACACGTTTTGCAAAATTCTTTAATCTGCCCGAACTGATTGCTATGTTTAAAGAAGTAGCAGATATAAAAACAGCAGATATGCTGAATCTTCCGACACCTATAGCTCATTATCATAATGTTGCAGTCAGGCCAAGTGAAACGCAAAAAGAAATCGTTGAATCACTAGGCAAGCGTGCTGAAATGATTAGAGAAGGTGGTGTCGATCCTACTGAAGATAATATGCTGAAAATCACTAATGATGGAAGAAAATTAGCACTTGATCAGAGGCTCATTAACCCAATGCTTCCTGAATTCGAAAACAGCAAGGTCAATGCCTGTATTGATAATGTTTTAAGAATTTATCACGAGACAGCAAGTCAAAAGTCTACACAATTGATTTTTTGTGATATGTCTACACCAAAGTCCAATGAATTTAATATCTATGATGAACTGAGAACAAAATTTATTGAACAAGGAATCCCTGAAAACGAAATTGCCTATATCCATCATGCAAAAACAGATGTTAAAAAGAAGGAGCTTTTTTCCAAAGTCAGACAGGGGAAGGTACGGATCCTTATTGGTTCAACAAGTAAGATGGGGGCAGGAACAAATGTTCAAAATCTTCTGATTGCTTCACATGATTTGGATTGCCCTTGGCGACCTTCCGACTTGGAACAAAGAGCTGGCCGTATCATTCGTCAGGGAAACACAAACAGTGATGTGCATATTTATCGCTATGTTACCGAGCAGACATTTGATGCATATTTGTATCAGCTTGTTGAAAACAAGCAGAAGTTTATTTCACAGATTATGACTTCAAAAAGTCCTGTAAGAAGTGCAGAGGATATAGATGATGCTTCATTGAGTTATGCTGAAATTAAAGCATTGGCAAGTGGAAATCCTAAAGTTAAGGAGAAGATGGAACTTGATACAAAAGTAGGAAGACTTAAACTGGCAAAAGCGAATTATCTATCTCAAAAGTATGAATTGGAGGATAGAATTTTAAAATACTATCCACAAAAAATTAAATTGATTGAAGAAAGAATAAGTGGATTTAAAAATGATATAGAATCAACTTTTCCTCCAAAAGATTTTATAGAAATAATGATTAAAGATATGAAAATAACTGATAAAAAGCAGGCAGGTCAGGCATTATTATTAGCCTGTCAGCAACTGCAATCCCAAGAAGAAATCACAATAGGGAATTATCGAGGATTTGAAATGCAGTTAAGATATGATTCTTTTCATAATTTTTATGTACTGTCTTTAAAGAATCATTTAAGCTATCCTGTTGAACTTGGAAATGATATCTACGGAAATCTCACTCGTATTGACAACACAATAAATGCTATTCCTAAAAAACTGGAAAGAGAAAAAGTGTTATATGATGAAATTAAGCAGCAGTTTATCAATGCAAAAGAAGAAGTGAGAAAGCCTTTTGAAAAAGAGGATGAACTGCAAGCTTTAAGCAAAAGATTATCAAAATTGAATAAAGAACTGGATATTGGAGGAAAGAATGACAAAGAATCATTAGCATTTGATGATGAAATGCCAGAAGATAATAATCGTACTTTAAAGACACTGGAAAGATAAGACGAACTTTTAATAACATTGATTTTAAAGCGGTGTATATTATTTGGAGGTAGAAAATGAAAAAATATATTAGACCTGAGGAGCTTGCAAAAATAAAAAAAATTGATTTGTTGACTTATCTCTCTAATTATGAGCCTAATGAATTAGTTAGAAAGTCGAACAATGATTTTATTACTAAATCACATTCAAGTTTGCATATTTCTAATGGAATGTGGATGTGGTGGGCGAAAGGAATAGGCGGAAAGAGTGCTTTAGATTATTTGATTAAAGTATGTGATATGCCTTTTTTAGATGCTGCGTTACTAATTCAAAAGTGTATTCATGAAAAGAAACCAGAGATCAAAAAAGCGTATAGAGTAAAACTTAAACCTGATTATTTTAGACTTCCGGCAGCTTCAGAATCTCCTGACGCCATGATGGATTATCTTGTTAATAAACGGTGTATAGATAAAGAAATTGTTATTTTTTATTACCAGAAAGGCTATATTTATCAGTGCTTGAAAGACAATTCAGTTGTTTTTGTTGGCTATGATAACAATGGCAGAGCAAGATTTGGATGTAAAAGAGCAACCAATGATATCTGGAAAAAGGATATTTATGGCAGTGATAAGAGTTATAGTTTTCGTTATGAAAACAGATGCAGTCAGACAGTCCATGTGTTCGAAAGCCCGATTGATTTAATGTCATTTCAGACATTGGAGAAACAGAAAAAAAGACAATGGAATCATGAAAACTATCTCTCTCTTAGTGGAGTTGCGATGATTGGTAGGGATATTCAAGAAACAGAATTACCCATTGCATTAGAGAATTTTTTAATGAATAATAAGCAAGTAACACAGATTTATTTACATTTAGATAATGATCGTGCAGGATATGAGACCAGTGAAAAAATAAATTTTCATTTAGGTGATAGATACGAAATCATAGATCAAAGGCCACGGTACTATAAAGATGTAAATGAGGTATTATCAAAAAAATTGGTTATTAAAGGAATGAATGCCGTAAGATAAAAATTAGAGCATTAGCATTTTTATAATTTTTCAAGAAGTTTATATGGTTCTATATCTAAAGCACTGGCAATCGTAAATAAAGCTTCTAAAGAGATAGAACAAATCACGTTAGGAGCTTCAATATTGCTGATAAAAGTTCGACTTAAGTTTGTTATTTCTGCCAATTCAGCCTGAGAGTATCCTCTTTTTTGCGATAAGTAGCAATTGTTAGTCCTAAATCTATGTAACGCGATTCATTCTTCTTACTAATTTTCTTACTTGTTTTCTTGAAATTTTTTGGTTCATTTTTCATGTTTTTCATCCCCAATATTTATTAAATTTATTATACTATCTTAATTTTATACAATAAACAATCTATTAATATGCATTTGCATATAAACAAATTGTATAACACTACAAAGAAGAAGTATCTGCTTTAGAAAATGATTAGAAGGGAGATAGCTATGATTAAAAAAATAACGAAAGAAATAACAAAGCTTGAGCAGCAAAATGCAATGAAAGTGGCAAAAAGAAACCAGTTGGATCGTGAAATAAATGAAATTAGTTCACGCCTAAAAGAGTTAAATGGATTGAAAAATCAATATGAAAAATTGGAAAAAAGTACAGATTCGTTTTTTAAGGATTTAAGAAAAGGAGATGATTTTATTGCCTAAATTTGTTATTGAAATCACGGAGACTTTACAATATCAAGATTTAGTAGAAGCAAAAAATAGAGCTGATGCCATTCAAATTGTGAAAGAAAAATACCGACGGGAAGAAATCGTCTTAGATAGTCAGCATCATATATCTACTAATTTTAGTGTGATAGAAAAAGATAAAAGAAAAGATGAAAACGAGAGGTAGTCTTTCCCGAAGGTATAAAGATAGTGATAATGATAAATGATGATTGTATGTCTACAATTGTAGCAAGCAAGGACTTTTGCCGGCAAAAGTCGTTTTGTTAGGGGATAGCCCCTAATACCCTAGTAGGAGGAATGTGAACATGGGATGTATGAAATTAATGATTGCTTATGGAATTGGTCATATGATAGGTGTTGTTCTTGTGTATCTTATTTATCAAAAAAGAGATGATAACAGTGACTAGACATCGACGGGTTGAGGTCAGACTTAGTGAAGAACAATTTGAAAAGCTAAATGCTGCGGTTTATAGAAGCGGCTTAAGCCGAGAGGAATATTTACGCTCACTTATTCAGAAGCTGGTTCCTTCAGATAAGCCATCTCCTGATTTTGTGGAAACGATTAAGCAGCTGCGCATGATTGGCAATAATCTAAATCAGATTGCAGTCGTTGCTCATCGTATAGGTTTAATAGATAAAGCAAAATATCAAAAAAATATGGATGATTTGCATGAACAAATCAAATATCTTATTCAGATTAATCAAGAATATAGAAAACTGGAGGAACAAGAATAATGGCAACAACCAAAATATGGGCAGTCAATGATAATTTAAAACGTGTTCTTGAATATATAGCTAATCCTGACAAAACGAAAAATGATGAATTTGAACAATATGAGTTTAAAGGTTTGGAAAATGTCATTGATTATGCGACAGATGATACTAAAACAGAGCAGCAGTTTTATGTGAGTGGTATTAACTGTCATCCAATAAATGCTTTTTGGCAAATGGTACAGACCAAGAAAGCAGCTCGCAAGGAAGATGGGGTTCTTGCTTTTCATGGTTATCAGTCATTTGTTCCTGGAGAAGTGACTGCTGAAACAGCACATGCCATTGGTGTTGAGTTGGCTCAAAAGATGTGGGGAGATGATTTTGAAGTTGTGGTCTCTACTCATTTGGATAAAAAACATTTCCATAATCATTTTGTGGTGAACTCTGTTTCCTTTTTGACAAGAAAAAGATTTTTAAATAAGCACAAAGACTATGCCAGATTCAGAAGTCTGTCTGATGAGCTATGTGCTAAGTATCATCTAAGCATGATTGATAATCCGAAAAAAGGAAAACACTATGCGGAGTGGCTGGCAGAAAAACAAAGGATTCCGACAAGGCGTACATTAATGATTGATGATGTTGACAGGGCCATCAAGAATGCTATGACCTTTTCCCAGTTTATTCGATATTTAAAATCAATCGGATATGAAGTAAAGACGAATGTCAAGCATATTGCTATCAAACCACCCGGTGCTGATAATTTTTTCCGACTTCATAAATTAACTAAAGATGAAGCTTACAGCGAAGAAAACATAAAGAAACGAATTTTAGAACAACATCCGGTTATTATGAGCAGTCCAAAACCAATGACAGTAAAATATATGGGAAATCAAAATAACGTTAAGAAGATGACGGGCCTCAGGGCTTTGTATATTTGTTATATGTTTCAAATGGGAATACTTCCTAAAAATGCACCTAATAAAAAAAGGGTGCATTTTTTGTTAAGAGAGGAATTAAGATACATGGATAAAATTACACAGGAAACAACGTTGTTATGTAAAAAGAAAATCGAAACAATGGACGAGTTAACTAAAGAAGAATCAATCGTGCAGGATCGATTAGATTCACTTGTTAAAGAAAGACGATGTCTTTATAACAAAATTAAACGCTGCAAAAAATCAGATACAAAAGAAAATCTTCAAAAAGATGTTGCTACTCTTTCAGAAGAAATCAAACTGCTGCGAAAGGAGGTGAGATTATACGAAGATATCAAAGTACGTTCAATGTCTATGAAGAATAAACTAACAGAAATATCGAAGGAAAGAAAGGAGCGTGAACAGGATGAACGCAGGCGGAGAAACGGCCGACCAAGTCGTAAGGATGAGCTTACAGGGAATTGAGGTTGCTGCAAATGTTGCACTTAAAGCAGGCGGTATGGCTTCTAAATCTTTGGCCGTCACTTTATATGCTATTTTGACGGATAAAAAGAAAGTCAAAGGAAAAGCAAGACTCAATTCAATGCTGAAGTCAGGGAAAGAACTAAAAGTGTTTGCCATTCACCACAATGATTTAGAATTATTTTGTAAGGAAGCCAAGCGCTATGGCGTTCTTTACTGTGTCTTAAAGGAAAAGCATAACAAAGATGGTATTTGCGACATTATGGTCAGGGCAGAAGATGCAGCGAAAATATCAAGAATCATTGATAAGTTTGAACTAGCCACTGTAGATACCAAAGCGTTAAATCAATATGCTAAGACACATCAGAAATCTCGAAGTGCACCAGCGCTTAGTGAAAGCGAACATGATAAGCTGGTGCATTCTTTGATGGATTCAATGAAAAAAGAGGAGAAGAGTTTATCAGAAAACCCGGTGAATGCTCGAACGAAGATGGGCGGGAATCCGTCCGAGCATATTTCAAAGAAAGTAAAAAATGGACAAGATACTGATACTATTGATCCAAAACGCCCATCAGTTAGAAAAGAATTAAATGACATCAA
>Ga0129308_1000887_pt1 | contig 37537 bp, 42 predicted proteins | sample L827metagenome_FD_94440 | JGI IMG/M metagenome (GOLD analysis project Ga0129308, IMG submission 94440) | Ring-tailed lemur group fecal microbial communities from Wisconsin, USA - L827 metagenome | ecosystem: Host-associated > Mammals > Digestive system > Large intestine > Fecal | place: USA...
CGTCGGCAAATTGCTTGAATGCATTAAACAGAAGGACAAACAGTAATGATATGAGCAGCACGATAAAGTAAGGTTTCATCAGCGGAAGCAACTCTTCGGGTTGTCCCAACTGATGGATATTCAGATAGAGCACCCACATGATAAAGGTGAGCAGTACTGCTAGCAAGACGTTGGCAAAGATACTGTTCTTGAGCATTCGTCCCACTACCGGTGTCTCACCGCGTCCGAACAGACTGCCGACAATGGGAGTCAGGCCATACGAAAAGCCGGTAGCAAAGATGATGGCCAGTGTGAACATATTGTTGACGAAACTGGCGGCAGCCAATTCGTTGGTGCTGTGATGTCCTATCATGAGCGTATCGGCAAAACCAAGGATAATGACACCCACTTGTCCGATGACAATGGGAATTCCGAGTGTAAATAGAGATTTGTAATGTTGAATGTATGTATGGTTCATAGGTTATATATTTTTTCCGTTCTCTTACGGCGTGCGGCTTGCATCTTTGGCGGCAGCTTTATAATACAATACGGAACAATTCCCCGGCAAAAATGTTCGTTTCGCCGCTTCCTTAATCTGTTCTTTCGTGACAGAACGATATTTCTCCACTTCCGTATTTATATCTTCAGCTTTTCCGATTAACTCGAAATAAGCCAGATTGGTGGCCACATTCAGGTAATTGAGATTGTTGAATATCTGTTCGCTTTCGTAGCGGTTCTTTACTTTTTCCAATTCGTTCTCGTCTATACAGCCTTCGGTCAGTAAGGCAAGTTCTTCCCACACAGCTCTTTCCGCTTCTTCCAGAGTCACTTCCGGTGCAGGTTTTCCCACGATATGGAACAGGCCCTCATCGATGCTTCCGGATATATACGCGTCAATGGAGTTGAACACTTGCTTTTCCTGTACCAAATGTTGTACGAAACGTGAGGAGCGTCCGCTGCTCAGCAAGTCGCTCAGCATATCAAATGCATAATAGTCGGGATGGTTGCGCGCACACATGTGGAAAGCCATATACAGGGCATCCACCGGCACATTCCGTTCCACACTCAGGCGGCGTTCCTCTGTCTGCACCGGTTCCATGGGGAGCGAACGGCGGGCGACGTGGCGGCAGGGAATCGGACTGAACCACTTCTCGGCCAGTGCCACTGTTTCTTCAAAAGTGATATGCCCCGCCACCGCCAGGATAGCATTGTCGGGAGCGTAATAGCGGAAAAAGAAAGCCTGCACCTCTTCAGGAGTAGCATTGGCGATGTGGCTGATTTCTTTTCCGATGGTAGGCCACCGGTAAGGGTGCACTTTGTAGGCTAATGCACGCAACAAATGAGAAGCATCGCCGTAGGGCTGGTTCAGATTCCGTTGCTTGAACTCCTCTATCACCACTTGACGCTGCACCTCCAGACTGCGTGGGTTGAAATCCAGCGATAACATACGGTCGCTTTCGAGCCAGAAACCTGTTTCCACATTTTGGCGCGGAAGAGTGATGTAGTAATTGGTGATATCGTTGTTGGTCCATGCATTATTCTCTCCGCCGGCGTTCTGCACCGGAGTGTCATAATCGGGCACATTGATGGAACCGCCGAACATCAGATGCTCAAACAAGTGAGCAAAGCCCGTATGTTCGGGGTCTTCATCGCGTGCACCCACATCATAGAGGATATTCAGTGCCACCATTTGGGTGGTGTTATCCTCCGAATGGACAATGCGCAGTCCGTTTGACAGGGTATGTCTGTTGATTTCTATCATTTTTTTTGCGGGTGACTTCGGTTTATTCTACAACAGTCGCTTTCAGGATGCGTATATTATCCAACGGACGGTCGGCACGGTTGGTCTTGGCAATCTCTATCTTCTCTACCGTTTCCATACCTTCCACCACTTCACCGAATACGGTGTACGAACCGTCCAGATGAGGTGCGCCTCCCACAGTGGTATAAGCCTGAATCTGCCGGGGAGTGAAATGGAACTTTTCTTCTTTATCCGCCATTGCCTGTGCTTGGGCTTCGAGTGTATCTTGCAAGGCATACAGTCCTTCCGTGTCACCGGCTTTACGCATTTTATAAATTTCTTTCATGTGCTTCTGTGCCAGACTGTCGAAAATCGCTTCCTCGCGTTGTTCATTAATCTTGTTCTCCATGCCGAGCAGTTGGGGCTCTGTAAATTTGCGTCCTGTCACGATATAGAACTGGCAGCCGGAAGAAGCCTTTTGCGGATTCACGTTGTCTCCCTCGCGGGCTGCTGCCAGTGCACCTTTGTGATGGAAGAATTTGGGAACGAATTCGGCCGGAACCGTATAGCCGACATCTCCGTTGCCCAACATGGCAGTATCAGATGCCGTTTTGCTGGTCGGGTCACCGGCTTGCACCATGAATTGCTTGATGACACGATGGAAGAGAGTGCTGTCATACACACCTTCTTTGGCAAGTTTGATAAAGTTATCGCGATGCTTCGGTGTTTCGTTATACAGTTCCACAGTGATGTTTCCCATTGTTGTTTCCAGTTTTACCTGCGTACGCTTTTCGTTTTCCATTTGATGATTCTCTTTTTTTGAGCCGGCACCGCATGCTGTTATAAATGCGAAAGAGGCGGCTATCATTAATACTTTATTTATTTTCATGTTTATAATATATATGTATAAGTTTGCAGATGATAAAGTGGACAAATGTACAAAATAGTTTTGATGTTGCATAGATTGTCGTGTTATTAAAAAACAGAAAGTAGTGTTATGATAAAAATATATGTTCGTTTCAGCATTCGTGTGTGTAAAGAAAGTAAAAATAAGATTTCGTCTCCTTCTAAAGTGATAGATGTGCCGCAAGTGTCTTTTTTGAAGTTCGCTAGACAGGAAATAGCCCATGCCCATCAGATAGGATGCTACAGCATGGCGCGGAATTATGGTACAGCCGTCCGTTCCTTTCTTTGTTTTTATGGGCGTAAAGATATTTGTTTCCACGAAATCACCCCTTCGCTGATGCAGGATTACGAAAAGTGGCTCAAGTCACGTGTGGGCATGAGTACGGTTTCGTGTTATTTCCGCTCTCTCCGTGCTTTGTACAATAAGGCGGTCGAGCGCGAACTGTGTCGGCAAAAGTTTCCTTTTGCCAGAGTGTATACCGGTTATCCCAAAACAGAGAAGCGTTCTATCACGGTGTCCGAAGTGCGTAAACTTCAGGCTTTAAAGTTGGAAGCGGGCTCTTTTGTCGAGCTTGCCCGTAATCTTTTTATTATGAGTGTCCTGCTTTGTGGAATGCCGTTTGTCGACCTTGCCTTTCTCAAGAAGTCTCAGATAAAAAATAACATACTCACTTACAACCGTCATAAAACCAATTATACGGTGCGTATTCATTTGGAACCTTGTATGCATGCCATTCTCAATCGCTATGCAGAATCTTCCACCACTGATTATGTCTTTCCGTTAATAACCAGTTCGAATGAAAAGCTGGCTTACCGGCAATATAAGGGAAAACTGTGCTATTATAATAAAGTATTGAAAAAACTGGGACAAATGGCAAACATCAAGAGCGACCTCACTTCTTACGTGCCGCGCTATACCTGGGCAAGTGTCGCTTATCAATCCGGAGTGGAACTCCCTGTCATTGCAAAAGCACTGGGCCATGCTTCCTCCCAAACGTCTTTATATTATATACGCGGAATAGGTGATGAACGATTGCACGCTGCCAATGCACAATTAGCGGAGCAGTTTGTTAAAGTTTATAAAACCGGAAAAATGAAAAGAACAAAAAGCCGGGATGTGTGTTACTCCGCACAAGAGGTAAGAAAAGACTATAACTGATTATTTATCAATGACATACAAACTACACTTTTGATTAAGCAAGACGACTGCAAACAACTTATTTGATACTTTCGGGCATAAAAACAAAAAAAGTAAGATTTGCTGTAGTAAACTGAATTTAATACCTTTGCAGCGTTTATAGCAATGATGCTTTAATCTGCGAGGTCATACCTCTTGTGCGGTGGTGCTTCAAAAGCTGTAATCTTTAATGGTAATTCAGAACTGCCTTCGAAATTCATTTTCGAGGAAAGGGAGAGAAGTATCATAAAAAGGATGCAGTGATAAAAGCTCCATTTAATATTTGTAATTATTCTAACATTAATGACAGAAACGAATTCCACTGAAGCAGAAAAGGTGGACGAAACTCCTTGGTATGCTATTCGTACCTTTAATTGTCAGGAACAGAAAGTCGTTGATTTCTTTGAAGGTGAATCACTTTACAGTTTTGTTCCGATGATGGATTCCGGCAAAGTGGTGGTGAAAGAGGGACAGAAACCGGAGCGTATATTGGTTCCGGCAATTCATAATCTAATCTTCTTAAAGAAAACGGCCTATAGAAAAGAAATCGCTGAAAAATTAGCTCGATGTCCGATACCGATTAGTCCTCTGAAACGGGAAGCCGATTCCGCTTTCTATGAAATCCCTGCTCGTGAAATGCTGGAAATGCGTATGCTTTGCGACCCCCGGTTCAATGCTCTCATTTTTGAGTTGCCCGAAAGCGGTGACATCACGGTTGGGCATGCAGTACGTATTTTGTCCGGTCCCTTTAAAGGCTTCACCGGGCGGCTTATCAGAAAAAGCAAGAAGTATTATTTCGTTAAAACAATAGCCGGTATAGGTGTGATGGTTCGCATCTCCCGTTGGAATTGTGAAACCTTATAAAAACAATAGCCATTTGGAACAGATAGAAGAAAAGAGTCTGGAGGAATTACTGTCCTGTGCAGAAAAATACTCTTCTTTGTATATGCTGATTTATACCGGTTCACCCGAATCAAAACCTGGTGAACAGCGTATGTGTCAGTCATATTTGAATGATATTTTCGTGCAGTTGGAGTTGCGTTATGCACAGGAGACAGACATAGAGCAACGTGCCCGCATCATCTGTGGCCTTTTCCGGATTATTCGCGAAACTATAGCCGTGGTTGACAGTGAAAAGGAACACCGTTGTTATCAGCTGTGCCATCACCTGCTCACCGATGCCTTAAGCCATTCGTTTGCCAGCGCTTCAGTCATGAAGTGCATTGCCGATTATCTTTACACTTGTGCCGACGAAGAAGATGAGCGCTTCTATAAGTTCTATCTTTTCCACCTTGACAACTGGACAAAAGAATGGGATGAGAAAGGCGGTTGGGAAGGGATAACGGCCGAAGAAGCTGATGCCCGCCTGGAGTTGATAGACATGAACTCCTATATGATGATAGGTGATTTATGCATTAATTTAATATAAATATCTACGAGAATTCTGTTTCCGCTCCCAATATAGATTCTCTCAAAGGCTTGGTGGCTGTTTTGGATGAAAATGATAATTATCGTCCAATAGTATCAGCTTTTAAACTAATAGCTAAAAAAACAATGAAAGCGATTAGGAAAAACGAAGAGTAATTTGTTTCTTTGCAATAGTAAACTTACAATCGCAGGATTATGGATAGCAGAGAATCAGAATTGAACAAGATACATTTTGCGGTAATGGCAATAGAATCGGCAGCAAAGGAGATGAATGTATCTCCGATGGAGATGTACCAACGTTTATTGCAAGTTGGCTTATTGCAACGTCTGATTTTGGATTGCTATGACGTGATGCACACGCAAAGTCTCAAACATGTAGCTGAGGATGTAGTGGAAGCTCTGCGAAATCATGAGAACCATCAGTCTGCATTCGGAAAAGAAAGGAAAGACTCATGATTACGCTGTATCATGGAACAACTCTTCAGTTAGAACATCCGTTGGCTAATGTAGGTCGTGAGGACCTTGATTTTGGTAAAGGCTTCTACATGACAGAGCTATGTAGTCAAGCTGAACGTTGGGCTGTACGTATGCAACTCATTCGCAATGTATCTCAAGCATGGGTAAATGTTTATAACTTTGATTTAGACGCTGCATTAAAAAAAGGATATCATAGGTTATATCTTGAAAATTATGATAAACAATGGTTGGATTTTATTGTTGCAAGTCGTAATGGAGAAAAACCTTGGATGAAATATGATATGATAGAAGGTGGTGTAGCCAATGATCGTGTGATTGATACCGTAGAAGATTACATGGACGGAACAATTACAGTAGAGCAAGCCATAGGACAGTTAAAGTTTACAAAGCCCAATCATCAAATCTGTTTATTGAATCAATCTTTGATTGATGATTTTTTACATTATGTAAAGAGTTTCCAATTGCAATAATTAAGGGGAAAGGAGAAGAAAGATGAAAGCACAAGTGTTATGGCGAAAAATCAGTCGGATAGTCATGATGTTGGCAGATATTCTGCATGTTACTCCGGAACGTGCTCTTGGCATATTTTATAATACAAAGACATGTTCTATGTTGCATGACAGCCGTTATGGGCTTCACCTTATGAGCGACATCTATATCCTGAATGACATACTTCAAGAGTTGCAGGAAAAACAATAACCGCAGGTCAGAAAACGAGGCGGTGGCATAAATCCGGATTATTCATTATCATGTCAACAAGAGAAGAACAATGGCAAATCAATTATGAAAAGCTCAAGGAATATATCTTGGAGCATCATCATCTGCCCGACAAAAAGAAGGTAGAACACAGAGGCTTGCTCAATTGGTGGAAATATAATATGAAACTCATCAAACAAGGCAAGATGAGCGCTGAAAAGGAAAGCATGTTGAGGGAACTGGGGAATATGAGAGAAAAGCAGGCGGAGTGAATATACAACATTGTCCTCATGCAGAAAAATGAAATTCTTCATTCTATTCGTGAAACAGTTCTCAAGTAGTACCTTTGGATGGTCGGGTCGTACTGTTCGGGTTTCAGGCACGCGGAGACGCACATACGGAGTCTGATTGGGACATTCTTATCCTTTTAAACCAATCTCGCATAGGCGATGATGACTTTGACCGTGTGGCCCATCCCTTGGTAGAATTGGGATGGAAGATAGGAGCCGAAATCAATCCGTTGCTCTACACCTATATGGATTGTGAGAAACGTAATTTTACTCCGTTTTATAAAAACGTGGAAACGGAAGGAATCGAATTATGTCATTAAGTATAGAAGAAAAAAAGTTAATTAGTTGCTGCTTACAAAAATAAGCAGTAATTTTGAAATACTGAAAATTGAAAATACAATCAAAATGTGCCAAACAGAATACATATCCCATTCTATCATTCGCTTGAGCAAGCGTTCTTTTGCCCGGCGAGTGGATATTTGTGTTCCGCAAATTTCAGCGCACAAGAGAAGTTTGACCATACTCAATAACCAGCTGGACCAACTTTATGAGGAACTGTACAATGTCTATCCTTCTGTCACAAAAGATGATTACGGTCAGTTTTCTTATCAGTTGGGGTTGCTTATCGAAACGCTAAAAGGTTTGTATACATCCTATTGTCTAGAATCTTTTTATCCGCAAATCAAGGAACGTTGCGAACGCTTGCGTATGAATATATCAGCCATTGAAGAGATTGATTGTGATTTCAAACATTTTAAGGTTGGTATTTTTCAGAATCCCCGATACCAAAGTATCATCTCCGCAACCCGGTCTTTGGTCTCCAAATAACATTGTCATGACTGTTTTTTATAGTATTTCCTATTTTCGTAAGCGATTACAAAACTTACTTCAAGTCAAAAAAGGAGTTTATGCAGGTGTCGATAAAGAAGTGCACAATGCTTTTGCAAATACTACCATAGAGGAAATACGCAACAATCGTGATATGATATTGGTAGATGATGCAATGGTCGTTGTTAAATTGCGAATGCCTGACAAGAAACACCAATTGGCTCGTAAAGATGGTTATCGACTGATATATATGGCTTATAAACAGGAAGAAAAAGTTGTTCTTCTTGATATATATCCTAAAAATGGCCCTCAACAACAACTTAGTCTTTCCGATGACGCTTTATTAGAATTATTGGACTGTTTTAATGTGGAATGTGCTGCCGGAGAATTAGTGGAATATATATTATAAATTGCTTCTTTGTGCGGCAGAGGCTTATCGTGAAAGTCTGGATATCAAGCAGACTGCCAATATCTTAAAAGCGGGTGAAAATGTTTGAAATCATCCCGTATCGTTAAGAATAAGTTCCGGCGATTATTATAATGCGAAATCCAGGTCTAAGCGTATAGCCCAGAATACGCAGTTTCTTTACATCAGGATGGCTACAATATACATCTTATGTATTATCGAAAGGAAAAAAGGAGTTGAGTGCTTGCGATTTACATGAAGAAGACAGAAAAATAAATGAAGTGATACGATAAAAAAAGGGGAGTGTGTCAAAACTAAACCAGCCTATCGTCAGCTGTAGGGGCAGGGTTTGCCTGCCCGAAAGCACAAAGTAAACTGTTTTCGGGCGAGCGAACCTCGCCCCTACGAACTACACGACAGCATTATCCACGTTTTGACACACCCACCTTTCCCAGAAAACGATTCACCGTCAGATGCTGCGGTGTTCCGCTTCCGCATCAAAGCAAGAACAAAGAATGATGATGAAATGCCGGCCGGCTAAATGCAACTTTGTATGCCTATGGCGCTGGCTATGGCGGTCGCCACAGCAATGATAACTTTGAGGATGATACCCCAGTTGGATTTTCTTTTCTGATTTTCCATACGAATAAAGTTTAGCGAGTGATACATTAAAGTTCCGGTTCGTTTTTGGGCTTCAGCAGGTCTGCCACGGCTTTTCCTTCCTTTTCGGCGCGTAGTGCGGCTGCTTGTGCGGCACGGCTGGCTACCGGCTGGAACTCCAGTGAACCGAAGATGGTTTTCAAGTCCTCACCGGGAATATACTGGATGTTTACCCCGGTGATGCGGGCGGCGGTAAAGTCGGCCAGGTTGTCCGCACCTTCACTGATAATCTGGAGACGGAACTTGCCCAAGTCGCCAAAGTCTACTTGCTTGCCTTCGGTGAGGGCTTCCAACAGATTGTCTACGGTAGCGGTGAGGACGGCCACCACATCGGCGCGGCTCACGGTGGTCTGTGAGGAAATACGCTTGCTGAGTTGTTTCAAGGTAAGCTCTCCGTTTATTTGAGCTGTGGCGTAAGCCTTGGGACTTGCATCCTTTTCCTGCGGATTGGGACGTAATGCAACACTGTAATTTAATGCCATAATGATTCTGTTTTTTAATGGTTTATATAAATTGAACATGACAAAGATAACACTCCGTAAAGGGGAGATTGTGAAGGGGCGTAAACAGGCATGAGGATGTGTGACACACTGTGGCAGAAGGTGAAATAAAGTGAATTAAAGGCTTCGGATTATTTCTATATATGGACTATTTTCATTACATTTGCTATGAAGATAAACGATACGAAATCATTAATGTACAATGAGTAATTGATGATTTTAAGTTAGAATATTATAGTAAAAATAGCAAACGTTATGAAGGAAGAAGAAACGTATTTGGGCGAATGGCCGGTGAAACCTTATTATAAACGTGATTTGGCGGTGGGGTATGCCCCCGATATTACTCCTGTGGCGGCGTTGAACCGTCTTTCCGCCTGGATACACCATCACAAATTGCTCTATTATGCTTTGCTCGATTCGGGCTATGTGGAGAGACAGCGTATTTTCAATGCTGTGCAGGTGGAATTGATTTTCCATTATCTGGGAAGGCCGGGATAGGCGGTCGGATTTCGCGGCTGTCGGTATGGCAAATCACGTTAGTACGTGTAGGCTTATGCATACGTATGTATCGCCCCACACGTACGTACGTATGAGGCGATGCCACCGTATGTGTAAATTAGGCATTATCCATTCTCATCCGTTACTGCATTCTTCCTCGCTCTCGTGCTCTTCGTAGCGTCCGCAGGGCTGGCGGGTGTAGTACACGGTTCCTGTGCGGCACAGTTCCTGGTCGCGCACTTTCAACACATCCAGACGGGTGAAGGCACGGTTGGGTTCGTTTACGCGGGTGATGGAAAGAATGAAATCGGCCAGGTTCGCCCAGTTTGCACTGCCCGATATGGTGTACATGTTGATGTCCTCCATCTCGTTCTTGCCATCTATCTTCTTCAGGCTGCGCGGATGCGCCACAATGACTACCCAGATGTGGTGTTCGCGTCCCCACGACTGGAACCGGGTCAGCATCGACTTGATGCTCTGGGTCTCGGTCTCGGCTTTTCCGTTTTGTGCCTCTACAAAAAGATAGGGGTCAATGACCAGATATTTCAACGGCTGCCTGCGGCGCACCAAGTCAGCCCGGTGCAGGATGTTTCCGGGGGTGGGTGGCACTTCGTGCATATCCAGATGAATCATGTGAGTGTTCAGAAAATCAATATAGGGCGTCAGTTGCTCGTCGGTATAGGCCGTGGTATTGGCTTTGCCCAGCAGCAGGTGTACCAAGTGGGCGATATGCTTGTCCTTGTCCGGCACCTCGAAGGAGAGGTAGCACACAAAGCGTTCCGTGTCGCGCATGATGCGGCTGGTCAGGTCGTTCAGAAAATCAGTCTTCCCGCTGTTGGGCATTCCGGTCATGATAATCAGGCCGCCCGTGTCGGTGGGGTGGAAAATGCGGTCGGTCAGCGGTCCGTAGCCCACGCTGTAGCCGTGGTCGTATTTGCCGTGCAGCACGTCTATCACTTCCTTCCTGCGCTGTTCCACGGTGATGATATCGGTGGTTTGGCAGGCACAGGCATCGTCAATGACGGTTCGCACCACTTCGGTGCCGTAGAGCTTCATCACGTCGCCTATGTCCTTGCATCCTCCGGGCAGGACGGTGAAAAGGCAGCGCGCCCCGAAGTAGTCGGAAAGACGCTTCACCAGTGTGCGCCCGGGCAAGTCGGAGTCGCCGCAGATTACGATGTCCTGCACCTGGTCCAGCCAGGGGATGAAGGCCTCGAAGCATTTAGCCAGGTCGGTTGCCGCTCCCGAGGGCACGCTGATGACATGGCGGTATCCCGCTTCCATCAGTATCAACGCGTCTTTTCCGCCTTCCACGATGATGAGGCGGGGGATGATTTCCTCTTCCACCAGCAGCGGGTTGATGCAGTCAATGTTGTAGGGTGCGCATGGCGTGGTGGGCGAGTCCTGACTCCAGAATTTGCTGTACGCGATGGGTTGTCCCTCTTCGGGGGATAGCGACTGGATGGGGCTGCATGAACGGTATTTGGCATTGACGGGACGTCCGTCTACGTAGTTCACGTAGGCGATGCAGGGAAAGACGGTGGAAGCCTGTTCGCGTTTGTCCTCACTGTCCTTGGTGATGCAGTAATGACGCAGACAGCCGATGTGTGCTGCAATGGCGGTAGCGAGGGAGATGCCCTGGTCGGCCAGATAACGGCGTGCCGCCAACTGGTCGGGGTCCGTACAGTCGGGCGACTCGTCCAGCGGTTTGATTTTTTGCAGCACGGTGGGGGCGAGGACTTTGTAGTCGCCCGGCAGCATGGGCACTTCGTTCACAGCGTTTTCCGTATGCCGGTTGTCCTGCGGGCGATATGTCGCGCCATTCGAGGGCGAATCCCCTTTGCGGTAAGCGAACATAGGTCGGTTGTCCTTGCAATAATCGGTCAGGATGCCATTGAAGTCGCATCCCGCATAGAAACAATGATAAAGTCCTTTGGCTTTTGAGATATACAGATGCATGGTACCGCATTTAGGGCACCGGACGATGAAATTCTTTCCCGCATTCTTGCGGTCGGGAAAGTCGGAGAGAGAGTAGTAGGGTTTCATTTGAATTAAAAATTAAGAATTAAAAAATAAGAGACAGATGCCGGGTAACCGATACGGATTAGCCCATCCATTCGTTGGACAGTATGTTCCAGATGGAGGTGTCGGCAGGTCGTGGCGGTGCCTCCCGCGGTATTTCCACCTTTCCGTCTATGGGGTCGTCATAGTAACGCAAATCCTTGTCGGGGTCCTTCCATTCGAAGGGCGAGATGGGGCGGAATGCACGGAGCTTCCTGCGCTTTTCCTCCAGTTCCTTGCTTCGTTCGCTTTCCATCCGGGCCACGGCTTGTTCCAGCAGTGACTGTCCGTGGCTGGTCTTCATGAGGTTTTGCAGCCAGATGATTCTTCCCGTGTGCGGGTGGCGGGCAAAGCGGGGGTCAGCGTCAAAGTGCGGGATGAGAAATTGGTTGACCAGGACAATGAGTCCTTGCAACGCCCTTGGGCGGCTGTAGTGGTGAAGGGCAGCGATTTTGTTGATAATCGGTACCAGTACCTGCTGCTTGTCTTTGGGCGTGGTGTTGAGTCGGTGGAAGAAGTCCTTGGCAGGCGACGATGAAGAATTTCCGCCGTCAGGCGTTTCCGCAGGAATCTCCGAAGGAGTCTTTTCGGCATCCGTTCCCTTGGAATTTTGCGCTTCCTTTCCGGCGGAAACTCCCTTACGGGAATCCTCCGGAGGATATATATTATTTATATTATATAATATATTACTATAAAAAGCAGAATCCTGCGGTGTTTTCTGCGGTGAATCCTGCGGTGTTTCCTGCGCAGAATTCTGCGGTGATTCCATTGGATTTCCATCCTTTTTGCGATACCATAACGGTGAGTAGAATGCGATGACCTTGGTGTGTGTCTCATCCCAAATTATTCCGAATGACTGGCAATTTGTAACAGCAGTCACCAGTGCCGATGTGTACGAAAATCGGAGTGATAACCGGATGTCATAGAAATTACAGAGCGGATAGATGCCTTCGGGGGTCATGTATGCCGACATACCCAAGTAGAGGTCCAGTAACTTGGTGATGGTGGGGTCGTTTACTCCCCGTCTTTTCCACTGGTGAATCATTTTCTGCACCTCGCTGATGGAGACGCTTTGTTTCAATGCTTTTATAGCCATGTGTGCTTTGTTTTTGTAATAATGACAGCGAAGTTACAAAGGAAAAAATAGAGTCGTCTGTCCACAGTGGACAGACAATTTCAGAACGGTTAGTATTATTAACGATATTTAAACATAGAAAAAAATGAAAGACAGGGATTTTTCAACGGAAAAGTTGGCTGAGAGCATCAAAACTCTTAGAAAGGCCGGTGGTGTCAATGTGAAGGAATTATGTAAATCCATCCACATGACGGAACGCAGTTACTACAGGGCCCTTAATAGCAAAGTGACAATCTAAATTTGTATGCTCCTATCATGCATTTCTTGGTAGAGAACTATGACGACTGCGGACTGGACGAGGAGATAGAAGCGGTGAAAAGAGAGTGGTGGAATGTGGTGATGAAGAATTCGTGGGAGTATGCGGTAGAGGAGAAGAAAGATGAAGTGGAGAACTGATGTTTTGAATATATTCCCCTGGTAAAACTACTTTGGCTACAAGCGAATATTACAATCAACCGAAATATTTAACTATACTCAGTTTAGGGCACTCGAAAGGTCCTTTTAAAGTGGGGGAGATTGGTTGCCATTGACGATTAGATTAATAACAAATATCAAAAAAAACAGTATGTTTTTTGACGTTATTTATTGGGAAATCGCTGTAAGGCGGTTTCCCTTTGGGAACACGTCAAAGTAGAATATTAACTTTTATGAACAAACTTCAAGATGTAGCTCTGTTACGATGTTTAGCTGTCATATCATTGGTAGCATGGCATAGTTACTGTTCCTATATATGTTGGGGTATAGCTGATACTCCTATGTCTATTTGGTATACAAGACTATTTAAAATATTGACTCCGGATGCCAATATGCCACTTTTTACCTTCATTTCAGGCTATCTTTTTTGCTACCTGTTGATATTCAAAAATAAGTATTTGTCATTCCATGAGTTCTTAACGAACAAAATTAATCGGTTACTCATTCCTTTCCTAATTCTAGGAACACTGACCAATTTGACTGAATATGGTAAGAACATATCGGATATTTTTTATGGAAAACCAAGTCATTTGTGGTATTGCCTTATGTTGTTTTATTGTTTCATCGCCTGCTGGTTGATTGAAAAAAAGTTGGGAAAACGATGGAACATTGCCACTATGTGCGTAAGCTCATTGGTAGTAATCGGATACAAAGGAAACGGAGTGGGCCCTAATACACCACTAGGGCTGTTTATGCCTGTCTATTACTATTGTTATTTCTACGCCGGTTTTTTGGTGTTCCTTCATAAGGATATTATCTTGAAGAACGTCAAGAAATACTTCCCTTTAATAGTATTGGCATTTGCGTGTAGTCTTATGTCTGGCAGACTGATTCTTTTTTCCAGTTTGCTATATATACTGATAGTTTGGCGATTAATTTGTACACACATTTTACCCCCCCCCATTTTAAATGTCGTCAACACTGTTGGAGCTTATAGCTTTGGAATATATGTTTTCCATCAATGGATTATTTGGAATGTCACTCGGATACCCTGTTGTATTGATGTGCTTTATCCGTATATGATAAGTCATGACATTCTCTTTCCTTTACTTTTGACAATAACAGTTTTTCTAACTTCAATGCTATTTACTCATATATCCTTGAAGACAAGGCTTGGAAGGTATTTATTAACATAAAAAGATATTAGACATATGAAAGTTGTTCTATTAGCTGGGGGATTTGGTTCTAGAATATCCGAAGAGAGCCAGTTCAAACCAAAACCAATGATTGAAATCGGTGGCATGCCTATTTTATGGCATATTATGAAAGAATATTCATATTATGGTTACAACGATTTTATTATTTGTGCCGGCTATAAGCAAGAATATATCAAGGAATGGTTTGCTAACTATTTTATCCATAACTCTGATATTACATTTGATTTTTCACGAGGACAAAATGAAATGAGTGTACACCATTCTTATCTTGATCCTTGGAAGGTAACCATTGTGGATACAGGTTACAATACTATGACAGGTGGTCGAATCAAGCGCATTCAGGAGTATGTGGGTGATAAGCCGTTTTTTATGACTTATGGTGATGGTGTGTGTGATGTGGATATCAATAAACTTTTGGAATTTCATAAATCCCATGGTAAACTTGCTACGCTAACAGCTGTAAGATTGGCACAAGATAAAGGTGTTTTGAATATCGGTAACGACAATACCGTTAAGTCTTTTCGCGAGAAGAATCTCTCGGATGGAGCATCAATCAATGCAGGATACATGGTTTTAGAGCCGGAAGTATTCAGTTATCTTACAGACGATACTTGTGTGTTCGAGCAGGAACCTCTTCATAAGCTGGTAGAAAATGGTCAACTCATGTCTTACAATCATACAGGGTTCTGGCAGTGTATGGATAATGCTCGTGAAAAAGCCATGCTCGAAAAGTTGCTTTTGGCAGGTACGGCACCATGGAAGAAATGGAAGCGCACAGTACCAAACATCAAATAAACGATTCAATATTATTATATATGATAGACATTTTTGATAATTTCTATCGTGGCAAGCGTGTGCTTGTCACAGGACATACAGGCTTCAAAGGTTCATGGCTTTCCATTTGGTTACATGAATTGGGAGCTGAAGTAATTGGTGTAGCCAATAAACCTTTCACCGAATGTGACAACTATGTATTATCTGGTATTGGTAACAAGATTAAAGCTGACATCCGTGCCGACATCCGTAATGGAGAACGTATGAAGCAAATCTTTGCGGAATTCCAGCCTGAGATAGTGTTCCATCTTGCTGCTCAGCCTCTTGTACGATTGAGCTACGAGATGCCCGTAGAGACCTATGCCACCAATGTGATGGGAACTATTAACATTATGGAAGCCATTCGTGCAACAAATAACGTAAAGGTTGGTGTCATGATTACCACTGATAAGTGCTACGAAAACAAAGAACAAATATGGGGATATCGGGAGAATGAACCAATGGGTGGTTACGACCCTTATTCAAGCAGTAAGGGTGCGGCTGAGATAGCTATCGCTTCATGGCGACGCAGTTTTTTTAATCCGGCAGATTATGGCAAGAAACATCATGTTTCCCTTGCTTCAGTGCGTGCAGGCAATGTGATTGGTGGCGGTGACTGGGCATTAGACCGTATCATCCCCGACTGTATTAAAGCTTTAGAGACAGGTAAGGATATTGATATCCGTAACCCCCAGGCTATCCGTCCTTGGCAGCATGTGTTGGAGCCACTTAGTGGTTATATGCTTCTTGCATCTAAGATGTGGGAAGAACCGACTAAGTATTGCGAAGGATGGAACTTCGGTCCTCGCGCTGAAAGCATTGTTTCCGTATGGGATGTAGCTACCGATGTAATTAGAAAATATGGTAGTGGACGACTTAACGACATATCCACTCCTAATACTCTTCATGAAGCTAAATTGCTTATGTTGGACATCAGTAAAGCAAAATTCTTATTGGGTTGGGAGCCCAGAATGAATATCCATCAATGTATTGCATTGACTGTAGAATGGTATAAGAGATATAAGGACGAAGATGTATATGGTCTTTGTTTGGAGCAGATTAAAACATATTTGGCATATGGAAAATAGAGTGTATTCACTAGAACCGTTGTCACGTCAAGCCATTATTGAAATTGAAAAGGGGTTAAAGTGTTCTGTTGAACAGTTGTCACGATCTACAATTGTTAATAATGTTGATGTCCAAATTCTAATTTGTCGTGATAGAGATGATTGGAATCTCATTTTATATAGTTTTCCCAATCTTCGATTTATTTTCATATTAAGTGTTGGAGTTGAAAAACTTCCATTTGATGAACTGATTAGGAGAAATATACAAGTGGCTAATCCTGGTGGTATAAATGCAGGCATTATGTCAGAGTATGTGATGGCTAGTATTTTAGCTCATAGTACGAGGCTTATAGAAAATATTAATAATCAACGTGCCCATGTTTGGAAAAAATTCCAGTGCGTAGATTCTTTGAGTGGCAAGACTCTTCTTATAATAGGTGCGGGAAGAACAGGAAAGTTAATATCGAAAAAAGCAAAAGCCTTCAATATGAATGTTATAGGGATTAAAAGAACTTTAACAGTAGAAAGAAATTTTGATTCTATTTATGGGATGGAAGCATTAGATGAATCTCTTTCAGAAGCTGATTATGTAGTATGTACCATCCCATTAACTAAAGAAACTGAGCATCTTTTTAATTATGATAGATTTTCGAAGATGAAAACCACAGGTTATTTTATAAATATATCTAGAGGCGGCCTAGTTGTGCAAACTGATTTAGTAAAAGCTCTAAATGAAAACATTATTGGAGGTTCTATGCTGGATGTCTTTGTTAAAGAACCCCTCGAATCTTGTGATGCATTATGGGATATAAAAGGACTAACGATTACTCCGCATTCTTCAGGTAGATTAGAGAATTTTATAGATAAAACTGTGCCATACATTATAGAAAGTATAGATGCTTTTATAAAGAATGCGCCAATCCCCAATAAAGTAAACTTAAAAAATGGATACTAGCAACAGAAGAATCGAATGGATAGATATTGCTAAAGGTATAGGTATATTGTTAGTTATATTAGGACATACAATAGCATTAAAGTATAGTAAGGTTTTATATACATTTCATATGCCATTGTTCTTTTTATTGTCGGGATTGGTTGCAAAAGAATGCTGTAGTTTTAAAGATGTTCTTATTAATAAAACGAAAAGGGTTTTAAAACCATGGGTAACAATCCTTTTATTAAGTTTTGTGGTTGTGATGTTAATTCCTGAATGGAGAATTCAATTGGTACTAGGTGATGTATTGAAAGAACTTTATTCAGTAAATACAAATCTTCTACAGAATTCTTCACTATGGTATTTGGTCTGTTTTTTCTTTGTTTCTCTCTTATTCTATCCTTTGTCGAAGTTTGTAAAGATGCCATTGTCTCCAAAAAGGATTGTAATATTTGCAGTTATAAGTTATGCATTACTTTATTTAAAGGATTTGATTTCAATATTCCCCCTTCCAGAACATAGGTTACCGTTTAAAATTGATACAGCTTGTGTAGGTTTAGTATTTTTTGCTGTAGGATTTTATACAAAACAAACAATTATACAATTAGTTGATAATGCAAGGCTAAAATGGATTATAATCTTATTAGTTGTTTGCTTAGTTATGTCTTATCTAAATGGTTGGACAAATCTTAATTCATACGATTTTGGTAATATCAAATTGCTTTTTTATCCAATTGCATTTATTGGAATAACAGTGTGCTTATTCGCTTCTGTTGTAATAGAGAAATCTAGATTTGCCATGATTAAGAATATCTTAGTCTTTTATGGTAAAAATAGTCTTTTGATTTTTGGTTTTCAGTCACTACTTATAAGGTTATATCTTCTTCTATTCAATCATGTAGAGGGGTTGAATATGCAGTTATATGCAGACAATCCCATTATTCATCAAATAGGTAGTTTTTTTATCGTTAGTTTTATAGGATCGCCTCTTGTGGTTGCGACCTTTCGTTTTTTAAGAAAAAGAAGAATTAATATATTATGAATATGACAACAAATAGGATAAAAGTTCTTGATTGTACATTAAGAGATGGCGGCTATGTAAATGATTGGAAATTTGGTGATGCTAATGCTAAGGCTATTGTTGATGAGCTGAGTTCCACGGGTATAGATTATATTGAAGTCGGGTTTATAAAATTGTGTGATTATGAGAAAGATAAGATACAGTTTAATCAAATGTCTCAAGTTGCAAATCTTTTTAAGCCAATAAAGCAAAAATTATCCCTTATTGTAGAAGTTGGTTATGGGTATCCTGTGGAGCTTTTTCCGAGACACAGCGAAGATACAGTCGACTTAGTTCGTGTAATAATGTGGAAAAGAATGCTAAAAGAAGGATTAGAATATTGCAAACAACTTATTGAAAAAGGTTATGAAGTAGGAGTGCAAGCTACTAGAACAGAACAATATTCTGATGAGGAATTTGCCGATTTTGTACGTATGTTTAGCTCTATAAATCCAAAAGGAATTTATATCGTTGATACTTTTGGCTTATTAGATAAAAAGGCACTTTTGCGATATGCAGAAATAGCAGATGCTAATATGGGTGAAGGAATTTGTTTAGGTTATCATGCTCATAATAATATGCAACAAGCATTCAGCAATGCAGTTGCTATGTCTGAACATATATGGAGTCATGATATTATGCTTGATGCTTCTGTCTTTGGAATGGGAAGAGGTGCAGGAAACCTTTGCTTAGAATTACTACTTAACTATCTTAATACAAACTTCCAGGCAGGTTATGATATTAATCCTATATATAATGTAGCTGAAAAGTATATAATACCATTTTTCAATGATACTCCATGGGGGTATTCTCTACCATATCAGTTGTCAGCCCTAAATGGAAGAAACCCTTCTTATGTAGATTATATACAGAAATATAAATTAAGTATACCTCAAACGAAAGAGCTATTTGAAACGATGAATAGTAAAAACGTTGGAATAACATTTGATACAGAAATGTGTGATGAGCTTATTAATAAAATAATAGCCCACTAATCTATATGGAACATATTTCAACTCAATCGACACGTTTAGCTTGAGTAGACCAATATCGAGGTATTCTTTTCTTTATGGTTATTCTATGCCATTTGCATTGTCCAAAAGAGATACGGTATGTTACAGATCCGGTGTTTCTTGCCGGATTCTTTGTTCTATCAGGAGGGCTATATAAAAGGAAGGATTTTTTGACTCATTTGAAAGGAATATTCAATACGCTGCTTGTTCCCTATTTCCTTTATAGTATAATAATATCTGTATGGGGGTGTGATAAGGGTATTAATGGATTCTTTGATTTAATGTTGATAAATTTCATTGGGGGTGATTCTTTGTGGTTTATTCCGTGCCTCATTCTCATTCAATTGATATTTAGTATCTATTGTGTCTTGGATAAGACTGATAAGTATTTATGGTTGCTCTTGCTACTATGCACAATTGCATTTTTCGTGGTCTCATTCATCAATGGAAGCACTCATCTTAGTTGGAATGCAGACACAGCACTGTACTGTACCGGATATTTCGGTTTGGGCTATCTCATAAGAAAGTGGAACATCACCACTAATCGCAATAGAGCTTATGGATTGATAGCTGCTTATATAGTTCTCTGTATCATTGCAGGAGCGATGGGTATAGGTGGTGGAGATGTAGATTTGCATAATAATCGTTTCCCATCATCCGTCACATTTCTAATCCTTTCATTACTGGGAAGCTTTGCCTTTTTTAATTGTGCACCTTATGTTATAACAACAGCATATTTTAACCAACTTGGGAAATATACTTTATTTGCTTTTCCCTTTCATTTTTATGTTTTTAGAGCTATTCTGAAAGTCTTGGATAAAGTGGGACTGATGAACTTTTACCAAGATTACTTCAGTTTTTGTGTCATTGTCGTAGGATTAGCTACGGGGCTTGTATTGATAGCTATTGGTGGCTTTCTTACTAAATATTGTCCATTGCTGATGGGCAAATACAAGATAATAAAATAAGTAAATGAATTTTAAGTTATTCATAAAGGATAAAATAGGTATTGACAGGGCGATATTCTATACATTGCTAAATAGAACACTTTCCATCTTGACAGCAGTGTTTACTATCGTCTTTATTATCAGGTTTCTTTCCTCTGATCAGCAGGGATACTACTATACCTTTGGAAGTCTTGTTGCTCTTCAGGTGTTTTTTGAACTAGGTTTAACTGGGATAATAACACAATTTGTGGCTCATGAAGCCGCCCACCTCACATTGTCTGATAATGGAACTGTAGAGGGCGAGTACAAGTATAAGTCCAGACTTAGCTCATTGATTCACTTTTGCGCCAAGTGGTACAGCTATATATCTGTAGCTTTGCTTGCATTGTTACTGATAGCTGGTATTACTTTCTTCTCTCATTATAGCAAGACTGATGGGACTACCAATTGGGCATCTCCATGGATCTTGCTATCCGTAGGAACAGTTCTTAACTTCCTTATTACCCCTATTGTTTCCATCACGGAAGGTCTGGGAAAAGTGAAAGATATTGCAAAATATCGCCTCATTCTTCAGTGTTTTAATCCCATAATTATTTGGGGCGGTCTGGCTTGTGAACTCGATCTTTATGTTCTTGGTATATTTGCCACGTTTCAAGCATTACTGATGATGGTGATGATTTTCAATTCTCCTTCGGGCAGACTTTTGAAATTATTTTGGAACATGGACTTCACAGAATCTATTTCCTATAAGACTGAGATATTTCCTTATCAATGGCGAATAGCTGTTAGTTGGATTAGTGGGTATTTTATATTCCAGCTTTTTAATCCAGTGCTTTTTGCTACTGAAGGAGCTGTAGTGGCAGGTCAGATGGGTATGACTATACAATCCTTGAACGCTATTCAGGCTTTTGCCTTGGCTTGGATAACAACCAAAGTACCACGCATATCCGGACTTATTGCTCAGCATGAGTATGAGGCGCTCGACAATCTATTTAACAAAACAATGAAGCAACTGGTATGCTTGGGTACATTGGCCTTGATAGGATTTGTTGTTACCATATATGTGTTTCAATCGTTTGATTTACAGATAATGGGAATGAAGATAGGGGACCGTTTTCTGCCAATCATTCCACTGGTATTGATGGCTTGGTCAGTTTTCACCATGTTCCCAATCAATTGTTGGGCCATATATCTCCGTTCACATAAGCAAGAACCTTTGATGATAAATTCAATGGTCATGGGGATATTATGCTGTATATCTACTTTCACTTGCGGACATTTGTGGGGACTTTATGGAATTGTTATTGGATTTGCTCTGCTGAGAATTGTCTCTTTGGTATGGGTACATCGCATTTACGTCATCAAACGTCTAGAATATAGAAAAAAATAATGCTTTTTGTTCCATTTATTAATACTCTTATGCAATGTATAGAAAAATAGTCCGACAGTCGAATATTGAGCTGCTCAGAATAGTATGTATGTTTCTTATTTTTGTAAATCACATGAATGGACATGGAGTGATGGGCGATAATGTCGCTTCGCTTGATTATTCTTTAAAGTCTATAGTGTTCATTATAGCTACCTCAGTAGTAGTTTGTGCCGCTCCCGTATTCGTTATCATATCGGGATATTTTGGTATTAAACCGACCCTAATGGGGGGCGAAATTCAGTGCTATATGCTTGTTTTATTGTGCTTTGTGTTATCTTTTTTCTACGATTATAGGTGGAGGGATAGTTTCGTTAAAAGATTTTATAAACTCAGCGATATTTATATCTGCTGAAAGAACAGGTTTGTGATTCTTGTCGGCATATCTTTATTTGTATTGCTTCTCTGCAGTTATGAATACATGGTTGAAATCCCGCACTCAGAAGCAACTTACGGTATTCACCATCATTATGGTATTGGCTGTTGGCATTATGAGTTTCTTGTTGAGAGTAGAAACATTCAATACGTTTATCCTCTTTTTGGCTTTATACTCTGTGGGATACTATTTGAAGCATACTGTAGACAAATACATTCAGAAAATAAAAGATTATAGTTTATCGCTGTTTGTTACTATGGTTCTCTTCCTGTCAGTATGGGGCATTCTCACTATTCATCAGATAGGTACTGAAAGTACAATTTATTGTTATACGAATCCTCTTGTCATTCTGCAAGCCGTCTTTTTGTTTTTAGTGTTTGATAAGATGAAAATCAAAAGCTCGAATATGATTAATCATATTGCAGCAAGTTCGTTCATGGTATATATGATGAGTGAGAATATCCATACCAGAAAGTATTTTGTATCGATAGTAAGGAGTATCTTTTCAATAGATTCAGAATACCTCACCATTGTCACGTATGTAGTCTTCTTCTTCGTTGCCTATTTAGCTCTAACCGCTATAGATAAAGTATTATCAAAGATTTATATTCCATGTATTAACTGGATTAATAATACAGGTATGATGAAGAAACTATCTATTTTATTCAGTTAATAGGAATAATTCATAGGCTTTAAGTAAATAGAATAATATGTCAACCATTCAAGATTATAAGCTATTGACTATCATTATACCTACGTATAATCGATGTCGAGAAGTAAAAGAGAATATAGAAATTACCCTGCCTCAAATTTTGGAACATAAAGATAAAGTACGTCTTTACGTATCCGATAATGCATCTACTGATGACACAGAGAAGATGATAGAGAAATACACAGACCAATATCCTGATCTTGTATTCTATTATCGTCAGCCTAAGAACATTACAGCTTCACCTAATTTCAATCATGCTGTTCATGCGGTTAATTCTGATTATGTACATATATTGGGTGATGATGATCTATTGATGCCCTTCACGGTAAGTGTTTTTTTGGATTTGATTGAGAAGAATCCTCAGATAGGAGTTTTTCATTTCAATTATATCTTAGGAATAAATGATTTGGAGAAGTGTTGCTTGTTATATCCTCAAATTGGCACATCGATGATGAAATACTACCCATCAGGCAAGGAATTTATCTATGACAAGTTGAGTGGTCCCAGTTTCATTTCCTCTTCATTGATAAAGCGTGAAGTATGGCTTTACGGTAGCCAATTTACAAAAGAGGATTGCGCAGGCTATGTATGGTTAAGTACTATGTATTTTGGTTGTTTGGAATATCCTTGCATGACTTATGAAGTGCCTTTATTGATACAAAGATTTCCTAAAGTTACGCCTTATGCTAGTAATTGGCCTTTGTATCATATCTATGGTATCAGCCAATTGTTTTGGTATTTGGATGAACATATTAAAGGAGTGTATCAGCATTGGATGAATATTCAGCAAGGGCAAATGAAATATAAGACGTGGCAGACTATTCTTTCTTGCACGAAAGACAGAGAAAAATATCGGCAGGATAAAATTAAGATGCTTTCACACTTGAGGAGCTCACAATCAAAACTTCTTTTTAGGATGTGCATAAGTATACTACCCATTTGGATTGCAGAGCACATTCTAAAGCCAATATTTAGGATGCAATCATTTATTACAAATAAAATGGGTGTATGAAAACTAATAGCAAAATACTTTTTGATTTATCGTTTATAAGGTATAATTTATATGCAGGCGTATCAAAATATGCATATAGACTGCTGGATTATATTGTAGAGGAAGGAAAAAGTGATGATTATATATTGCTTTTGAATATCGTTTCGGAAAACAAGATTCGAGAATGGTATCCTCAGTTTGAAACAATCTCAATAGGAAGCCAGGCATTGCTCAAGTACCCGATGATTAGAACAATGTATCTATCTTATGACTTTCGTAGAAAAGTCAATCAGAGTGGCTGTCAAGCTGTGTTTTGTCCTTGGGGCAATGAGATTACTTGTCTAAAGGTAAAGCCATTTAAGATCTCGGTTATTCATGATTTGCAGTTTAGATTGGATACAAAAGGGCTTCTACTGAAGATTCATCAAATTATTGATGATGCTGTAGTTAAAAACTCAGACAGGATAGTCACTATTTCTGAATTTTCTCGGAGTCAAATACTTAGTTTTTACCCTAATGTGGAATCAAAAGTGATTTCGTTAGGAAATTCCGTATTGATGTATCCGGATGAACGAGAGAGGCTTTTCAAGGATAGATATATACTTTACGTAGGAAGAATTTGCGAAATGAAAAATGTTGCGACTTTAATCAAAGCATATTCGCTCATTCATTTCCAAATACCAGATTGTAAATTGGTAGTAGTAGGAGGACGGAATAATTATTGGGATAATGTTATCAAGCCCATCTTGAAAGAGAACAATATTCAGGAAAAAGTAAATTTAGTACAAAGTTGTTCAGAAGCAGACCTGACTAATTACTATAGATATGCTGATTTGTTTGTTTTCCCATCGTTAAGAGAAGGGTTTGGAAGTCCACCTTTGGAAGCGGCCATACTGAAAACACCGGTACTCACATCTATTAAAGATTCATTAGGTGAAGTAACCAGAGGTTTACTTTATCAGTTAGATAATCCATGTGACGAACATGAATTGGCTAGTAAAATGAGTGAAATACTCACAAATCCACCTTCTGAAGAGAAATTAGAAAAGATAAAGAATGAACTTTTACTTCATTATTCTATCCAAAATGTGGGGAAGAGAATATGTGATTATATCAAAAAAGTATCATGGAAAAAGTAAACTACTACTCGTTACGGCAAGAAATAGGCCTTGTGCTTTCTATTGTTGGGATGCAGTTTGCCACTATTCTTAGAAATATTGTAAAAATAGAATGTACGCAATTAGTGATGTTGTTATCAGTACTTTTAATCATCAACTATAAGAATGTGTTCAATATCCGATTCAATAAAGGTCTGACTCTGCTTTTTATATATCAGATTTATTGTTTTGTCTGGTTCTTTACTCATGATTATTATAATAGTATTGATCATACATATGACGAAGCCAGTGTCTCCAAGATGATTTTTTATCATCTCTATCTGATTATGTTGATGTACTCATTATGTACAATTCGAATTAGAAAAGAGTTTAGATACTTTCTAAGAATATCATTTTATGTCGGTTTATTTATAATGATAGAAGTTCTCGATCAGGTAACATTGCATTTTACGACGCTTACAAATATGAACCTGTTAGCAGAAAATTATAACCAATTAGCTGAAGGAGGAGACAAATCAACGTTAGGTAGGGCTTTATTATTCTTACTATTTGTTTGTGTCGTATATAAAGGTAGTAACAAACTTGAAAGATATCTGAGATTTGGCGCAATTGCTGGTTCTTGGATTTGCCTATTTATGTTTAATACGAGAGCATCTATGGCTGTTTTCTTTTTGGGTTTTATATATTATTTATGGCAGAAAAGATATTTTTCTCAAAAAAGAATTCGTACTCTAATTGCTTATGTAGTAATTGCTGTTGGAGTATTGATGGTTTTTTATACAAGTGTAGAATATTTCAGAAACGCCGTTGACCATTTTATAGAAAGTTTTCTTTCTGGAATAGGTACATACTTAGGATTTTCTAATGTTATACAAGATACTTCGGCTAATATGAGATTAGAGCATTTTCCTGTATTGATTGATGCTATGTATAATTCAAGCTTAATCCAATTATTCTTCGGTCATGGATATTATAGCACATTTGCTGATATGCCTATTTTCCAGGCATTGTTAGATAGTGGTATTTTTATAGCAATATTCTATTTTTATTTGATGGTAATAAAACCATCAAAATATCTTTTGTCTTTCAAAACTAAACTTCCTGAATTGTTATTATTGCTTATGGTGATGATTCAATATTTATTTGACCAATTTTATGGAGGATCATGTTATACATTCTTTATGTATCCTAGCTATATCATCTTCATGTATTATATCTATTCACCAAAAATGAAACAATATGTGTAAAAGCTTTCTATTTGAATTATTCCACTTAGTCACTGATTGTATAATGCACTTTCCTTTTGCTTACGTTCGTTTTTGCTATGCGAAAATAGTGTGCAAGCATGTTGGAAAAGGAACACAGTTTTCACGTCATGTACATCTTATATCACCACATAAAATATCATTTGGCAACCATGTCTTTGTTAATAGAAATGTAACTTTGGATGGTAGAAAATGTTTGGTAATTGGTGATAATGTGGATATTGGAGAGTATTCTTCAGTGTGGTCTTTGCAACATGATCCTAATAATGAGGCACATAATGCCGTAGGGGGGGGTACGGAGATCAAAGATCATTGTTGGATTGCGCCTCATAGCATAATACTCCCAGGTGTAATAGTAAACAGAGGAACGGTTGTAGCAACAGCATCTGTCGTTACTAAAGACACTCCGGAAATGTCAATTGTTGCGGGGGTTCCTGCGAGAAAAATCAAAGACAGACATAATTCATGTGATTATATACTTAACTATAAAATTATATTTTGATAATGATAGTAAGAAGTAAAGCTCCTTTACGCTTGGGTTTAGCAGGAGGAGGAAGTGATGTGTCGCCTTATAGCGACTTGTATGGAGGCTTAATTTTGAATGCCACCATAAACCTATATACTTATTGTACAATAGAAGAAACAAATGATGGTCGTATTACTATTGATAGTAATGATGCTCATTGCCATGAAAACTATCCTGTTTCTAATCATTTAGAGATTGATGGAAAAGCGGATTTAATAAAAGGGGTATATAATAGAGTCGTTTCAGATTTTGGCTTGATACCACAAAGTTTCAAAATTACCACTTATAATGATGCTCCTGCAGGTTCTGGCTTGGGTACTTCTTCCGCTATGGTTGTATGTATTTTAAAAGCTTTTATAGAATGGAAGAGTTTACCACTGGGTGATTATGAAACTTCTCGTTTAGCTTATGAGATAGAACGTAAAGATTTGAACTTGTCCGGAGGTAAACAGGATCAATATGCCGCAGCTTTCGGGGGCTTCAATTATATGGAGTTTCTTCAAAATGATTTGGTTATTGTCAATCCGTTAAAGATAAAACGTTGGATTGTGGATGAATTGGAAGCTTCTATGGTGCTCTATTTTACCGGTGCATCACGCAGCAGTGCGGCAATTATTGATCAACAGAAAAAGAATACTATATCAGGTAATGAAAAAGCCATAGAAGCGATGCACAAAATAAAGCAAAGTGCAATAGACATGAAGCTAGCATTGTTGAAAGGAGACATGAAAGAGTTCGCTCGTATACTTGGTGAGGGTTGGGAAAATAAGAAAAAAATGGCCGATGCAATTACTAATCCTATGATACAGGAAGTTTTTGATGTGGCTATACCGGCTGGAGCAATAGCTGGAAAAGTGAGTGGTGCAGGAGGAGGTGGCTTTGTGATGTTGATGGTTGAACCGACACGTAAGAAGGAAGTGATTAATGTGCTTAAAAGACTTGACGGATTTGTGATGCCATTCCAATTTACTGAAGGTGGTGCTCATGGATGGAAGATTTATCCCACAGATAAAGTATAATATTTATGACTCAGATAGATTTATTGATACAGCGTTATCCTCAATTAGAGGATTGTAAAAACGATATCCTATTAGCATTTGAATTGCTTAAAGAATGCTACAGTAATGATAATAAGCTTCTGGTTTGTGGAAATGGAGGCAGTGCTGCTGATGCAGAACACATTGTTGGGGAATTAATGAAGGGCTTTAAAAAACAGCGTAAGATAACACCCAATAAATCAAGGGCATTGATAGATGTTCATGCTGAAATGGGTAAGATTCTTGCCGAAAACCTGCAAGGTGCACTTTCTGCTATTGCACTTGATGGACACATGGCTCTCTCTACTGCTTATATGAATGATTGCGAACCTCTTTTATGTTTTGCGCAACAGGTTAACGGATATGGATGCTGTGGTGATGTACTTCTTGGTATTTCTACTTCAGGAAATAGCAAGAATGTTTTGTATGCTGCAATAACGGCTAGAGCTAGAGGCTTGAAGGTAATAGGTTTAACTGGATTTAAAGAAAGCAAACTTTCAAATTTAGCAGATGTCTGTATTCGTGTTCCTGAAACTGAAACTTATATGATTCAAGAACTGCACTTACCTGTTTATCATTGTTTGTGTCTGATGCTTGAAGAAGAATTCTTTGGTTAAATGTTTTTCGATGAAAAAAGATATTGCATGGATTGATTATGCCCGATTGCTGGGAATATTATTGGTTGTTTTTGGACATGTACTTCAATCTCAAACTTTATTTATTGAGAATAAATCACTTCATTTAATATGGGATTTTGTTTATTCATTTCATATGCCATTGTTTTTCATAATCTCAGGATATCTCTATGAAAATTCTTTGGGAGAAATAAAAAAGTTGGTATATAGCTTGTTAATACCATACTTATTGTATCAATTATTGTTTTTCCCCGCATCTGCAATGATGCATCGACACTTGTTGACAGACGGTGAACAATGGGGGAAATTGCTAATAGGAATGTTTTTAGGTGACGGCTATGATTCCAAATATTCATTTTATGATTGCATTCCATGCTGGTTTTTAGTATGTATATTTCAGTTGAGGATATTGTTTAAATATATATATATAACTCATAAGACCTCTTACATACTGGCAACTGGATCTTTTATGTTGTTGGGTATTTTGCGGCTTTTACATATTGATTTATTATTCTGTTTGGATTCAACAATAATGGCTATTCCATATTTTATTGGTGGCTATTATATGAAGACGGTAAACCTTGAAGATTTAAAGAATAGTGTGTTGTGGTGCATTTTCTTCTTAATGTTTATCACTACTATTGTAATTCTGAATTTAAATGGAGCTAATCAAATGAACGGACCTTCTGGTGGACATTATCTTACATTGGTCTATTTGGGTGGTTTTGCAGGTTCGGCTATAGTGTTTTCATTCTCTCTTCTATTGGCTAAATTATTGCCAGTTTATCTACTTTTGAAAATAATTTCACGTAATACTCTCTTTATAATTTTTTCTCATTGGGTATTTGTATCAAGCTTTTCTTTTGTTGGTCTGTTTGATATTCTTGGTAGTTTTACAGAAAATATCGGCTTGGTCCTTGTTGAAACTATCGGCATTTCATTAATGGTATTATATTTTTCTTATTTAATCATAAAGCTATTCAGCAATAGATTCCCTTTGCTGTTTGGCAAATCGAAACAATTATTATGGAAGTAATTATATTGGCCGGGGGGCTTGGAACAAGACTTCGCTCAGCAATAGGAAATGAAATTCCTAAATGTATGGCTCCTGTAGCCGGTAAGCCATTTCTATGGTATATATTGAAGTATCTTACTAGATATGATGTTAATAGAGTAGTCTTGTCTGTAGGATATCTTCGTGAGGTTATCTATAAGTGGGTAGACGAAATGAAAAAGGATTTTTCTTTCGAATTTGACTATGCCGTGGAAGAAGAACCGTTAGGTACCGGTGGAGGCATTAAGTTGGCTCTTGGTAAATGTCAATCTAATGATGTGGTAGTTCTTAATGGAGATACTTTCTTTGATGTCAATCTGAATGAATTTCATGATATGCATCGATTAGCTTCTGCCTCAGTATCATTAGCTTTAAAGTCTATGAGGGACTTTGACAGATATGGTCGTGTCCTTATTGATGCAACAAGCCATAAGGTTAAGGCTTTTTGTGAAAAGCAACATTGCACAGAAGGCTTGATTAATGGAGGCGTTTACTTTATTAGTCGATGTGCTATGGATAAGGATTGGCCATTAAAAGAAAAATTTTCTTTTGAGACAGAAGTATTGGAATTAAGTGTTGCAAAAGGAAATCTTTATGCATTTGATTTTGGTGGGTATTTTATTGATATAGGTATTCCTTCTGATTATAAGAAAGCGAATAAGGATTTCAAACAACTGTTTTGATTTATGAAATTCAAAGATTTAGATTTAAGTGAGTACAATACCATATTATTGGATAGAGATGGTGTGATAAATGTGCTACGGCCAAATGATTATGTGAAATGCTGGGAGGAATTTGTTTTTTTGCCAGGAGTGTTTGAAACATTAAGCAGATATGCAAAAACTGCTAAACATATATTTATTGTCACCAATCAACGTGGCGTTGGGAAAGGATTGATGACTGAAGTGGCATTAATTGACCTGCATAAGAAAATGTGTAATGAGATTGTTTTGCATGGTGGACGAATTGATGGAATTTATTATTGTACTGCCTTGACTGAGGAGGATAATCGTAGGAAACCAGGTAATGGTATGTTTCTTGAAATATTGCATGATTATCCAGATATTGACCCGAAAAGTTGTGTAATGGTAGGAGATAGTGACAGCGATATGCGTTTCGCTGATAATTGTGGTATAACAGGAATAAGAGTAGATTGATATGGATTTGTATATTTTTCCAGAAGGTGCCTGTTTAAATAATGGATATGGCATAGGCGTAGACTTTGCTTATAGAAAACTTAAACCAAAGAAAGATGATTTTATAGTTTGGTACACTATTCTTGAAGAAAAGAATATGCTATATCTTCGTAAAGAGGATGTGGTGATAAAGAAAAATAGTTTTTACTCAATCGAAAGTGTGAAGAATATTTTAATGGGTAAGGACAGAACTGAGCTTTCCTATTCCCGACTTTCTTTTTTAGAGGGTTGTAAGTTTGAGCATATTCATTGCGATGAGGTAATATTCTATAGAGCTTTAAGGAAAATGTTCCCAAAACAAAAAATATCCCTACGCCTACATAACTGTTTTTCAAGAATCTACGACCGTCAGCGTATGCTGGAACAAAGAATAGATTGGAAATATATGACAAAACTTAAAAATATGTATAAGTTAGAACGCGAAATTTTTCAGGATAAAAACATTTTCAAAATATTTATTTCTGATGAAGACTGCGATTACTACCGATCTACTTTTGGGCGTTATAATGACTCTGAGACTTGGGCATATATTCCGGACATGGAGCAAGCTTTATTGAATCGTAAACCGATTAGTTTTAATCATAAGCTTGTTTGGTTCGGAGGAATAGAATCTCATAAAAAAGCAGCTATTGATTGGTTTATAAAGGATATCTTACCCGAAATTCGACAAGTTGTGCCTGATGTTGAATTTCACTTATGGGGACGAGGGTCGTTGGTGTTTAATGATGAGTTAAATAATGTTTATGGACATGGCTTTTTTGACGGTGATGGTATGCCTTTGTCTGGTTCCTTATACATCAATCCTGATATAATTGGAGGTGGAATCAAATTGAAGTTGCAAACACTTATTGAGAATGGAATCCCTTTTATATCATCAGTTTTTGGATATGAAGGATATTCAAAAGATTTGATTGATAATCAATATATAATCGTTAAAGAAGAGGATGATTGGGCAGAATGCATTATAAATTTGATAAAATAAACTAAATGACTACAATTTCAAGAGAAAATAATTTTGATGTAATTACGATTATTAGCAGCACTACAAGTTACAATTGGTCATGGACTGCATATTTTGCAAATTGAAGGTGAGGGTTTCCTTACATGGTGTAATCCTTTCCCTGGTGTGATTATTTTCTTTACTATCTCAGGTTTTTTGATTACTATGAGTTGGGAAAGGTCTAAAACAGTGGAGAAGTATGCACGGAACAGATTTCTAAGATTGTTCCCTGCACTCTTTGTATGTTTCATTATTACACAGCTTTTGTTGGTCTTTTTTGGCTATATCAATTTGCAAAGTTTCCTGAATCCACAAATGTGGGTGTATTGGATTGGACAATTGACGCTGTTTCAATTCTTCACTCCTGATGCGTTAAGAGGCTTTGGATGCGGATGTCCAAATGGCAGTTTGTGGACAATTCCTGTAGAAATAGAGTTTTATCTCTTGATTCCATTAATATTAATAATGATGGGTAAGAAATTTTCCACGAATACTAAAATATATCTATTTGCGGGTCTTTCCATATTATACAATTCGATTGTCTTCTTTTGGCTTCCTAATACTATGGGGGCACATAAGACATCTGCTGCTGGTTTGGTCGCCCAAATTATGAGTGGTGATATAACTCCATTGGTGAAAGTGGTGAATGTGACGTGCGTTCCTTATCTGTATTGTTTTCTCTTTGGCGCATGGGCTTATAAGAATTGGGACAGAGTGCATTGGGTATTTGAAGGGAGGTTTATTTTTTGGATTGTAGGCTATTTAGTGCTGTGCTTTGGCTTTGGTTTGCGCCCGGGATACTACATTGACAGTTTTCAGGTGTTGTTTATGAATCTTTTACTTGCTGGGATTACGCTATCAGCCGCATTCTCATATACAAAATATTATAATATTCTCCGTGGAAATGATATCTCCTATGGCATTTACATTTTTCATGGTGTAGTGCTGAACGTTTTTGTAGAACTCGGCTTTATGCATAAACTTCAATATTATTTCTATGCTATCGGTATAGCTATTGTTCTTGCTATCCTTTCGTGGACATTGATAGAAAAGAAAGCCTTGAGTAAAAAATAAATTAATCCTATATGAATATAGGGTGAAAAGGTTTCTTAAATAAGCCTTACTTCGTCTTGTTTGAAAACCTTTAATAAAGGTTAATAGGGACAAGACTCAGTTTTCTATTATATACCTCTTAAGTCTTTCCACGGGGACGAGGGGCTATGCTACATAAGTTAACTTTTGCAGCCGTGGGAAGCATGACTAGTAAGGACTTGGAAGCTAACGGTATCTATCAGGGGGTTCCCGCTTGTAAAATCAGGGAACGCATCATCGAAAAGTAAATCTCATTGTAATTTATTTATGAAAGTATCTATCATTACTTCGTGCTACAATCGCGCGGGGACTATTCGTTGTGCCATAGAATCTGTATTGGCACAAGATTATCCCGACATTGAGTATATCATTGTGGACGGAGCATCAACAGACGGTTCGACTGAGATTATTCGCCAATACGAAGGCAGGGTGGCACGAATCATTTCCGAACCCGACCGGGGGATGTATGAGGCTATCAATAAAGGTATCCGTGCAGCTACTGGTGATATTGTCGGTCTGATGCATTCGGATGATTTTTTCTTTGACAATCATGTGGTATCGGACATTGTAAAGCGGTTTGAGGGAACAGATGCCGACTTTGTATATGGTGACGGACTTTTTGTGGATTGTAACGATACCAATCGGGTGGTGCGTAATTGGATTGGCGGAAGTTATCAACGCTGGAAAGTGAAATGCGGATGGCTTCCTTTGCATCCTACTTGTTATATCCGCAGGGATGTGATGTGGCGTGAGGGGTTGTATGATGAGAGTTATAAGATTGCTGCGGATACCGACTTGTTGGTACGTTATTTATACAAGAGCCGGTTGAAAGTGGAGTATCTGCGTAGATATATTGTGCGTATGCGTATGGGGGGATTAAGTACGGATAGTGAAAAGCGAAAAGCGATGTGGCATGAGGATATCCGGCTGTATCGTGCACATGGATTTTGCCCTGTCCCTACCAAGGTGATGAAGATGATGTGGAAAATCCCTCAGTTTATTACTGCAAAGTTTCAATGTGTTGGCATCCAATTTTGATGTTCTGTTATTATTCTCCACCCTCATTTGAGATAATAAAATAAATTATCCGGTTAGGATTTTCTCGTTGGATTTCGTCTGCAAACCTTTGTCTGGTCGGAATTGTTTATGTAACTTTGTAACAAGCAATGTTGCTGTATAAATGTGAGATGAAGCTATGGAAGAGATAAAGCAAGTGCCCTATGGAGTGTCCGACTTCGTGACGGTGAGAGAACAAAATTTGTATTATGTGGACAAGACGATGTATTTGTCCTTACTGGAGCAACAGCCTCGAAATCTTTTTTATATCCGTCCTCGTCGATTCGGTAAAAGCTTGTTCATCAGTATGATGCAAGCTTATTATGACAAGGCGATGGCAGACCGTTTTGACTCCCTGTTCGGCGGGCTTTTGATTCATGACCATCCTACACCGCTCCGTGGGCGGTATCAGATGCTTTATCTGGATTTCTCTCAAGTGGGTGGAGACATAGACCGGATTTCGGAGCGTTTTGACGAATATTGCAAAGTGATGTTGGATGGGTTCATGCGCAAATATCAGAACGAATATCCGGAAGCTGTGGTAAAGGCTTTTTTTGAGATACAGACATTCTCGGGTAAGTTGGCATTAATCCGCGACAATGCCGGGGCACTGCGTATCCCCCTTTATCTCATCATCGACGAATACGATAATTTTACCAATATCGTGCTCAATGAGAAGGGGGAGGAGGTGTATCATGCCATCACCCATGCCAGCGGTTTCTATCGCGATGTGTTCAAGAAGTTCAAGGGTATGTTTGAGCGTATCTTCATGACAGGTGTAAGTCCTGTGACTCTGGACGACCTGACCAGCGGTTTCAATATCGGCTGGCACTTGTCCATGAATCCCAAGTTCGACAAAATGTTGGGTTTCAGTACCGAAGATGTGCGTGGCATGCTTCTTTATTATAAAGAATCGGGTATGCTTCCTGCCGAAAGTGACGTGGAGGCGATGATAACGGAAATGAAACCGTGGTATGACAATTATTGTTTCGCTAAGGAGTGCCTGAAGCAGGATGGCCGCGTGTTCAACTGTGACATGGTGCTTTATTATCTCCGCCAGTACATGGACAGTGGTCATTCGCCTGAGAGGATGGTAGACCCAAATACGAAAACTGACTACAATAAGTTGAAGAAGCTGCTGCAGCTGGATTGCTTGGACGGTGACCGCAGAGGTATCATCCGGCGTATCGCTGAAGAGGGGCAGATTATAACGGAAGTGGAAGAGTCCTTCCCCGCCAAAGATTTGACTAATCCCGACATTTTCCCCAGTCTGCTGTTTTATTATGGCATGCTGACTATAAAGGGTACGTATGGCAAGAGGTTGATACTTTGCATTCCGAACAACAATGTGCGTAAACAGTATTATGAGTACCTGCTGGAGGAATAAGGTGCGTGCTGAAGAGGAAAGAAAAATGTAACAAACTTGAAAGTGCAGATGTTATTTCCGAAAAGAATTGTATATTTGTAGAATAAAGACATAAGCATTATGATTGTTACCGAACTTAATATATCCAATTTTAGAGGTATAGAGAATCTCTCTTTTGTGCCCAACCCTAAGTTAAATCTATTTATGGGTAGCAACGGAACTGGAAAAACCTCTATCCTAAAATCATTGTCTATTTTACTTTCATGGATGGTGGCACGCATTCGTGTGCAAAATGGAAAAGGTGTTTTGGTTGATTTGGACGATATACGAATTGGAGGCAGTGGTTGTAATCTAAGTCTGAAATTGGATACTTGCAAGGAGGGATGGAATCTTTATAGAAATGCGTTAGGCGCACCCAATGATAATAAACTGAAAACGAGTTTAACCGATATGATGAGGTATGTGCGTGAAGTTCAGGAACAGTTGGAAGTGAATGCGCCTCTTGTTATTTATTATCCGGTGACACGCTCTGTATTGGATATCCCATTGCGTGTGAGAAAGCATAAATTCAATACATTAGCTGCTTATGAAGGTGCATTGGAGGAAAGTAAAGCTAATTTCAGACGTTTCTTTGAATGGTATAGAGAAAGGGAGGATTTGGAAAATGAGGAATTCAGAAAGGCGAATATTAAAAAGCTTCCCTTTACAGGAGATTCACAGCTAAAGGCTGTGCGAAGAGCTTTGGACAATTTCTTTCCTCAGTTTACGGATTTGCATATACAGCGGAATCCATTGGCTATGATGTTGGATAAGAATGGTGTATCTTTCAAAATAAATCAATTGTCGGATGGGGAAAAGTGCTTTATTGCATTAGTGGCGGATTTATCACGCCGGTTGGCAATGGCGAACCCCACGATGGATAATCCCTTGGAGGGAAGAGGGATTGTGATGATAGATGAAGTGGATTTGCATTTGCATCCTAATTGGCAAATGATGGTGATACCTAAATTGATGGAGACTTTCCCAAATTGCCAGTTTTTTATTACAACGCATTCACCGCAAGTGGCTAATCATGTAATGGCTGAAAGCGTCTTTATACTGCAAAGTGTAGGGAATAAAATTTATATGAATAGACCGGCTTTCAGTTATGGAGCGAAGCCTGAATCAATCTATACGGCATTGATGGGATTGGAGTATACAAGGCCGGAGAGAGTGGCACAGGATATTGATGAATTATATAAGGATATAACAGATAAGAATCTGGAAGAGGCAAAGCGAAAACTGGATAAATTAAAAACCGGATTACCTAGTGATCCTGAACTGATGACTGCTGAAGGTTTAATTCGAAGAATAGAATTAATAGGAAAATGAAATATATTTCTAAGGACCCGGAACCACAGAATTTCAGTGCATGGAAGGCGGCCAATCCTGGTGCAACTTATCAGGATTTAGGAAAAAAGTCACCTGCAGTTAAACATCAGGTACATGATGCTCTTTTGAAAGAACAAGGATATATCTGTTGCTATTGCGAGCAAAGCATAAGTAGCTTGAATTCTCATATAGAACATTTTCGCCCCAAAGATGCCAATAAATTTCCCCATTTGCAATTGGATTATACTAATTTACATACTTCTTGCAATAAATATCCAACAAAGACGACTCCTGATATTTGTGGGGTGAAGAAGGATAATGAGTTTTCGGCTGATTTAATTTCTCCCTTAGAACCGGATTGCAGCAGTCATTTTAAATATAAACTGAACGGTACTATTGATGCTGCTACTCCCGGAGATAAAAGGGCTGAATATACTATCTCTTTATTAGGACTAGATGATAGTTTTCTGGATGCATTACGCTCTGCTACACTTTTACCTTTTCTATCGCCTACCTTGACAGTAGATGATTTAAGAATAATGAAAGAGAATTATCTTAAAAAGAAGTCTGATGGAAGTTTCAATCCGTTTTATACAATGATTGAGAATCTATTTTAGCCATAACCTCATAACCTGTTTTCTCGTATGAAGCTGTTTTTATAGTTTCAAGGGAGGACTTTGGGCTTTTCATAAGTTATTAATCATATTAAATAGTAATTTATACAGCGAATGTATTGTAAATCAATTGGTTTATCTGTATTAGCTTTCTGTATTCCCCTCTGCCTGTCGGCACAGGAACAGGAAGCGTCCACTCCGTTTTCTTACCGTGTAGAGACTTCCGTCTCGGTTGCCGATGGAACGTATGCTCCGCTGTGGCTCACCGCCAATCGTTATGGGCTGTCTTCGCAAGAGCCGAAAAGTGCTTATCTGCGTGCCGGTGTGCAATGGCGGAAAGAATGGCAACATGGATGGCGGGTGCAGGTGGGTGCAGACTTGGCAGGAGGAAAGAATCTGACTGCGGACTTCTTTGTGCAACAGGCTTACATGGATGTTGCATGGAAAGCGATAAA